>ERZ1673697.335-NODE-335-length-75383-cov-19.322324_pt1 | contig 75383 bp, 48 predicted proteins | sample MGYA00580227_ERZ1673697 | MGnify/ENA primary metagenome ERZ1673697 (study PRJEB41218, sample SAMN15661759) | gut metagenome | host: Homo sapiens | place: Canada: London | collected 2015-08-20/2019-03-30 | study: EMG produced TPA metagenomics assembly of... | reverse complement strand
CTATACAGAATCTATTATAGCACAAAATCCCACCGGGAAAAGACTTTTCTTCCCCAAACGGGGATTTTTCAAAAAATCCCGGCGGGACGCTTTACGCAGACGGGGTTTTCGTGTAGAATAGAGGGACGAAAAGAGAGGGGGCGCAGCGCCGTGGCGGGATATATCCTCCGGGAGGATCAACCGAATATCGTGCTCCCGGCCCAGCAGGCGGACCGCCTCATCGGCCGGGGCGACGGGGATGCGGCGCTGCTGTATCTGTGCCTGCTGCGGGCGGATCGTGGTGTCACGGCGCAGGAGCTGCAGCGTCGACTGAAGTGGAGCCAGCTGCGCCTTCATGCGGCGGAGACGGCTCTGCAGGAGTTGGGACTCATCGACCGGCCCCCGGAGCAGAAGCCCCCGGAGCCGGCACAGGAGCGCCCGGTATATACGGCGGATGACCTGACGGACCTCCTCACCGGCGACGCCGGCTTTCGGATGCTGGTGCCCCAGACGGAGGAGAAGCTGGGCAAGCGCCTGAAAACGGCGGACCTGCAAATTCTGGCGGGGCTGTATGACGATCTGGGCCTTCCGGCAGATGTGATCTACCTGCTGGTGTGCCACTGCGTCGCCCGATCCGAGGAGCGCTACGGCCCCGGACGGCGGCCAACCCTCCGCCAGATCGAGAAGGAGGGCTATCACTGGGCGCAGCGGGGCCTCTTCGATCAGGAGAGCGCTTCCCGGTATCTGCGGGACTGGAACGTCCGCCGCTCCGCCATGAGCCGGTATATGCAGGTGCTGGGGCTGGGCGACCGCCGCCCGGTGGAGAGCGAGGAGCGCTACATCACCGACTGGATGGACAAGGGCTTCCCCCCGGAGACGGTGGCACTGGCCTACGACAAGACGGTGTTTTATAAGAAGGAGCTGAACTGGCGATATCTCAACGGGATCCTCCGCCGCTGGCACGAAAACGGCTGGCACACGGAGGAGGAGGTCCGCCAGAGCGACAGCCGCAAGCCCTCCCGGCGGGAGGAGAAGAAGGACGACTCCCGTATGGAGAAATACATGAAGTGGTAAGGAGGAAAACTCCATGGCATACGACGGAAAGGTGCTGCGTCAGGCCACCCTGCGCTTTGACGAGGACAAGCAGCGCCGTCAGGAGCAGCAGCGCCAGCGGCAGCAGCAGGTCTATCAGCAGTGTCCGGAGCTGGAGAGCATCCAGCGGGAGATCCGGGGTACCATGGGCGAGATCATCGCCTCCGCTCTGCGGCGTGGCACGGATCCCCTGCCCGCCATCCGGGTGATCCGGGATAAGAATCTCTCCCTGCAAAGGCGCCGGGCGGAGCTGCTGGCCCAGCTGGGCTATCCGGAGGATTACCTGTCGGAAAAGCCCCGCTGCCCCCTGTGCGGTGATACCGGCTATCGGGGCGACGGCCTGTGCAGCTGCCTGAAAAAATACTATGCACAGGAGCAGATCCGGGAGCTGAGCCGGATGCTGGACATCGGCAGCCAGAGCTTTGATACCTTCGAGCTGGACTGGTATTCCCCGGATCGTGGCAGCCTGCCCCGCTCCCCACGGGAAAACGCCCAGCGGAACCTGAACCTGTGCCGGGACTTTGCTGCCCGCTTCCGTCCGGGGCGGGAGAATCTGCTGCTGTTCGGCGCACCGGGGCTGGGCAAGACCTTCCTCTCGGCCTGCATCGCACGGGTGGTCAGCGAGGATGGCTTCTCTGTGGTATACGATACGGCGGGCCATGTGTTCAGCCAGTTTGAAAGCGCCAAGTTCCGCCGGGACGACGACGGCGATACCGCCGGGGAGGATGTGGAGCGGTGCATGAACTGCGATCTGCTGATTTTGGACGATCTGGGAACGGAGATGACCACCAGCTTCGTTCAGAGCGCCCTCTATCAGCTCCTCAACGGCCGCCTGCTGGCGGGGAAGAGCACCGTCATCAGCACCAATCTGGACCCGGAGGAGTTGGGCCGCCGCTATGGAGCGCCGCTGCTGTCCCGTCTGGAGGGGGAGTACCAGCTGCTGCCCTTTGTGGGGACGGATATCCGCCGCCTGAAGCGTGAGCAGGGATAAGCGTCGTGCATCAGAATAGGACAGACTGCAAAGGGCAGGCATCACAGGATGCCTGCCCTTTGGCTATGGTGAGGGATGTTTTTCATTTTTCCGGCGCACAGTTCCCAGCAGCTTTTTCTGCCTCCGGCGGGTGCCTTTCTTTCCATAGCAACAGAAAGATCCACCGTCGCCTCAGCCGGTTTCCAGCCGTTTGCACGGCGTGAAAACCGGGACACTTCCTCAAAACCGCCTTGCTGCATCCGCCACCGGCGGCGCTTCGGCGTTTTTGCATACTTTTTGTGGCTGTTGACAAAAAGTATGCCGTCGGAGACAAAAAAGCTACCGGCAAAAGTCACCCACCGGAGAAAAAAGAAGCCTTCACAGCGATCTGCTGCCGAAAAATCTCATCTAAGTGAAAAAGTTGATTTCCCGACACGTTGCGGGGGATTTCTCATCCTTCCCCGGCTAAAATAGAGGGGAAAAGGAGGGAACCGCCATGATGCATCCCCGCAAAGGCGAATTTTTTTCCAGCCGTGTCCGCTATATTTCCCTGAACCAGATCCGCCCCAATCCCCAGCAGCCCCGCCGCAGCTTCGACGAGAATTCCCTGTCGGAGCTGGCGGAAAGCATCCGCCGCTACGGCATCCTCCAGCCCCTGACGGTGCGCCGTCAGGGGACAGGCTATGAGCTGGTGGCCGGAGAACGACGCCTGCGGGCCGCCGCCATGGCGGGACTGCGGGAGGTGCCGTGTCTGGTGGCGCAGGTAGGGGAGGAGGACTCGGCGCTGCTGGCGCTGATGGAGAACCTCCAGCGCCGGGATCTGGATTGCTGGGAGGAGGCGGAGGCCCTGTCCCGGCTCATCGCCCGCTATGGGCTCAGTCAGGAGGAGACCGCCCGCCGTCTGGGCCGCTCCCAGCCGGCGGTGGCCAACAAGCTGCGGCTGCTGCGGCTGCCGGACTCCGTGCGGCAGTTTTTGCAGGAAAACGGCTTGACGGAGCGCCATGCACGGGCGCTGCTGCGGCTGGGGACGGAGGAGCAGCAGCTGGCGGCGGCGCAGGTATTCTGCCGGCGCAGGATGAATGTGGCCGCCGCCGAGGCCTACATAGAGGATCTGCTGCACCGCCAGCAGGTGACGCCTCCCAAGGGCCGTACTACCTACATCATCAAGGATGTCCGGCTGTTCCTCAACAGCGTGGATCGGGGCCTGCACCTGATGCGTCAGGCGGGAGTCAACGCCGACTGGGGCCGTCAGGATACCGACGAGGAGATCCTTCTGACCATCCGTATTCCCAAGCGGGTGCGGACATAATGCGACGAAGTGTATAAAAAACGGCGTCTGTAATGAAATTGTAACCTATTTTGCCCCTTTCCGTAGTATACTGCATAATAGCGCAGTGTGCGCTGCACTGTATAGTAAAGGAGGGGCTGTATGGAAGCACAGAAGCCCTTGGAGCAGGAAACGCCGGAGACCACCCCGCAGGAGGTCCCCACGGCTACCATCCCGCAGCCGGAGAGTACCCCGGCAGCGAACATGGAGGCGGACCCCGTCCCGGAGGAGATGGACGCATCGCCGAAGTCCCCGGCCAAAAAAACCGCCGGGAAGCTGGCGGCCCTCATCGGCGGCGGCATCGTGGCGGTGCTGGGCATATTCTATCTGGTTTTGTGCATCGTCTCCGCCAGCCACGGCACCATCCTCGGCCGCACCGACGTGATGGGCGTGGATATGAGCGGATTGACCGTCCCGCAGGCGCAGGAGCGCTGGCAGCAGAAGGGACAGGCCGTATGTCAGGCGACTCAGCTGCCCCTGACGGTGGACGGTGAGACGGCGGGACAGGTGTCTCTGTGGGAGCTGGGGGTCTCCGTGACCCCGGAGACGGCGGCCCAGCTGGCCTATGACGCCGGACACAGCGGTCATTTTCTGGAAAACGGCTGGAGCCTTCTCCGCAGCTGGTTCCGGGAGACGTCCCTGACCCCGCCGTGGACGGCGGATGACGCCGCCTTGCAGGAAAAAGCGGCGGAGCTGGCAGAGCAGCTGGATGTGGCGGCCATCGATGGCGCCTGTCGGCTGGAGCAGGGAAAAGAGGACGGTTTTTTGGTGACGGTGCCAAAGAACGGCCGCAAGATAGACCCTCGGCAGCTGGCGGATGCCCTGCGGGCGGCGCTGGCCGCCGGGACGTTGGAGCCGGTGACCTGCGCCTATGAGGTGGTGACCGCCAAGCCCGTGGACTTCGATGCCTTTGCCGAGACCTACGCCACGGCGAAAAACGCCTCCTATAACGCCGCCGCCGATCAGGTGGAGGAGGGGACGGTGCAGGTGACCTTTGATGCCGACGCCGCCCAAAAGCTGGTGGCTCAGGCTCAGCCGGGACAGGAAATCACCGTTCCCGCCCAGATCCAGCAGCCCAAGGTCAGCAAGGCGGTGCTGGAGAAGGTGCTGTTCCGGGATGTGCTGGCCAGCTGCACCACCTACGTCAGCGGCGCATGGGGCCGCATCCAGAACGTCCGCAAGGCGGCCCAGAATATCTCCGGCACGGTGCTTAACTGCGGCGACCAGTTCAGCTATAACGACGCCATAGGTCCTACCACGGCGGACTACGGCTTCTACGCTGCTCCCGGCTACGTGGGGGGCAAGACGGTGGATGTCTACGGCGGCGGTGTGTGCCAGGTGTCCTCGACCCTGTACTACGCCACCCTGAAGGCCGATCTGGAGATCGTCATGCGCTACTGCCACCAGTACGCCCCCGGCTACATCAAGTGGGGGTGCGACGCCACGGTATACGACGGCTTCCCGGATTTTATCTTCGCCAACAACACCGACTACCCCATCAAGATCGTCACCTATTGGAACAACAACAACGTGACGGTGGAGATTTTAGGCACCAAGGTGGATGACAGCTATGTGGAGATGGTCAGCGAGACGGTGGACGTCATCCCGTGGGAAACCGTCTATGAGGAGACGGATGAGCTGGCGCCGGGGGAGAAGCAGGAGATCCAGACCCCCTATACCGGCTATGTGGTGCAGACGTGGCGCAATGTCTATGCCGGGGACGGGAGCCTCCTCTCCAGCACCTTCGAGGCCACCAGCAACTACGAGAGCCGGGATCAGATCATCCGCATCGGCAAGGCAAAGCCCTGAGAGCCATACATACTGCCTCAAAAGCAGCAAAAGAGCCGCACCCACAGGTGCGGCTCTTTTCTTATGGAAAGCATAGGGGGTGCGGTCGTTTCGCCCGAACCCCGCATTACCGGCACAGATAGGAGAACCAGCCCTCGATCTGGCGGGTGCGGAGGATGTCCCATCCCGCTTCCCGCAGGTGCCGGGCCACCTCCTCCGCCCGGTCGTCGATGATGCCGGAGCACAGGAACAGGCCGTCCTCCTTCAGGAAGGGACGCACCTGACCGGACAGGCCGATGATGACGTCCGCCACGATGTTGGCCACCACCATGTCATAGCCCCCGCCGATCTCCGCCTTCAGCTGCTGATCCGACAGCACATCGCCCCACCGGACGGTGTATCGGGAGCGGTCGATGCCGTTGAGTGCGGCGTTTTCATAGGCCACCTCCACGCACTTCTCGTCGATGTCGCAGGCGAAGGCGTGCTCCGCCCCCAGCCGCAGGGCGGCGATGGAGAGGATGCCGCTGCCGCAGCCCAGATCCAGTACCCGCTCACCGCCGTGGATGGTTTCCTCCAGCGCCGTCAGGCACAGCCGGGTGGTGGCATGGCTGCCGGTGCCGAAGGTGAGCCCCGGATTCAGGATCAGAGGGATGCGGCCCTGTGTATTGGCCTGCTCCCACTCCGGCACCACGATGAGACGTTCCCCGATCTCCATGGGCTTATAAAACTGCTTCCAGTTGTTCTCCCAGTCGGCGTCCTCCAGCTCGTTCATAGTCAGCAGCAGGGGAGCGTACTCCGGGTGCGCCGCCTTCAGCTGCGACAGGGCCATCCGCACCTGCGCCAGCCGGTGATAGCCCTCCGGGTCGTCTGAGAGGTAGAAGGTGATGCGGCAGAGGCCCTGCTTCTCCTGCATCAGCTCCTCGTCCACATAATCCCAGTACTGGTGATTGTGCTCCAGAAAATCCCGGAAATCCCCCTCGTCATCAATGACCAGCCCCGTGATGCCCTGCTCCTCCAGCAGCTGCGTCGCCGCCTCCAGCCCTGCCGGGGAGGTGTCCAGCTTCAATTCCAGCCACTTCATGCCTTACCGCTCCGTTCCCACGAAGAACAGGCCCATGGTGTTGGGGCCGGTGTGGCTGCCGATGACCGGCCCGATGTAGTGGATGCGGATATCCGTGGTGCCGAAGCGGCGCTGGATCTCCGCCGCCACCTGCTTGGCCTCCTCCTCACAGTCGGCGTGGCAGATGAACATGGTCTGCTTCTCCGGCTCGATGGCCAGCCGCTCGATGGCGTCCAGCAGGGCCTTGAGACTGGCCTTGCGGCCACGGGCCTTGCCCACCAGGGTCAGGCGGCCCTCGTTATCCGTATGCATCACCGGCTTGATGGAGAGCATGGTACCCACCAGCGCCGTGGCGGCGGAGACCCGGCCGCCACGCTTCAGGAAGTTCAGGTCGTCCACGGTGAACCAGTGGCAGACGTGGAGCTTGTTATCCTCCACCCAATCCCCCAGCTGGCTGAGGGTCAGACCCTCCTTCTTCTTCTGAGCCGCCAGATACACCAGCAGCCCCTGCCCACGGGAGGCGCTGAGGGTGTCGATGACCCGGATGGTGCGCTCCGGGAAGTCCGGAGCCAAGTTCTCTGCAGCGATCACGGCGGACTGATAGGTGGTGGACAGTGCCGACGAGAAGCACAGGCACAGAATATCCTGTCCCCGGCCCAGCACGGTCCGCATGGCGTCCTCGAACTGGCCCACGTTGGCGGCGGCAGTGGTAGAGGTCTTGCCGGCCCGCAGCCGCTTATAAAACTCCTCATTGGTGATGTAGCGGCCGTCCAGCGTGTTGGGGTATTCCTTCCCGTCCATGGTCATGGTCAGGGGCAGCACCTCCAGCTCCAACTCACGGGCCATCTGGTCGGTGAGGTCGCAGCAGCTGTCGGTCATGATGATGTAATCCTGCATGGGTAGCTCCTCCTTTGGGTGGTTGATGAAACGGGGCAGCGCCCCGGATGGGATGATGGGATGAATCTAATATATCATATCAGGACAGGTGAAAAAAGCGCCGGAATAGAATTTACAATTTGTTCATAAATTTTATTTTCCCACACAGAAGCGGGAGAAGATGGTCTGCACCAGATCCTCTCGGATGCGCTTACCGTTCAGCTCTCCCAGCGCCTCCAGTGCCGCCTCGGCGTCGGTGAGAACGACGTCGGGGGTCATGCCGTCCTCCAGCGCCCTGCGGGCGGAGCGGACAGCCTCCAGACTGCGGGCCACGGCGTCAGCCTGCCGGGCGTTGGTGAGAAGCTCGCCCTGAGCCTGCTTTCCGGCGGGGTACAGGGCCTCCACGGCCCGGCACAGGGCGTCCACGCCCTCTCCCGTGGCGGCGGACAGGGGATAGACCTGCCCGAAGCGCTGCACCAGCGCCGCCGGTTCCACCCCGGCGGGGAGGTCCGTCTTGTTGACGATGACCAGCTGCCGGGGGACGGCGGCGGCGGTGGCGATGGCGTCCTCGTCCTCCGCCGTCAGGGGCCGGGAGCCGTCCAGCACCAGCAGAGCCAGCGCCGCCTGCCGGGCGGCATCACGGGTGCGCTGCACCCCCAGCCGCTCCACGGCGTCTCCGGTGTCCCGCAGGCCGGCGGTGTCGCACAGACGCAGCAGCACATGGCCCACCTGCACCTTCTCCTCCACGGTATCCCGCGTGGTGCCGGCCACGTCGGTGACGATAGCCCGGTCATAGCCCAGCAGGGCGTTGAGCAGGGAGGACTTCCCGGCGTTGGGCTTACCTAAAATCACCGCCGGGACGCCCTGCCGCAGCAGCTGTCCCCGGCGGAAGGTGGCCAGCAGCGCCTCCAGTGCCGTCTCGCTGCGGGCGATGGTCTGGGTCAGCTGACCTTGGGTCAGGGGATCGATGTCCTCGTCGGGGTAGTCCACCACGGCATAGAACCGGGACACCACCTCCATGAGCCCGTCATAGATCTCCCCCACGCCCCGGCTGAGACGGCCCTCCAGCTGCCCCACGGCATTGTGGGCGGCGGCGGGAGATTCGGCGTCGATGAGGTCCGCCACGGCCTCTGCCTGAATGAGGTCCATCCGTCCGTTGAGGAAGGCCCGCTGGGTGAACTCGCCGCCCTTGGCCTGCCGGGCGCCTTGGGCGAACAGGGCGTCCAGCCCCTCGTTCAGCACCACCGGGGAGCCGTGGCAGTGGATCTCGGCGCAGTCCTCGCCGGTGTAGCTGTGGGGGCCGGGGAACAGCACCGCCAGAGCGCTGTCTATGATGCGCCCCTGCCGGTCGTGGAGATCCCCCAGCACCATCCGCCGGGGGGCCTGTCCGCTGACGAGGCCGCCGTGGGCGGGGGAGAATACGACGTCCAGGATACGCCGGGTGTCCGGGCCGGACAGACGCAGGATGCCGATGGCGGAGGGCAGCTGCGGTGTGGCGATGGCGGCAATGGTATCGGGCATGGGAGTCACTCCTTTTGGGGGGATGTTTCATGGTATGATGTATGGCATTATACCATGAACGCCCGAAAAAACCAAGCTGTTTTGCAAAGAGAGGGGGCCATGCCCGCCCCCCAAGGGGGACACTTTCGTCAACGGGGCGGAAGGGTGTGTGCGGGAAACCCGAAAGGGTGTCCTGCACGATGATGATCCCCATTTTTCAGAGCTTTTTGAAGCTTTGAAAAATGCTGAGGGCCATGCCTTGCGGCATGGCCCCGGAGAAAACGCTGAGGAAAAAGGTCACTTATGTTGAGGAGAGGGATCACTTACGTTTGAGGAGAAGTAGGAGTCACAGCAGCTTCACCGCCGCCGCCAGCAGGCACAGGCCCAGAGCCAGCGCCAGAGCAGCCAGACGGTTTTTCAGCCGATGAGACATGGAGAAAATCACTCCGCCAGAGCCTTGCCCATGGCCCGGCAGGCCTCCAGTGTGGCGTCGTCCGGCGTCTCGCAGCAGATGACACTCTCGCACACCAGATTGATGCCTGCGTCGTCGCAGTCCTTCTCCCAGTCACGCATCCACTGACCGTCGCCCCAGCCGTAGGAGCCGAACAGGCCCACACTCTTGCCGCCCAGACGGTTCTTGCAGCCGGAGAACATGGGCTCGAACTCGCACTCCTCCAGCACCTCGGAGCCCATAGCGGGGCAGCCGAAGGCGATGGCATCCATACCGGCCAGAGCGCCGACATCCACGGCGTCGGGAGTCAGCAGCACCGCCTCGGCACCGGCCTCCTTCATGCCCTCCAGCACCGCCTGAGCCATGGCCTCCGTGTTGCCGGTGCTGCTCCAATACACTACTGCAGTCTTTTTCATGATGGTTTCTTTCCTTTCTCTGTTGAAAATATGTCACACGGCCAGCTGCGCCAGTCCGGAGCCCGCCCGCCACAGGGCGCAGCACCGGTCGGTGCAGCGCTTATACTGACGGAACAGCTCCTTGGCCCGCTCCTCGTCGCCATAGACCTTCCACAGTCCGGCACACTTGAAGCGGCAGGCCTTGTTCTCGATGAAGCCCCGTACATCCTCCGGAGGATAGCTGAGGAACAGTCCGATCTCGTGGGGGAATTCCTCGCTCTCCCGCAGACGGCGGATGAGACAGGCCACGCACTGCCCGGCGCTGTGACATGGGTACCCGGACTCCTCCAGCAGGCGCACGGCCTCGGCATCCTCCAGATCCTGCCGCAGGCGGCTGGGCCGGTAGAGGTACAGCAGCGCACGGCTGCCGTCAAAGCGAAGGGGCAGCAGACACAGGCCCTTGCCCGCCAACAGACGGTTGATGCGCCGCACCTCCTGCCGCAGCTCCTCCGGGGAGTCGCAGGGACAGGAGAACAGGCTGCCGGTCTTGATCCCGGCCAGAGTAGGGGCGCACTGACGTACCACAAGCTCCTCAGACATGATGTAAGCCCTCCTTATCCGGCGTGCTTTTCCAGAATGTTCCGTAGAGCGGACAGGGAGCTGGTGTGACAGCGCTCGATGACCGTGTCGCAGCTCTTCAGCTCCCGCAGGGCGCTCTGGACCATTTTGTGGGACATGGTGCTGGTGAAGAAAATGGTCAGATCCGGGTCGCCCAGCTTGTTTTTCAGGCCGCCCACAGGCTTGATGAAAACCTTGGCCCGACAGCGGTAGGATTGACACAGATCCATATAGCGGCGCTCCATACACTCGTTGCCGCCCAGAATGACAATGCTCATAGGTGTTCCTTTCTTATCATGGCTTCCCGGCCGGCAAATATACGGCGGGGAAATGGCTGGTTGATTTCGATTGCCTGATTCGTGGTTCTGCGATGTTCTGAACCTCGAATGATCCGGCTGGTTAGATGTATCTAACTTAGTGGTAGTTTAACATCTCTAACTACCCTTGTCAACCCCTTTTTTCAAATTTTACCTACCACGCAGGTGGGGAAGAGGATGTTTCGCCCGTGAGGGGGAGATTTCCGGCGTTTGCACGCCGCCGGAGGCAAAACAGAAAAACTGCCGGCAAAAAGTATCCCGCCGGAGACAAACAGCAGGCACGCAGGAACCACCCTGCGTGCCTGCTCTATATACTCATAAGGCTGTCCCACCGCTGTGGTCAGCTCTCCATCATCAGCTGAATGATCTGCTTGTCCGTCTGCGCCATGCCCAGTCGGGCCAGCCGGCCCACGTTGGCGATGGTGTTCTCCACGCCCTTTTTCACGATGCCGTCTCCGCCAAAGAACTGGTTGCCGCTGCGATACATGGCCAGCCCCAGCAGCCCGGCGTCCACGGCGGCGGCGATCTTGGCGGCGCAGCTGGCCTTGGCCCCGTCGCAGATGATGCCGGAATCCATGGCTACGGTATTGACCACCGTGTGGGCCACGGTGTCGTAATCCCCGCCCTGCAGATACGCCAGCCCTGCGGCGGCGCCGCATCCGGCGCTGACGGCTCCGCAGTAGGCGGACAGCCGCCCGATGCCGGTTTTCAGGTGGATGGTCACCAGATTCGCCACCGCCAGCGCCCGCAGCAGCTCCTCATGACTGCGGCCCGTGGCACGGGCGCAGACGATCACCGGCACACTGGAGGTGATGCCCTGATTGCCGCTGCCGGAGTTGATGACCACCGGCATCTCGCACCCGTTCATCCGGGCATCGCTGGCTGCGGCGGCGTAGGCCCGCATCCGATAGGACAGATCCTCCTCATGCCCCCGCAGCAGGGTCTTGCCGATGTTGGCCCCGTAATCGTGGCGCAGTCCCTCCTCAGCGATGGCCATGTTACACCGGATCTGCTGCTCCAGCACCTCCTCCACGTCCTCCGTGGAAAGACAGTCGGCAAAGGCCACGATGCCCTCCACCGTCAGGCAGCTGCGGTCTGTGAGACTGCCGGAGCCCTCGGAGATCTCCCGCTCCAGCAGTACCTGACTGCCCCTCCGGACGGATACCACGTTGGTGTGGTGGCCCACAAGGCGCACCTGAGCGCTGTCCGGGCCGTGAAAAACCGTCACCTGAATGTCGAAGATATAGGGCGTGTCGGCGTGGCGTACCTCCACCGGCACGACCTTCAGGAAGGGAGAGATGGCGGCGCTCTGCGCCTCCGTCATGCCGGAGAGCACCTCCAGCTGGGCCTCGGCGTCTCCGGCCACAATGCCCGCCGCCGCAGCTGCCGGGATGCCCCGCAGCCCGCCGGTATGGGGGACTACCACGCTTTTGACGTTCTTGATGATGTTGCCGCTGACCTCCACCAGCACCCGATCCGGCAGCGCACCCAGCACGCTGCGGGCCTTGGCGGCGGCGTAAGCGATGGCGATGGGCTCGGTGCAGCCGGTGGCGGGGCGCAGCTCCTCCCGGAGGATCTGCACATACTGCCGGTAGTACGCATCGTGTTGTTCCATACGATCCCTCCTGCTCTTTTTCGCCCATCTTACCATATCCCCGTCGGGAAGTCAATCTTTGTCCACGAATAGCGCACAAATTGCAAAGCACGCAGACCCCGCGGGATCTGCGTACCCGAATGATGCCTATTGCTCCAACAGTGCCTCCAGCTGCAAAAGCAGCTCCAGCACACTGTGGAAGGAGAAAACGGCGCCGCCCTTCAGGTCACGGAGCTGCCCCTGCCAGCTGTAATGCCGGCGCAGCCGGATCTCCAGCTCCACATCGGCGGGGGCCGCCGCAGCGGAGGGCTTTTCCGGCACGGGACTGTCGGTGGCGGTGTTCATCCACTCCTCCAGCAGGACGATGAGCCGGGCCAGACTGGTGAACTCCGCCCGGCAGCCCAGAGCGGCGCTGTACACATAGCCGCAAAAGCCGTTCTCCCGGCGCTGGAACGTCAGGCGAAAGGTGCCCAGACCCGGCGCAATGCTTCGGTTTTCTTGCATGGAGCGATCCATCCTTTCTGAAATCGGCGGCGGAGCCGTCCGGTGGGGTGTCAGTCTTTGGGTTCGGCCAGATGGACCATGCTCCGCAGATCGATGGTCCGAGTCCGAAAGACGGCGCTGCTTTGGGCAAAACGCTGGTGCATCGCCTGCTGAAGCCGCTGAGCGATGGCGCTATGGGTCTCCGACCCGGCGCCCGGCAGCAGTACCCAGTATTGCCCGGCGCCGATCTGAGTGAAGGGGTCGCCGGAGCGCAGGCAGCCCTGCAGGATCAGCTTCATCTGCTGCATATAGACGGCATTTTTCTCCGGCTGAGCCTCCCAGCCCTCCAGACACAGCATCAGCAGCTGGGCCTTCAGGTCGGGGTCACGGCGCATGGAACGCAGGCACAGCAGCACGATCTCCCGAAAGGTGCCGTTGTCGCAGGCCAGCGCCCTGCTCTCGCCGTCGCCGGCCAGTAGGAAGGTCTCCAGAGCCGCCGGCCCCATGCCGCCGCCGTACAGTTCCTGCGAGGCGGTGAGGCGGGCGGCCTCCAGCTCCGGGGAGGGGGTCAGGCCGTAGTTCTCCTGATACAGCTTTTGCAGGGCCTCGTAGTGATCCAGCGCCTGCTGGGCCTGATGGCTGCGGGTGAGATTCTGCATCAGCAGCAGATTGAACTCCTCCGACAGAGGGTCCAGATGCACCGCTTGGGCGCACAGGGCCGCCGCCTCGGCGTACTCCTGCGTCCTCATCAGCTCTTGCACCAGTCTGCGGAACAGCCGCACGAACAGGGAGCGATAGTAGGCGTGAAGATCGGCACACCACAGCTCGTCGGCCACATCCGGCAGAAAATCCCCCTGATACAGATCGGCGGCCTCCCGGCCCAGTGTCCGGAGTTCCTCCGGGTCGGAGGTCTCCAGCGCCCGGCGGGCCAGATCCTCAAAGACATCCACGTCCAGCCATGTATCGGTCCCGGGAACCCAGCGGTATAGGCCGTTTTCGTAGCGAATCATGCCCTTGGTGTCGGAAAAGCCCAGTGTAGCCATGGCGTTGCGTGCCCGGCTGGCGTTATTTTGCAGAGTGCTGGCGGGATTGCTGCCGCTGCCGTCGGGCCACAGAAGGTCGATGAGTTCCTGAGCGGGGATGCCCCGATCCCGGTGCAGGATCAAGTAGGCCACCAGCGTCCACAGCCGCCCGGAACGGCCGGTGAGACTGACCATCTGGGGCTCCTTCATGCCGGTCTGCTGCAGGGCAAACCGCCCCAGCATCGTGGCCCGGATGTGTGCGATCTCTCTCATAATCAGCCTCCTCTATGGGGGTGCGGTGCTCTGTCCCGGCCCCACGCTGCGATCATATCATGGAGGAACAAGGGCGGATCTGCATCCGTCCTCGTCCATCAATGGGACTATCACTATATCACAATTCGAACCGCTTGTCACTCGAAAATTTTGGGCCTTGTGCGCTGGGATGCACGACTGCCCGGCGTATACAAGGGGATAAAAAGCCGAGGAAGCTGCCCGCAGGCAGCTTCCCCGGTGAATGAGTCAGCCAGTGATCGTTTGTTACCGGCTGCGCTTTTTGCGGGAGGGAATGACCGTCACAGCCATACTGGAGACGGCCAGCAGGGCCAGCCACAGCACCAGAGTGCTGCTGTCGCCGGTGGCGGGCTTGCCGGGCTCCACGGGAGTGGTAGGCTCCTCAGCGCCGCAGCGGCTGCACTTGCCATCCTTGTAGTCGTGGCCCAGAGCGGGAATCACCTCGCCCTGCTTCACGACAGTCTGGCAGACCTTGCAGACCTCGTCGCCGGTGTAGCCGTCCTCGGTGCAGGTAGCATCCTTGGCACCCACCAGCTCCGTGTCGTGGCCGGTGGCAGGGATGACCTCCGTCTTGGTGTCGGTGTAGTCCTTGCCCTCGAAGGTGACCTTGGCGGTATAGGTGCGGACGCCGGTGGTCTCGCAAGCGGCGGGCGTGGTGACAGCGCTGGTCACCTCTGCCGTGACCTTCTCCACATGGGTGGCATCATTGCTGCAGGTGAAGGTGGCAGAAGCGGTGAAATCATCGTTCCACTTCCACACCGGCTCACCGTAGGCGTGGCCGGTAGCGGGGATGACCTCCGTCTTGGTGTCGGTGTACTCCTTGCCCTCGAAGGTGACTTTGGCGGTGTAGGTCCGCACGCCGTCGGCCTCGCAGGTGGCCGCAGTAGTCACCTCGTTGGTAACAGCAGCGTTTACCGTCTCCACGTGGGAGGCATCATTGTCGCAAGTGAAGGTGGCAGAAGCGGTGAAATCATCGTTCCACTTCCACACCGGGGCGCCATAAGCATGGCCGGTGGCCGCAATGGTCTCGGTCTTGGTGTCGGTGTAGTCCTTGCCCTCGAAGGTGACCTTGGCGGTGTAGGTCCGTACGCCGTCGGCCTCGCAGGTGGCCTCGGTGGTCACCTCGTTGGTAACAGCAGCGTTCACCTTCTCCACATGGGAATCATCATTGCCGCAAGTAAAGGTGGCAGAAGCGGTGAAATCATCGTTCCACTTCCACACAGGCTCGCCGTAAGCATGGCCGGTGGCCGCAATGGTCTCGGTCTTGGTATCGGTGTACTCCTTGCCCTCGAAGGTGACCTTGGCGGTGTAGGTCCGCACGCCGTCGGCCTCGCAGGTGGCCGCAGTGGTCACCTCATTGGTGACGGTTGCGTTCACCGTCTCCACGTGAGAGGCATTATTGCCGCAAGTAAAGGTGGCAGAAGCGGTGAAATCATCGTTCCACTTCCACACCGGGGCGCCATAGGCATGGCCGGTGGCGGGGATAGCCAGCTTCTCCATCGTCGTCTCGGTCTTGCCCTCGGCATCGCTGAACAGCTTGCCGCAGACGGAGCACTTCCAGTAAGCTTCCACGCCGGCGGTCTCGCAGGTAGCAGGAACCTTCTCCACAGCGGTCAGCTGGTGGCCCACAGGGGGATCGGGCAGATCCGCCAAAGCGGCATCCACGTCGGCCTGAGAGACGTACAGAGTGGTCAGCACGTCCATAGCGGCGTCATAGGCCTTGGTCAGGCAGTTCTGCTCCAGATAGTAGGGGTTCGCCTCGATCTCAGCGTTGATGGCCGCCACACGGCGGGTCAGGGCGTCCTTGTTGGCGACCTCGTAATAGCCGGCACTTCCGCCCGTACCCATGGCATAGCCCCCACCGATGTCGGAGCCGAGGGCCAGCGTGAACTGCACACGCACCACGTCGCCCTCGGACAGATAGGAATCGGCAAAGCCCACGTTGGGGAATACGTTCTTCAGGCAGTACATCCAGCCGGAGCCGCTGGTGTAGTCGAACTCGCCCAGACTGGTCTCGTCCGTCCGGGTCTGGATATCGAAGCCCTTCTCCTCCAGCTTCTCCCGCAGGGCCTGAGGGATGCTGTCGCCGGTGGGATCAATGCCCGCCAGCGCATCGCCCTGGATGTGGGACAGATAGAAGCCGCTCTCCAGAGAGCCGGTGTTGTCGTAAGTGAAGCCCTTCTCCTCCAACAGACGGGCCAGCGCCTGAGCGGCGTTCTCGCCCTCGATGATGTCCACATAGCAGGGCTCGATGATGTAGCCGCCGCCCAGAGACAGGGCCTCCACGGTGAACACAGCCTTGCCCACCACATCACCGGGCTCGGCCTTCACATAGGTGATGGTATAGGTCAGAGAGGACTTGTGGGCCTTGACCACGACGGTGTTGATGCCCTCCTTGGTAAAGTGCAGGGTATAGCTGGTCTTGGTGTCATCGTCCCAGTTGACGGACACCGGATCGCCGTTGAGGAGCACCGTTACCTCATTGGCGGGCAGCTTCTTGCCGTCGCCGTCCTTGGCAAAGACGTCGAAGGTCATGCGGGAGTTGCGCTGGGTGATGCCATCCTCCAGCGTGGTCTCCAGCGTGACGATATCCTCACGCACCGTCACCTCAAAGGTGGTGGTGAGCTGACCGAAGGTCACGGTGATAGTCTGCTGCCCCACGGTCTCCAGCAGCGTGGGGGAGAGGGTGTACTGGTCAGAGGTCAGGGCAGAGGTGCCGCGCTTGGTGACAGCCTGCACCACCAGACCGGCGGCTTCCAGCGTGTCGCCCTCGGTATAAACGGTTTTCTTGGGCAGAGTCTTGACCTGAATGGCAGTGACCAGAGGCAGCTCCACATTCACGGCCTGATCCTCACCGCCCACCACCGTCAGTGTACCCTTAGCGGGCAGATAGCCCTCCTTGGTGACTACATAGCTCCACTTGCCGCTGGCCAGCGTGCGGGTGGCGGAGGCAGCGGTGGCGTTGATGGTGACGGTATCGTTGCGGCTGTTGGTCAGCTGGATGGTGCAGCTGTTGACGGCGTTTCCGGAGTCATCCTTCACGGAGAAGGTGACGTCCGCCGTATTGGGCTTGACCACAGGGATAGTGATATCCGGCAGGGCGCCCAGCTTGAAGCTGCTGTAGCTATTGGGAACACTGGTGGAGAGATCGGGCAGGGAATTGCGGTGCGAGCCGATATCCTTGCCGTTGCCGTAGAAGCTGAGAACGCCGTTCGTCAGGACATAGGGCTCATCAGCATCCCAGTCGGCGGGGATCTTTACCTCCACGGTGCGGCAGCTGTCGCCGTCCGCCCGGTCGAAGAGGTGACGCTGGTAGAAATACTTATCGCCGGTGACGGTAGCGCTGCTGCCGGGATCGGTGTAGGAGACGTAGGCGAAGAGGCTATACAGGTTCGCCATGGTGTTGGCGGGGTGATACACGCCGGTGAGCTGCACGGTGACGGTGTCGCCGGGCAGGATATCACGGGTGGGGTCGGTCTTGTTGGTGATGACTACCCCGGCCTTCTTCACGGTGATGACCTGATAGGTGTCGGCGCCATCCTTGCTGATCTTGACGATGTTTTTGCCCTCGGTGAGAGTCAGAGTCACGTCGCCGCCCTTGGTGGTCACGCCGTCGGTGCCGAAGCCGCCGGTGTAGGTCATGGCCGTCTCGGTGAGGGTGGGGCGCAGCAGGGTAACGGTGCTGCCGGCGGCGGGCCGGAAGGTGTACTGGCAGCCGTCATCGCCGGTGTAGTACAGCACGTCTGCCTCGGCATCCAGCTTGTTACCGGCCACCTTCCGGTCACCGTTGTTGATGGTCATGTTGGCATCCGGGCCGTTGGCGGCGTTCTCGCCTACCTCCACCACCACCACACCGGTGTTCTCCGGCCAGATGGCACCAAAGGTCTTGTTCTTGTTGATGTCCCAGCCGCAGTCCGTCACATACATGGCGTCATAGGTCACCAGAACGACGGCCGTACCGGCGCTGTTGGCGGTGATGCGGCCGCTGTCATCCACGCTGACCACATTGGTGCCGTCCACATCCAGTGCCGTGTAGTGGAACGCGGGCTCCAGCGTGGAGCCTCTGCTGCCGGCGGCGTAGCTGTTGGAGATCTGGAACATACGCAGGGGGCGCAGCTGCTTCATGCCGCCCACGGTCAGGGCGACGCTGCCGGTGTAGTCCACGCCGTTGAGGCGGATATCCGCCGCATCACTCTTCTCGTCCCGGAGAATGGCCTTGGGATCGCCGGTCATGGTTTTCGTCAGGTCATATCGGGTGGTGGCGCCGGTGGATTTGAACATACCGGTGGCGGTGACAAGCCCGTCGCCGGTGGCCTGATAGATGTAGCTGCTGCCGGCCTTCAGCCGGAAGGTGTAGACGTCACTGTCATCGCCGGTGAGGTCGGCGCTGGCGGCAACGAGAGCACCCTGCCCATAGGTGGTGGCGGGAATGCTGTGCATGACGACACGGCCGCCCTTGGGCACCACGAAGTCGGTGCTCACGATCTGGGGCAGAGTGACGCTCCATGAAGCAGAGCCCGTCAGCTTCTGGCTGGTGGGCTGGGAGGCCTGATAGCCCTCGGCCGCTCTGGCCTCGGAGGGCTGGACGGACCAGGTGTAGGTACCGGGGGCCATGAGGTAGGGGTAGCCTACATAGCTGGCGAACTTATGGGGCTCGCCGGGGGTCATGACGGTGCCGTCGGCGGCCTTGACCTCGGTGGTGAAGTCATCTGCCGTCCAGTCGATCTCGACGGCGTAGACATAGACCAGATACAGCTCGAAGGTCTGCTCACCGCTGCCTTCGGTGACGGTGAGGGTGCCGGTGCCGATCTGATAGTCAACGCCCCGGACGGTGTCCCGTGCCTCATAGGTATAGGTGCCGGGAGCCGTCAGGAACTCATATACGGCGTAGCTGCCGCTGGTGTCTGCGGGGATGGCCACAGGCTGGCCCGCAGCATCCTTCAGGGTCAGGGTCATGCCGGTGCCCCGGCCCTGGGAGGTGGTGATCTTCACCTGACGCATCCCCTCCGGAACGTTGACCGTCACGGGAGCCACGGCGCTGGTGACACTGGTGGGCTTGTTGCCCGCCACGGTGTTGGTGACCACCACACGGTACCAGAAGCTGCCCGGTGCCTCGGTGGAGGGGGTATAGCTGCTCTGGGTGGCGTCGGTGATGTCCTCAAAGCCGTCGGCGGCGGAGGTGGTGCTCACCTGCCACTGATAGCTCAGGGTGCCGCTGCCGGTGGCCTGCACCGCCAGAGCATTGGCCCTATCGCCGCAGGTGTAGGTGACAGCCACCGTAGACAGATCCGCCGTCAGAACGGGAGCCGGGGCGGCGGGAGAGTCGTCCTTCTCCACGAACTCCAGAATATAGGCGGTGTTGGTGGTGGCATAGTTGCTGGTCTTGACCAGAGACAGATTCCTCTCGTAGCCGCTGGTACGGGTCTCGATGGTATAGGGGGAGGAGGACCCCACCTGATCTGCCGTCCAGTAATCCACGGGAGGCGGCCAATCATTCAGACCGTCCTTCTGCGTGTAGCCGCTGCCGGAGCTGCTGGCCTTATCCAGATAGACGGTGCCGTAGAGCTGGACCGTCTTGGTCCCGGCGGGGACGTAGACCTTATAGTGGGGGAGATCCTCCCACGCAAAGGTCAGATAGTCTACAAATTCGTACTCCAGCGCATCGCTGCTGCCCACCAGAGTGATCTTCTCGGGCTTTGCATTGGCGGCGGCCCATGCCGAGACCGGCAGGACGCTCACCAGCATCAGCAGGGACAGCATCAGCGCAAGGAGCTTCTTTCCGTGCGACGTGATCTTTGTCTGCATTTCGTTTCTCCTTTTCTCAAATATGTCGTGGTGTCAGTCGGGATCGGCGGCCCTGCGTGCAGGCCGCAGCCCTCACCTCCTCTCCGGTGAGTTTTTCTCGTCTGCCGTACAGTCCCCTTGGGTCCGGGGCGGCTTTTGCGGATGGCACAAAGCAAAAGCGTCCGTGCCGCCGGTTCGGCAGCACGGACGCATAAAAGGGCGTTCTCTTTGTGCAGGCAGTCCCGGTGTAGGCAGGTACCGCAGCGGACGGTCCGGTGTATCTGACTTATCCGTCCCGTCGGACTTGCCGCCGGGAGGGCTTCACAGTGACCCACTCGCAGGGATTTGCACCCTATTCCACCTGTCCCCTCACAGGGACTGGATCGTCTGCTGAGAAAGAAACAGAGTCCAGTTCAATGGCTGGAACGTTATCCTCCTCATCATAACACAAGGGCGACCGTTTTGCAATATCATACCGAAAAATCATTTGCCGGAAAATGCCGGCTATTGCCGGGGAAACCCGAACCCCGCCCGGCAGAAAAAATTCCCCGGACAGTGTCCTGTCCGGGGAATGCTTCGGTGCGATAGACTCGGTTTTACTCGATGGAGATGGTGTAGTAGTACACCGGCTGACCGCCGCTGAGGAGGGAGACCTCCGTCTCCGGGCAGGCCTCGGTGAACAGGGCCTGCGCCGCCTCGGCCTCCTCCTGCGATACGCCCTCGCCGTAGAACAGGGTGACGAAGGCCGCCTCCCGCTCCGCCGCCAGCGCCGCCAGTCGGGTCAGCAGGGAGGTGATGTCCCGCTCCGTGCCGAAGAGCTTGCCGTCCAGCAGGGCCAGATAGTCGCCCTCGTTGATGGCGAAGCCGTCGAAGTCGGAGTTGCGGGCGGCATAGGTGATCTGGGCCGTGGTGACAGCGGCGGCCGCCTCGGTCATGGCCGCAAGAATAGCCTGCGGATCCTCCTCCGCCGTGTCCACGCTCATCATGGCGCTGATGCCCTGAGGGATGCTGTGGGTGGGTACCACGATGACCTGCTTCTCTGTCAGCCCCACGCACTGCTGGGCCGCCATGACGATGTTCTTGTTGTTGGGCAGCACGAACACGATCTCGCTGGGGGTGTGGTTCACCTCCCGCAGAATGGCCTCCGTAGAGGGGTTCATGGTCTGGCCGCCGGATACCACCCGGTCCACGCCCAGATCCCGGAAGGCCGCCGCCAGTCCGTCTCCGGCGCATACCGCCAGAAAGCCGTAGCGCTTCTCGGCGGGGACCTCCGCCTGCTCGGCCTGCTCCAGCTCCGCCTCGATGGCGTCCAGATCGTCGGTGCTCTGGGCCTTGCGGCCCGCTGCCAGATCGGCGGCCTGGGTCCGCATATTCTCGATCTTGGCCAACTCCAGCGTACCGTATCGCTGGGCCGCCGTCAGAGCCTCGCCGGGGGTGTCGGTGTGAACATGGACCTTGAAGGATTCGTCGTCCTCGCCGATGACCAGACTGTCACCGATGCTGTCCAGATAGGCCCGGAAGGGGGCCAGATCCACGTTGGGATCGTTCTTGCGGACGATGAACACGGTGTCGAAGGCGAAGGTGATGTCCTCGTCTCCGATGGCGGCAAAGTCCGCCTTGTTGTGCTCCGGCTCCTCCTCCACCTCCGGCATGGGCTCGCCCCGCAGACTGCTGAGCATCCCCTCCAGAATGATGAGGTAGCCCTTGCCGCCGGCGTCCACCACCCCGGCTTTTTTCAGCACCGGATTCATCTCCGTGGTCTCGGCCAGCGTCTCATAGCCCGTGGCAATGGCCTCCGCCAGCACATATTCGGCGCAGTTCTGCTCCTGCGCCGCCTCCTCAGCTCTGGCCGCCGCCAGACGGGATACCGTCAGCACCGTACCCTCGGCGGGCTTCATCACGGCGCCGTAGGCCGTGGTCACGCCCTCGGACATGGCCGCCGCCAGCTGTACGCCGTCCATCTCCTCCAGCCCCTTGGCGGACTTGGAGAGCCCCCGGAACAGCAGGGACAGGATAACGCCGGAGTTTCCGCGGGCGCCCCGCAGCAGGGCGCTGGCGGTGATCTTGGCGGCCTCGCCCACCGTGGCGGGCTCGCACTTTTTCAGCTCCGCCGCAGCGGTCTGGATGGTAAGGCTCATATTGGTGCCGGTATCGCCGTCCGGCACGGGGAATACGTTCAGGTCGTTGATGGCCTGCTTTTCACGGGTGATACAGGCGGCGCCGAAGGCGACCATCTGCTTGAAGGCGCCGCCGCTGATTTTTTCTGTCATGCTCTTGCTTCTCCTCCTACCGACGTTCATCACACGGTGATGGAGTCCACAAAGACATTCACTTCACGGACCTCCACGCCGGTATTTTTGGTGACCACATATTTGACCTCGCCCATAATGGAGCGGCATACCGTGGCGATATTCACACCGTTCTCCACGATGATGTGCAGCTCGATGGACACCGTGCCGTCCTCGTTATAGGTGACCTTTACGCCCTTGCTCATGGCTTCCCGGCGCAGCAGATGGACCAAGCCGTCCGTCATGCTGCGGTAGGCCATGCCCTTGACGCCGAAGCAGTTGGTAGCGGCGGCGCCGGTGATGCTGGTGAATACGGCGCTGCTGATACTGATCTCGCCCCGCTGGGACTGGACCTTAATCATAGTATTCTTCCTTTCCGTTCAGGATAAAGGGCAGACTGCCCGATGGTACGATTGATACTAATACAGAGCATTATATCGCATTTATCCGCAGATAACAAGGGGAAATTGCAAAAGAGGGCATCATGGCGTACATATTCCGCTTCCTGTGGCGCAAACTATGGGCGTTTCCATTTTATGACGCAGGAGGTAGCGCAAGCTATGGTGAAAGATTTCATCGACACAAATGAGTTCACACGGGAGCAGCTGGTGGATATGATCGAACTGAGCCTTGCCATCAAGCGGGCCATCCGCAGCGGGTACTATCCGCCCCTGATGCAGGACATGACACTGGGCATGATCTTCCAGCAGTCCTCCACCCGTACCCGTGTCTCCTTCGAGACAGCCATGAGCCAGATGGGCGGCCACGCCCAGTATCTGGGGCCGGGAATGATCCAGCTGGGAGGCCACGAGACCATCGGGGACACCGGCAAGGTGCTGTCCCGTCTGGTGGATGTGGTGATGGCCCGTGTCATCGAGCATCGGACCATCGTGGAGCTGGCCCAGTCCTGCACCGTCCCGGTACTCAACGGAATGTCCGACTACAACCACCCCACGCAGGAGATCGGGGATCTGTGTACCATCTTCGAGCATCTGCCCCAGGGCAAGCGCCTGAAGGACGTGAAGGTGGTGTTCGTGGGGGACGGCACGCAGGTCTGCGCCTCTCTGGGCTTCATCACCACCAAGCTGGGGATGCACTTCGTCCACTACGGCCCGGCGGGCCACCAGCTGACGGAGAAGCATCAGACCATTTTAGAGCGCAACTGCCAGCTCTCCGGCGGCAGCTGGCTGGTGACGGATGACCGCTCCGCCGTCCGGGACGCCGATTTCATCTACACCGACGTGTGGTACGGCCTGTACGAAAATGAGATGCCCAAGGAGGAGCGGGTGCAGGTATTCCACGACTATCAGGTGAACCGGGAGCTGATGGCGCTGGGGGCCATCGGCTGCAAGTTCCTCCACTGCCTGCCGGCCACCCGTGGCGAGGACGTGACGGACGAGGTGGCGGACTCCGCCTCCTCCCTGTGCTGGGAGCAGGCCGGCAACCGCCTGACGGCCATGCGGGGCCTGCTGGTCTACTTCACCCGCTGCCGCCCGGAGCACACGGAGCTGGAGATCGCCGCCGCACGGGACACACTGGAGCGGTTTCTGCAGGACCGCATCTACTGCTGACGGCCTATGGAAAACCGCAGAAAATTCCGCTTGGCGGATGTGATCCTGTCCGTCATTTGCGTGGTATTCGTGGCGGAGGCGGCGGCGCCGGTGGCCTCCATCGGCAACAGCCAGTACTTCTGGTGGCTGTTCATGATCGCAGCGTTCCTGCTGCCCTACGGCCTCATCGCCTCGGAGCTGGGGACGGCCTTTCCCGGCGACGGCGGCCTGTACGACTGGATCCAGACCGCCTATCCCGGCACCCACTGGGGCGCACGGGCCTCGTGGTACTACTGGATCAATTTCCCGCTGTGGATGGCGTCTCTGGCGGTGGTATGCCCGGAGCTGCTGGAGGTGATCTTCGGCGGGCGCATCGACCCGGTGTGGTCGCTGGTGATCCAGCTGGCCTTCATCTGGATCGTCACATGGATCGCCGCCTATCCGGTGTGCGACAGCATCCTGATCCTGAACCTCAGTGCCGCCATCAAGATCCTGCTGGCGCTGACGGTGGGCGTGCTGGGCATCGTGTACGTGTCGAAAAACGGCTTCGTCAACAGCATGGAGGCCCGGACCTTCCTGCCGTCCTTCGATCTGAACAGCCTGTCCTATATCTCCGTCATTCTCTTTAACTTTCTGGGCTTCGAGGTGGTCTGCACCTACGCCGACAATATGCAGGAGCCCCGGCGGCAGATCCCACAGGCCATCGTCACCGGCGGCATCGTCATCGCCGCCATCTACCTGTTCTCCGCCTTCGGCATCGGCGCCGCCGTGCCGGTGCGGGACATCAGCCCGGATTCCGGCCTCATCGATGCCGTGTCCCTGATGACCGGCGGGGCCGGCGGTACGCTGGTGCGGGTGGTGGCCCTCTTGTTTTTGGTGACGCTCTTCGGCAATATGATCTCATGGTCCATGGGCGTCAACTCCACCGCCGCCTACGCCGCCGACCGGGGCGATATGCCGGCGGTGTTCGCCCGGCGCTGGAAGCGCAACGATATGCCCGTGGGTTCCGCCGTCACCAGCGGCATCGTGGCCTCTGCCGTGTGCCTGCTGGGGGCGGTGATGGAGCGGCTCAGCCCTGACTCGTCCCTGTTCTGGAGCTTCTTCGCCTTGAATCTGGTGATGCTGCTGCTGAGCTATCTGCCGGTGTTCCCGGCATTTCTGACCCTGCGGCGGAAATTCCCGGACCGGGAGCGCCCCTTCCGGGTGCCGGGCCGCAGCGGCTTTCTGAAGTGGCTGGCCTATGTGCCTATGGCCCTGATCATTCTATCCATCATCTTTACCGCCGTGCCGCTGTCGTGGGATCGGGAGACGCTCACCGGCGTGCTGCCCATCACCGTCGGCTCCGTGCTGAGCGTGCTGCTGGGCGAGGTGCTCATAGCGGCCCGGCGGCCCCAACACTGATTGCAGGAGGACGCATTATATGGCAAAACGTATCATCGGCTCTACTCCCAAGGCGGACGGCTACCGGATGCCTGCGGAATTTGAACCGCAGGACGGGGTGTGGATGCTCTGGCCGGAGCGCAACGACAACTGGCGCAGCGGGGCCAAGCCTGCACAGGAGACCTTCTGTCAGGTGGCCCGTGCCATTGCCCGGTTTGAAAAGGTCACCATGTGCGTCAGCGCCGGACAGTATCAGAATGCACGGGCCCGCCTTCCGGAGGAGATCCGGGTGGTGGAGGTGTCCTCCAACGACGCATGGGTCCGGGACTGCGGCCCCACCTTTCTGGTAAACGGTCAGGGCGGCCTGCGGGCGGTGGACTGGACCTTCAACGCATGGGGCGGCCTGTACGACGGCCTGTACTTCCCGTGGGACAGGGACGATCAGGTAGCGCAGAAGATCTGTGAGATGGCGGACGTGGACTCCTACCGCACCGAGGGCTTCGTGCTGGAGGGCGGCTCCATCCATGTGGACGGCGAGGGTACCGTGCTGACCACGGAGATGTGCCTGCTGTCCCCCGGCCGGAATCCCGACCTGTCCAGGGCGGAGATCGGGGAGAAGCTGTGCCAGTATCTGGGCTGCGAAAAGGTGCTGTGGCTCCGGGATGGCATCGACCCCGACGAGACCAACGGCCATATTGACGATGTGGCCTGCTTCGTGGCGCCGGGGGAGGTAGCCTGTATTTGGACGGAGGACAAGGACAACCCCTTCTATCAGGCGGCGCAGGATGCCTATCGCACCCTGTCGCAGGCCACCGACGCCAAGGGCCGGCGGCTGAAGGTGCATAAGCTGTGCCTGACCCGTGAGCCCTGCCGGCTGGAGGGCGCCGAGACCATCGACGCCGTGGAGGGTACCGTCCCCCGTGAAAACGGCGAGGTGAGTATTGCTTCGTATATGAATTTTCTCATTGTCAACGGCGGTGTGATCCTGCCCCAGTACGGCGACGAGAACGATGCGCTGGCGGTGCGTCAGGTGCAGGAGATGTTCCCGGACCGTGAGGTGGTGGGCGTGCAGACCCGTGAGGTGGCCTTCGGCGGCGGCAATATCCATTGCATCACCCAGCAGCAGCCCCGCCCCTGAGGAGCAAAGCTGAAGCAGGGGAGCAATCGAATCACGACTGAAACAAAGAAATGACCTGCAAAAAGGAACGTGCCATGGCACGTTCCTTTTTGCGTGGGGAGCATCTCCGATGCAGAGGAGTATTTTTGTGTTGTGTCTCCGACGGGTGCCTTTCTTCCGGCAGGCCCTTTTGCATAGAGAACGTGTCTCCGAGGGCTTATGTTCCCAGCAGCGTTTTCTTTTTTTGCCTCCGGCGGGGTACTTTCTTTCAATAGCGAAAGAAAGTACCCAAAGAACGCCACTTGAAACTGATGGTTTCAAGACTTCCTTTGTCGAGTGCAAGAGTTGCTGCTTAAATCCCGCCGAAGCGAGGAATTGGTCTGCTTCTACTCACGCTGCCGCTTTATTGGGCGGTTGAAAGGGCTTACCACTCTACTGTCTGAAAATTCATCGCCCCAATCGCACTGTCATTCCGAGGAAACCGCCGAAGTGCCGCCTGTGGCGGATACAGCGAGGCGGTTTCAAGAAAGTGTCCCGATTTTCACGCCACAACGTGGTTGGAAACCGGGACACGACGGTGCAGACAGTCCGCAGACTGATCGTGGGAATCCGTATTCCCCGGCGGTAAACGTAATATTTTCTTCGCCTGAGTGGGAGCGGCAGCGGGTCTGTTGCTGAGTCAATTCCCACTACGTCCCATAACGAACGCAACTCTTGAAGGGAAAGGAAATCCAAAAACCACCCGCCGGAGGCAAAAAGCCCACAAAAAAACAGGCGGGTGATCCTCACCCGCCTGTTTCTCACAAGCTCGCTCAGTTGAACAGCTTGGCAATGGAGATCTCCTGATAGATGCGCTCGATGGCCTCGGCAAACATGGGGGCCACAGACAGATACTTGATCTTGCTGCACCCCTCGCCCATGGACTCCGGAATGGTGTTCAGCAGCGCCAGCTCCTCGATGTTGCTGGCCTCCAGCCGCTCCAGAGCGGGGCCGGACAGCACACCGTGGCTGGCGCAGGCGAACACGCGGTTGGCGCCGCCCACCTCCACGATGGCCTTGGCGGCGTTGCAGAGGGAACCGGCGGTATCCACCATGTCGTCAAAGAGGATGCAGTCCTTACCGGCCACGTCGCCGATGACGTTCATCACCTCGCACTGGTTGGCCTTCTGGCGGCGCTTATCCACGATGGCAAGGTTCATATGCAGCTTCTGGGCGAAGGTCCGGGCACGGGCCACGGAACCCACATCCGGGGACACCACCACCATATCCTCGGCCTTGGAGCCGAACTTCTTGGCATAGTAGTCCACGAAAACCGGGTTGCCCAGCAGGTTGTCCACAGGGATATCAAAGAAGCCCTGGATCTGGCTGGCGTGGAGGTCCATGGTCAGCACACGGTCCGCTCCTGCGGCGGTGAGCATATTGGCCACCAGCTTGGCGGAGATGGGATCACGGCTCTTGGCCTTGCGATCCTGACGGGCATAGCCGAAGTAGGGGATCACAGCGGTGACACGGCCGGCGGAGGCCCGCTTGCAGGCGTCGATCATAATGAGCAGCTCCATGAGACTGTCGTTGACGGGCTTGCAGGTGGAGTTGATGAGGAACACATCGCTGCCTCGGACGGACTCGTACAGGGAGACGGAGGCCTCGCCGTCAGCGAACGACTTGACCTCGGCCTCACCCAGCTTGGTGCCGATAAGCTTGCAGATCTCCTCCGCCAGCGCCGGATTGGAGTTGCCGGTGAAGAGCTTGATGTCCTTGCCATGAGAAATCATTGTTTTACACACTCGCTTTCTATCATATTCCAAAAATTTCTCTCTCTTGGTGCAGATATATTGAGACGACTGCCGTCGTAACTCACGTTATTTCTTCCACGTTTTCCGCAGCCGGTCCGCCCAGCCCCGGATGTTGGTCTGGCGCTGACGGGCGATGGCCAGAGCGCCCTCCGGCACGTCGTCGGTAACGGTGGACCCGGCGGCGGTGTAGGCCCGGTCCGCCACGGTGACGGGAGCGATGAGGTTGGTGTTGCAGCCCAGAAACACGTCGTCGCCAATGGTGCAGCGGTGTTTTTTGTGGCCGTCATAGTTGGTGGTGACGGTGCCGCAGCCGAAGTTCACCCGCTGTCCCACGTCGCTGTCGCCCACATAGGTCAGATGGCTGATCTTGGTGCCGTCTCCGATGACGGAGTTCTTCACCTCCACGAAGTCCCCCACCCGGCAGTGGTCACCGATACAGCAGTTGGGCCGGACATAGGTGAAGGGCCCCACGGTGGTGTGGCTGCCGATGGTGCTCTCATTGACCTGCGAGGCATTGATGGTGGTGTCCTTTCCCACGATGCAGTCCCGCACCATGGCGTTGGGGCCGATCTCGCAGCCGGAGCCGATGGCGGTATGGCCCCGGAGGATGGTGCCCGGCAGCAGGGTCACGCCGGGAGCGATGGAGCAGCGGGGATCGATATAGGTGGTGGCGGGGTCTACGACGGTGACGCCCGTCATGCGCCGCAGCAGTAGCTCACGGGCATCCGGCATGGCGGCACTGAGCGCCGCCTCATCCGCCACCGGGCGGAATACCGGCGGCAGCGTCTGCGTCTGCCACAAACTGCGGATGCCGCAGGCTTCCGCCGGGCAGTCCGTCAGAGGGATGCCGCTCCCCAGCCGGGCCTTCAGCGTCCCCACCTCGGCGGCGTATACGCTGCGGCTGTCCTCCGGGCTGTACACCGGCACCACGGGGCCGGGGACCACGATGACCTCACCCTCTGCATCGGCCAGCGCCTCCTGAGCGGAGGCGAACAGCCGGGTGTCGAAGCCCTCCATGACCTCCCGTACCTCATCCTGCCACGCCTCGTCACACACAATAAAAAACCGCTGAGCGCCGCAGACCGTCAACTCCTGTGCCACCCAGGTCAGTACCGGGCAAAACAGGATCGGCCGCAGCATCAGCGGTTTGTCACAGGGGGCGCAGCCGCCCTTCAGATCCAAAAATACCACACTACGATCCATGGGAATCCTCCCCCTCTCTGCATACTGCCTCTATTATAACAGACTTTACAAAGAAATCCAGTATTTTCACATATTTTCCCGGCAATAATTTTTCTCAGGGCAGGAAATCTCTCCCACGGAGGAGAGGGAGCCGCAAAAAGCGACGGTTTTTGCGGTGAAGCGAAGGAAAATTTTATATTTTTAAGAAAAAATATGTGGATTCTGCAAGTTATAGTTGCATTTTTTTGCGGATTGCATTACAATACATGAATCGATGAAACGATGCGCCCGCAGGGGCGGGAAGGGAGGGAGCGGCTCCGTGCTGAATATCGTATTGGTGGAGCCGGAGATCCCCCAGAACTGCGGCAATATCGCCCGCACCTGCGCCGCTACCGGCAGCCGCCTGCACCTGATCCGCCCGCTGGGCTTTGATATCTCCGACCGGGCCGTGAAGCGGGCGGGGTTGGACTATTGGCATCTGGTGCAGGTGCAGGACTACGAGAGCCTGCCGGACCTCTTTGCCCAACACCCGGAGGCGGGGGAGGAACTGTGGCTGGCCACCACCAAGGCCCCGCAGGACTATACGCAGGCCCGCTTCACGCCGGACAGTTGGCTCTTCTTCGGCAAGGAGACGGCGGGGCTGCCGGAGTGGTTCCGCACGGCCCACCGGGAGCGCTGCATCCGTCTGCCCATGCGGCGGGAGGCCCGCAGCCTGAATCTCAGCAACTCCGTGGCCATCCTCACCTACGAGGCCCTGCGCCAAAACGGCTTCCCCGGCCTTACCGGCACGGGGGAGATGGCGGAATAAGTACTATTTTTCATAAAGGAGCCTACCGATATGAACTACAATAAAAAGACCATCATGGATGTAGACGTGGCGGGGAAGAAGATCCTGCTGCGCTGTGACTTCAACGTCCCGCAGGATAAGGCCACCGGTGCCATCACCAGCGACAAGCGCATCGTGGCGGCCCTGCCCACCATCCGGTATCTGCTGGAGCGTGGGGCGGCGGTCATCGCCTGCTCCCATTTAGGCAAGCCCAAGGGCCAGTGGAAGGAGAGCCTGACGCTGGCTCCCGTGGCGGAGCGGCTGAGCCGGCTGCTGGGTCAGGAGGTCATCTTCGCCAAGGACATCGTGGGTGAGGACGCCAAGAGCAAGGCGGCGGCCCTGCAGGGCGGCCAGATCATGCTGCTGGAGAATCTGCGCTTCGATCCCCGTGAGGAGAAGAACGACCCCTCCTTCGCCAAGGAGCTGGCCTCCATGGCGGAGCTGTACGTCTCCGACGCTTTCGGCACGGTCCACCGGGCCCACGCCTCCACCGCCGGTGTGGCGGCCTTCCTGCCCGCCGTCTCCGGCCTGCTGGTGGCCCGTGAACTGGAGGTCATGGGCGGTGCATTGGATGACCCCAAGCGCCCCTTCGTGGCGGTGCTGGGCGGCGCCAAAGTCTCCGACAAGATCAACGTCATCAACAATCTGCTGGATAAGGCTGACACCGTCATCATCGGCGGCGGCATGGCCTATACCTTCGCCAAGGCGCAGGGCGGCTCCATCGGCAAGAGCCTGTGCGAGGAGGATAAGCTGGACTACGCCCGCCAGATGATCGCCAAGGCGCAGGTGAAGGGCGTGAAGCTGCTGCTGCCCACGGACACCGTGGCCGCCACGGAGTTCGCCGCCGATGCCGAGAGCCGTGTGGTCCCCACTGACGCCATCCCCGACGACATGGAGGGTCTGGACATCGGCCCGGAGACGGTGCAGCTGTTCTGCAACGCCGTCCGTGGCGCCGGCACCGTGGTGTGGAACGGCCCCATGGGCGTGTTCGAGTTCGAGAAGTTCGCCGCCGGCACCCGTGCCATGGCGCAGGCGCTGGCCGACAGCGGCGCCGTGACCATCGTTGGCGGCGGTGACAGTGCGGCGGCCGTGGAGCAGATGGGCTTTGCCGACAGGATCACCCACATCTCCACCGGCGGCGGCGCCTCTCTGGAATTTCTGGAGGGCAAGGAGCTGCCGGGCGTGGCGTGCCTGCTGGATAAGTAAACACAGAGCGTTGTGTGTTCTATGATATATAGGGAAAGATCTGTAAGGAAAGAGGAGCAAGAGAAATTATGAATCGCAGATACCGTAAGACCATTATCGCCGGCAACTGGAAGATGAATAAGACTGCCAGCGAGACTAAGAAATTTGCCGAGGAGCTGAAGGCCATCCTGCCCAAGGCCAAGTGGTGCGACGTGGTGGTGTGCGTCCCCGCCGTGAATATCCCCGCCGCCATGAAGGCCTTCAAGGACGTTCGGGTGTCCGTGGGCGCTCAGAACGTATTTTATGAGAAGTCCGGCGCCTACACCGGCGAGGTGTCCGCCGATATGCTGAAGGATCTGGGCGTCAAGTACGTCATCATCGGCCACTCCGAACGGCGGCAGTACTTCGGCGAGACTGACTTCACCGTCAATAAGAAGGTGCTGGCGGCGCTGGAGGCGGGCCTGCATCCCATCATCTGCGTGGGCGAGAGCCTGGAGCAGCGGGAGCTGGGCATCACCATGGAGCTCATCGCTCTGCAGGTGAAGTCCGCTCTGGCCGGCGTACCGGCGGAAAAGGTCCGCAAGTGCGTCATCGCCTATGAGCCCATCTGGGCTATCGGCACCGGCAAGACCGCTACCGCCGAGCAGGCGGCGGAGGTCTGCACCTTCATCCGCACCACCGTGCGCCACCTGTACGGCGCCCGCATCGCCCGCTCCGTCACCGTGCAGTACGGCGGCTCCATGAAACCCGCCAACGCAGCGGAGCTGCTGAGCCAGCCGGATATCGACGGCGGCCTCATCGGCGGGGCCTCCCTGAAAGCGGCGGACTTTGTGGAGATCGTCAACGCCGCCAATCAGGAATAAGCCTGCGGGAGGAACTGCTATGGGTAAAACGCCTACTACTCTCATCATCATGGACGGCTTCGGCCTGACCCAGCCCGGCCCCGGCAACGCCGTCAGTCTGGCCAATACCCCGGTGCTGGACCGCCTGTGGGCGGATTATGCTCACACCACCCTGTCCGCCAGCGGACTGGACGTGGGCCTGCCGGAGGGGCAGATGGGCAACAGTGAGGTAGGCCACACCAACATCGGCGGCGGCCGGGTGGTGTTTCAGGATCTGCCCCGCATCAGCCGTGCCATCGAGGACGGCACGTTCTTTGCCAACGAAGCCTATAACAAGGCGGTGGATGACTGCCTGCAAAAGGGAACCCGGCTGCACCTGTGCGGCCTGCTGTCCGACGGCGGCGTCCACTCCCATATTCAGCATCTGTACGCCCTGCTGGAGCTGGCCCGCCGCAAGGGGCTGGATCGGGTGTATATCCACGCCTTTCTGGACGGACGTGACGTGTCCCCCACCAGCGGCAAGGGCTTTGTGGCGGACTGCGCCGAGACCTGCCACCGTCTGGGGGTAGGCAAGATCTCCACCGTCATGGGCCGCTACTATGCCATGGACCGGGACAACCGCTGGGAGCGGGTGCAGCTGGCCTATGACGCCATGGTCTACGGCGAGGGCAACCAGAACCCCGACCCGGTGGACGCCGTGGCCCAGTCCTATGTGGCGGGCGTCACCGACGAGTTCATGGAGCCGGTGGTCTGCGACAGCGACGGCACCGTCTCCGATAACGACAGCGTCATTTTCTTCAACTTCCGTCCCGACCGGGCCAGAGAGATCACACGAGCCATCGTGGACCCGGACTTCACCGGCTTTCAGCGGGAGTTTTTCCCCACCACCTACGTCTGCAATACGGAGTACGACGCCTCCATGCCCAACGTGCTGGTGGCGTGGCCCCGTGTGGCGGTGAAGAACGGGCTGGGCGAGTACCTCAGCTCGCTGAGCCTGACCCAGCTGCGGATCGCTGAGACGGAGAAGTATGCCCACGTCACCTTCTTCTTCAACGGCGGTGTCGAGAAGCAGTATCCCGGCGAGGACCGGGTGCTGGTGCCGTCCCCCAAGGTGGCCACCTATGACCTCCAGCCGGAGATGAGCGCCTATGAGGTGTGCGACAAGTGCGTCGAGCGCATCAACTCCGGGGCCTACGACGTGGTGATCCTGAACTTCGCCAACTGCGACATGGTGGGCCATACCGGGGTACTGGAGGCCGCCGTGAAGGCGGTGGAGACGGTGGATACCTGTGTGGGCCGTGTGGTGGAGGCCACCCTGAAAATGGGAGGCATCGCCATGATCACCGCCGACCACGGCAACGCCGAGGTGATGCGCCAGCCCGACGGCAGTCCCATGACCGCCCATACCACCAACCCCGTACCCTTTATCCTCTGCGGCGCCGGCACGGAGCTGCGGACCGGCCGTCTGGCGGATATCGCCCCCACCATTCTGGATGTGATGGGTCTGGCCTGCCCGCCGGAGATGGACGGTAAGAGCCTCATCGTCCGGTGAGAAAAATGCCCTTCCGACGAAAAAATGATTAAAAAAGTCTCTGCCTGTGCATACTGAGGGCAGAGACTTTTTTTGTGTCCCATTTCGGCGTGCCGCACACCGTCAACCATGCGGCTTCCGGCGCTCTGCGCCGGAACGGAAAGGCAGCTATGAGCAGAATCGACCGTTCCAAGTCCCGCTCCGCCGGCGGCAAGGGCTTCTACATAGCCCTTGCTCTCTGCCTTGCGGCAGTGGGAGCCATCGGCTATTTCACCCTGATCCGTCCCGCCAACGTCACCATCGACGACCCCACCCCGCCCACCCGGCAAACCGAGCGCAATGACGCCCAGTGGACGGCCCCGGTGCTCCAGCCGGAGCCCATAGAGGTCCCGGCCGTGGAGGAGGAGCCCGCCCCGGAGCCGGAGGACCTGCTGCCGCAGGTAGTGTCACCGCTGGACGGCACCACCGTCACGGTGTTCAGCACCACGGAACTGATGTATGACGAAACCATGGCGGACTGGCGCACCCACAACGGGCTGGATATCCAAGCCGCCGAGGGTGACGCCGTCAAAACCGCCGCCAGCGGCATGGTGGTGTCGATCAAGAACGACGAGCTCATGGGAACCACCGTGGTCATCGAGCACGCCGGCGGCTACACCACCCAGTATAGCTGCCTGCAGGCCGAACCCCCGGTAACGGAGGGCCAGCAGGTGGCGGCGGGGGATATCATCGGTCTGGTGGGCAGCACCGCTGCCGCCGAGAGCAGCATGGGGCCCCATCTGCACTTCTCCGTGGCCAAGGACGGCGTCATCATTGACCCGTCGGAGTATATCGGCTAAGCCGTGCAGCGCTCCGGGTATCGTCCCCCCACCAACCACGCACCCATAAAAGGCCCCGCTGCGGCATCGCCGCAGCGGGGCCTTTTGCGAGAGCCGCAAAACCTGCCAAAAACGTTTGAAATGTATGGAATATTTGGCTAAAAATTTCAATATTTTTGGCTCATATGTTCAATTTTTATGGAAAACGCACAGAAAATTCGTGTACCATTTTGCCCAAAAGCCGCAGACAGTCCCGCCGCCGGTTTGGTATAATATACCCGGAACAAAAAGAGCCGTCCCGGACGGCGAAAACGCAACAGGGTGAAAGGAAAAGGATTATGGCCATCAAAATTGGTATCAACGGCTTCGGCCGCATCGGCCGTGTGGTGCTGCGGATTCTGGCGGAGGATCCGGAGCAGTACGAGATCTGCGGCATCAACCTCCGCAAGGCGGACGTGGATTACATGGTGTACCTGCTGAAATATGACTCCGTATTCCGCAACTTCAACGGCACGGTGGAGCACGAGGGCGGCGATCTGGTGGTCAACGGCCATAAGATCAAGGTGTTCAGCCAGTCTGACGCCGCCATGATCCCCTGGCATGAGTGCGGTGCCGAGTACATCATCGAGTCCACCGGTGCCAACAACACCACCGAGAAGGCCTCCCGCCACTTCAAGGGCGGCGCCAAAAAGGTGCTGCTGACGGCCCCCGCCAAGGACGAGGTGACGCCCACCTTCGTGTTCGGCGTCAACGACAGCCTGTACCGCCCGGATATGAAGGTAGTCTCCAATGCCAGCTGCACCACCAACTGTCTGGCCCCGCTGGCCAAGGTGGTGCATCAGGAGTTCGGCATCGAGCAGAGCCTCATGTCCACCATCCATGCCTCCACCGCCAAGCAGAAGGCCGTGGACTCCCGTGGCGGCAGCGACTGGCGCACCGGCCGCTCCATCCTCAACAACATCATCCCCACCTCCACCGGCGCCGCCAAGGCCGTGGGCCGGGTCATTCCCTCCCTGAAGGGGAAGATGACCGGCATGGCCTTCCGTGTGCCAACGGCGGACGTGTCCGTGGTGGACCTGACGGCCCGCCTGTCCCGCACCACCACCTATGCCGAGATCTGCTACGCCATCCGCCACGCCTCGGAGACGTACATGAAGGATATCATCGGCTACACCACCGATCAGGTGGTGTCCACCGACCTCATCGGCAATCCCTGCCCCTGCATCTTCGACGAGACTGCCGGCATTATGCTGGATCACGACTTCGTCAAGCTCATCGCCTGGTACGATAACGAGTGGGGTTACAGCAACATGGTGGTTCGTATGCTGCGGCATATGTACGAGCAGGATCAGGCTGCCCAGTAAACTTCTTTTTCACCCAAACCATACAAAACCGGGAGCGGAGCCGTTTCGGCCCCGCTCCCGGCCTTCTGCGCTCCATCGACAGGCAAGGCCCCTCCGTCATTTGGCTGAGGGGCCTTGCCCTATAAGGGGGGAAAAAGAAGGGGATCAGATTCAGAACCGCCGTCTCCGCCGACGGGGCGCCATACCGGTGACGGCTGCGCCGTACCTCCTGACGGTCCCGACGCTCTGTCTCACGGGGAAGCTCCCTTCGGTTTGTAACGATTCCGTGAATCCTGCGGCGGGGCGCTTGCTTTCGCCGGGACCGGGTGCTACACTTTATCTATTATGCAGTGCAGTTCCCAAGGAGGAGCGTTCTATGGTCAAATTCAGCGTGAAAAAGCCCCTGACCGTCTTTGTGGCGGTGCTGGCGGTGTTGGTGCTGGGCGTGGTGGCGTATCTGAAAATGACACCGGACCTGCTGCCCAACATGGATTTCCCCTATGTGGTCATCGTCACCACCGACCCCGGTGCCAGCCCGGAGGCGGTGGAGTCCGCCGTCACCCGCCCCATGGAGCAGTCCATGTCCACGCTGGATCGAATCAAGTCCGTGACCTCCACCTCGCAGGACAGCGTCTCCATGGTGGTGCTGGAGTTTGAGGACGGCGTGAACATGGACACCGTCAGCGTGGACATCCAGCAGAAGATCAACATCCTGCAAGGCTCTTGGGACGACGGCGTCGGCACCCCCTATGTGCTGAAGATCAACCCCTCCATGCTGCCGGTGCAGGTGGCGGCGGTGTCGTACAGCGGCAAGGATGTGACGGAGCTGTCGGATTTTGTGGAAAACACCCTCACGCAGAAGCTGGAGGGCATCTCCGGCGTAGCCAGCGTCACCGTCAGCGGCACGGTGCAGCGGCAGGCCCATATCATCCTCAGTCAGGAGAAGCTGGATGCCCTCACCGCCACGCTGCGGGAGGCTATCGGCAAGACACTGGACGAGACGGCCAGCCAGCTGGAGGGGACCCGCAGCCAGCTGGAGAGCGCCAAGGGGGCCATCCGCTCGACGGAGGAGTCCGCCGTCCGGGAGGCCGCCATGCAGGCCCTGACCGCCGTGCAGCAGTCTCTGACCACCCTCCGCAGCAGCGAGAGCCGGCTGGAGGCGAACCTGAAGGAGCTGGCGGAGATCCAGGCGCTGAAGGTGCAGCTGGATGCCAAAAACGCCGTCTATCAGGCCCGGATGGAGGCCATCCGGCAGGACGATTCCCTGACGGAGGAGGAGAAGGCGGAGCAGTTGGCCGCCATCGAAAACGACCCGGAGTACATCCAGCTGCAGGCGGACCTTGCGGAGCTGGAGCTGCGAATCGCCGCACTGAACACCTCGTGGGAGCAGGCGGCGGAGGACGCCAAGCGGTGGCGGGAGACGCTGGAGCAGCTAAAAGAGCAGATCCGCCGGCTGGAGGATGATTCCGAGGTGGCCTCCATTGCCGACAAGGTAACATCGGGAGTCATCACCATGGCCGATGGCGTCACCCAGCTGCTCTCTGCCAATGTGCAGCTGGACAGCGCCCTGACCCAGCTGGAGCAGGGTCTCCGGACGCTGGAGTCCTCCCGTGCCTCGGCGCTGGAGCAGGCGGACCTCTCCGGGGCTCTGAACATCCAGACCATCACCGCCCTGCTGACGGCTCAGAACTTCTCCATGCCTGCCGGGTATCTGCAGGAGGACGGCGTGAACTACATGGTCTCCGTGGGCGACAGCATCTCCTCCCGTCAGGAGCTGTCGGACATGGTACTCTTTGATCTGGGTCTGGAGGGCGTGGAGCCGGTGAAGCTCTCCGACGTGGCGGAGATCGTGGTGACGGATAACTCCGATGAGATCTACGCCAAGCTCAACGGCGACAACGGCGTCATCGTCTCCTTCAACAAGCAGTCCGCCTACGCCACGGCGGAGGTGTCCGACAACATTCAGACCCGCTGCGACACGCTGGAGAAAGAGTACGACGGCCTGCACTTCGTGCCGCTGATGGATCAGGGGGACTACATCTATATCATCATTAACTCCATCCTGTCCTCCTTGGGCTGGGGCGCTCTATTTGCGGTGCTGATCCTGTACCTGTTCCTGAAGGACCTGCGGCCCACCCTCATCACCCTCTGCTCCATCCCCGTCAGCGTGATCTTCGCCGTGGTGCTGATGTACTTCTCCGGCGTCACCATCAATATGATCTCCCTGTCGGGTCTGGCGGTGGCAGTGGGTATGCTGGTGGATAACTCCGTGGTGGTCATCGAGAATATCTACCGGCTGCGCTCCAAGGGAGCCACCGTCATTCAGGCGGCGGTGTCCGGTGCGGCGCAGGTGGTGGGGGCCATCACCGCCTCCACCCTGACCACGGTGTGCGTGTTCCTGCCCATTGTGTTCGTGGAGGGAATCACCAAGCAGCTGTTCACCGATCTGGCCTTGACCATGACGTATTCTCTCCTGGCCAGCCTCATCGTGGCCCTGACACTGGTGCCGGCCATGGCCTCCGGGATGCTGAAAAAGGAAAAGGCCGTGAAGGCCGGCCTGCTGGAGCGGGTCTATCCCGCCTACCGCAGGGCGGTGGGCTGGTCGCTGGGCCATAAGGCCGTGGTACTGCTGCTGGCGGTGGTGCTGCTGGCTGGCTCTGCGTGGGGTGCCGTCAGTCGGGGCTTCGTGTTCATGCCCCAGATCGATATGAATAACGTCAGCCTCACCGTCACCATGCCGGAGGGCATCAGCCGGGAGGAGGCGGTGGCACTGGCGGACGAGGTGGTGCGCCGGGCCGGTACGGTGGAAAATGTGGATGCCGTGGGTGCCATGATGTCCTCCGGCAGCGGCATGGATATGAGCAGCATGATGGGCGGCTCCGGCGGTGCCTATGACGTCACCGCCTACGTCACCATGCCGGAGGGGGCCTCCGGCGCCAAGGCAGGCAAGGCCATCGAGGAGCTGTGCGCCGACCTGCCCTGTCAGGTGACGGCCTCCGGCTCCATGGACAGTATGTCCACCTATCTGGCGGGCAGCGGAGTCTCTCTGAAGGTCTACGGCGATGACATGGAGGACCTCCAGTCCTCTGCCAAGGCGCTGGCGGCGACCCTGAAAACCGTGGAGGGTACCGGCGAGGTGTCCGACGGTCTGGAGGAGGCCACCACGGCCCTCCACATCTCCGTGGACCGCAACGCCGCCATGGAAAAGGGCGTCACCGTGGCGCAGGTGTATATGGCGGTGGCCTCTGCCCTGACCAACACCTCCGCCTCCTCCGGCCTGACGCTGGATGGGCTGGAGATGGAGGTTTCCGTCCAGTCCCCAGAGGAGAGCCGCATGACCCGTGAAAAGCTCATGGATCTGGAGATCACCCCGTCCAGTGGTACGGATCTGGACAGTATGAGTCACATAAGTGGTATGAGCGGCAGCACCTCCTCCATGGGCGGAATGTCTGCGCTGGTGGGCGGCAGCACGTCCTCCGGCGGCAGCGCCCTGACGGAGGCTGCCGGTCAGGAAGGGTCCGGCTTCCGTCTGGGCGACGTGGCCACCATTGAGGAGACCGTCAGCCTCGGCAGCATCCAGCGGGAGCAGCAGCGCCGCTGCGTTACCGTCACGGCGGAGGTAGCCGAGGGCTACAACGTCACCAAGGTCACTGCCGCCTCTCAGACGGCGGTGGCCGGGGTAGACCTGCCGCAGGGCATCACTGCCCAGTTCAGCGGCGAGAACGAGGCCATCATGGATGCCATGGGCCAGCTGCTGCTGATGCTGGGGCTGGGCGTGCTGCTGGTGTATCTGGTGATGGTGGCGCAGTTCCAGTCGCTGCGCTCCCCGCTGATCGTCATGTTCACCATCCCGCTGGCCTTCACCGGCGGCTTTCTGGCCCTGCTGATCTCCGGCATCGAGCTGAGCGTGGTGTCCCTCATCGGCTTTGTGATGCTGGTGGGCGTCATCGTCAACAACGGCATCGTGCTGGTGGACTACATCAACCAGCTGCGCCTGTCGGGGATGGAGCGGCGGGAGGCCATTGTGGAGGCCGGTGTCACCCGTCTGCGGCCCATTCTCATGACGTCCATGACCACCATTCTGGGCCTTGTGGTCATGGCCTTCGGCGGCGACGCCGGTACGGCTCTGATGCAGCCGGTGGCGCTGGTGTGCATCGGCGGTCTGCTGTACGCCACCCTCATGACGCTGCTGGTGGTGCCGTGTATGTATGACCTCTTCAGCCGCCGGGAGCTGCGGAAGGTGGAGGAGACGGACCTGCAGACGCTGGATATCTGATGAGATAGAGGACTCTTCGGAGACTTTCTCTGATAGGCAAATAGACAAAAAGCAGGCACATGGCCATCCGGCCATGTGCCTGCTTTTTGTCAGGATCCTGTATGGGACCGGCGCAGATGCTCCACCAGCGCATATACGATGCGGACATCTGCCTCCGTCAATCCGGCGATGCTGATGGCGGCGGGGCTGATCGCGGTGTTTTATTTTGCGCTGCGGCTCAGCGACAAGCGCAAAAACGGCTGAGCGGGACAGGGTTTTGCTCTGCATGGGAGATGGTCAAGGGATTTGACGCAGGATAGGCAGATCTCTGCCCGGCAAAGCCATGCTTGCCCTCGTCCATCTATGGTATTCTGAACAGAAAAAACAGGGAGACGGCCCGGATGGGCCGTCTCCCTGTGTTTTGATCCGCAGATATATGGCAGCGAGGAGGCTGCCGCCATTATGCGGTGCGGTGGCTGTTTCTCCGCCGGAGCACCAGCAGCAGGAGCGCCAGACCGGCGCAGGCTGCCAGCACGATCACCCACAGCGTCAGGGGTGCTTCGTCCCCGGTGGGGGTGGCAGGCAGCTGCTCGGTGACGGTGTCTGCCTGCCGGAGTTCACGGCTGGCCTGAGCGTCGGCAAAATACTTGCCGCAGGCGGCGCAGTACCAGTACTCGATGTTGCCGGGGGCCTCCGTGGTGGCGGCCTTGGCCTCCACATGGCGCAGATCGGCGTGACGATGGGCGTCCACGTCGCCGTAGGCCCCGCCGCAGACCTCGCACACGGCCCGGTCCACGCAAGTGGCCTCGCCGCCGGTGCAGCTCTCGGTTTCCGAAGCGCCGCAGCCGGAGATGGTGCAGGTGCGGGTGTGGGTGCCGTCGCCGTTGGAGCTCCAGTCGCCCCAGGTATGGCCGTCGTTGACGGTGATCTCCAGCCGGGACTCGTTGCCGGCAGGATCGGTGGCCGTCACCAGCTGCGTCCCCTCGGCGGGCCGGAGCACCAGCCGGCCCTCCGTCAGCTCCACGGGAGTGCCGTTTACGGTGACGGTGACGGGGTATGCGTCGGTGATGGTCAGGGTCACTGCGGCGCAGTACACGCCGCCGTTTTCAGCCCCGGTGATGGCGGGGGCCGTGGCGTCCAGCACCATGCCGTCGGAGCGGAGGCAGGTGACGTTGCCCGCCCGGTCGGTGATGCGGGCATAGACCACATACTCGCCGTCCGGAGCCAGCGCCAGCGCCTTTTCATAGGGCAGGAAGGTCTCCTGCTCCAGCGCCGGGATGTCCAGATCCTCGGCGCTCAGCAGATACTCCGTGGCCGCCACGCCGCTGGTCTCGTCGGCAGAGGTGATGACCACAGTCTGCTCCTCCCGATAGAAGAGGTCGAAGGTGATCCTGGACAGGAAGGACTGCCAGGCCGTCCGCTCGTCCACCCGGATCTCGCCGGTGGGCTGGGTGCGGTCGATGCGGTACTGCTCCGTTACCTGAGGGGAGATGGCGCCGGTGGCCAGATCCTTCACATAGAAGGTCAGCCGGCCCTCCGCCGTCTCGTCGGTGGCCCGCAGGGTCTGCTGCCACACGCCGTCGGCGGTGTCCGTCAGGGACAGGAGATAGCCCTCCGCCGCCGTCACCACGAAGTCGTGGTTGATCCAGTCGTTGGAGTTGACGGCATACTCGCCGCCGGTGAGGGCGTAGGGGAGGATGGAGGCAGTAATGCCGGTGGGCTGGGTCAGGGCGTAGTTCCCGGCGTCAGCGCCGGTGAGGGAGAACTCGGTGAAACGAATGGCGATGTCCTCTGCCGTCCGGATGGAGGTGAAGGAGGGAGTCCCCTTCACCAGCGCCACATGGTCGCCGGACACGGCGTTGCCCAAGGTGGGCTCACCGTCGTACTCCGCCCGATCCGTGCCGTCGTAGAGCTTATCCTGAATGTGCAGGTCCTCCGCCGTTACCGGCCGGACGGTGATGTCCGCCGTGGTGCCGGCAGGCTGGGAAGCCAGAGTGTAGTTTTCGGCGGCGTCGCCCTCCAGCGAAAAGCCGGAGAAGGAGACGGTCTTGCCGGTGCCGACGTTCTTGCCGTCGTAGGCGGCAGAGCCGGTGACGATGCGGAGGTCATTGCCGTCGAAGTTGGCGCTGAGGGTGCCGCCCGTCACGATGGTGGCGTCGGTGGTGCCGTCATAGGTCTTGGAGGGCTCCACGGTGACGCCGTCGATGGTGACACTCTTGGCGGTGATGCGGAAGTTCCGCTGGGCGCTGGCGGAGGCGTAATCATCGTCGGCCGCCGCCGTGACCCGAACGGTGTAGCTGCCCACAGCCTTGGGGGCCTGCGTGGTGAACTCGCCGCCCTGCGGCCGGTATTCCACCGTGAGAGCGCCGGTTCCGAGAGAGGTGATGGCGGGAGTTTCCACCGGCTGGCCGTTGTAGTCACGGCTCACGTCATCCAGAATGGCGACGCTGCCTTCGGCCTTCTGGACGGACAGGACCACGGAGGTCATGGCCGGTGCCTCGCTGGCCTCGTAGCGGGCGTTGTAGGCCACGCCCAAGGGGGCGTAGGTGACGTACAGGGTGTAGTCCCCGGCGGCCAGCGCCTGCAGCGTGGCGGCAGGCAGGGTCACGGTGCCGTCCTCGGCGGCGGTGAAGCCCGCCAGAGGCGTGCCGTCCGCCAGCTGCACGCCGGTGACGGTGTTGCCGTTGAGGGCGACGTGGAAGGAGACATCCTGTCCGCTGCGCTTAACATAGGTGATCTGCCGGGTATCCGCCTGAGCGTCGGTGTAGACCACCACGCCGTCGGAGTTCAGAACGGTGATGTTTCCGGCCCGGTCCGTGACCCGCAGGTACGCATAGCCCTTCTGGCCGGGCTGGATGGAGAAGCTGCCGCTGCCGTCGGTGAGGGACAGATCCGTCCAGCTGCCGGTGATGGCGTCCTGACTGGCAAAGACGGTGTCAGACAGCATCCATGCCGCCGTGTCCACGCCGCTGCCCAGGTCGGAGACCGTTACCGTCACGGTCTGGGTGCTCTTGAAGAACAGACCGAAGGTGACGGTGTTCAGGAACTGGCGGAAGGGATTCCCGGCGATGGTCAGCTCCGCCTCCGGCGGGGTGATATCCGCCACGCCGGTGACGGTGATGGTCAGGTCACCCTCCACGCTGGGGATCAGGCACTCGTCAAAGTCGGCATCGCCCATGCCGCCGGGGGTCTGGCCGTTGACCAGCAGGGAGTAATCCGGCAGCTTGGAGTAGCCGGGGGCGATATCCACCCGGAACCGGTAATCCTGCCCGTGGCGGACGGTGGTCTCGCCGGTGAAGGTGAAGCCTGTGCCGGTGGGCGGTGTCACGGTATAGGTCCGATACACCGACACCGTGACAGTGGTGCGGTTGCCGGCCACGTCTACGGCCACGATCTCGTGGGAGACGTTGTCGGCGGGGAGGGTATACAGGCTGCCCTCGGCGGTGGCGGGCTGGCCGTCCACCGTGACGGTGAAGTCATGGGCGTCGGTGACGGTGAAGGTCACGTCGCCGTAATAGGTCTCACCGTCGGTGATGCCGGTGATGACCGGGGCGTCGGCGTCCTCATCTGCCACATGGCCGCAGCCGCACAGCAGCTTCTGGTTCAGCCAGACGTACTGGTGCTGGGTATGGGGGACCACGTCCACGCCGCCGACGATGGGGACATAGCCGTTGATGATGCCGCCGTCGGAATAGGCGTAGCCCTCCGCCAGAAGGGCGGCGCAGAGGCTGCCATTGCTCTGCGTGATCTCGCCGAAGTGGCCGCCGGTGAGAGCGCCGCCTCCGCCGGACTGGACGGTGACGCTGCCGAAGGTGCCGGCGCTGGCGACCAGCTTGCCGCCATTGTCGATGGTGACATCACCGGTGAAGGTACCGCCGGTGACGGTGACGGTGTCGGAGATGGTGACGGCGCCGAGGAAGCTGCCGCTGGAGACGGAGGAGCCGTCCTGCAGGACCACGGCACCGTAGAAGGTGCCGCCTTCGATGCGGTTGGGCCCGAAGATGCTGGCGGAGTTGGTGTAGCTGCCGCCGGAGAGGGTGACGGTGGCATCCTTGTCCAGCGTCACCTTGCCGCCCAGCATCACGCCCTGCGCCGCCGTCAGCGTGAAGGAGCCGCTATTGACGGAGATGGCATCGGTGCTGCTGCGGAGGATCGTGAGGGTGCAGCCACGGTAGGCATCGGTCCGGGCCAACGCCAGAGCCTCCGACAGGGACAGGTAGTAGCCGGTGGAGCCGTTCAGCTCCACGGAGGCGGCTACCTCCGCACGGCACTGGCTGCACCGATTGTCGGCATCCACGCCGGGGTGGTCACAGGCCAGCTCCCGTACTGTCAGAACGTCGGTGCGGACGGAATAGCCCTTGTAGGAGAAGATGCCGTAGTACTGGGCCGGCCCGTCGATGAAGGTGTAGATGGTGAAGGGGTTCTGCCAGGCCAATGCACTGCCGTAGCTCTTGATCCGGTCGGGATCGCCCACCTGATACCACTGGAACTCGATGGTGGGGTCACTCTCGGGGATGTGGAAGGTGACCTCCGTGACGAAGTCCGGCCGGTAGCCGATGGGGGTGGTGGGATAGAGGTCCGTGTCCACAGGGTAACGGGTGATGGTGAAGGGAGGTGTGGTGACGGTGACGTCCTCCAGATAGCGGAGATCTTCCTCCGTGACCACGTCACCGGTATTGGCGTAGCTGCCGTCGGCCTTTTGGAAGGTATAGCCCTCCGCCGGGAAGAACAGAGGCGTGCGGGAGGTATCCTCGCCGCTGTAAGCGATGCGGGCGAAGGTGCCGCCGGTGACGGACAGATCAGCGCTGTCGGAGGCCAGATACACCCGGTTGAACTGGCCGCCGGTGATGGCGGCATGGCCGCCCAGCACCCAAATGATGCCGTCCCGCCACAGCTTACCGCCACCCTGACTGTCGCAGATGGTAAAGCTGCCATCGATCATCAGATCGTTGGAGCCGGAGAGGGTCTTGCCGTTGAGATCCAGCGTATAGGTGCCGGTGGGGAGGCCCATGCTGCTCCAGAGGGCATCCTTCAGCAGGGTGATGGCGGAGCCCTCCAGCGTTGCGGCATACTGGGCAGCGTCCTCAAAGACGGCGAAGTAGCGGAGGGTATCATCCTTAGCCACCTTGGCCACCATCTTGGTGCCGCAGATGCGGCAGGTGATGCCGTCGATCTCATCGTGGGGGCAGGAGACCACGGCGACATTTTCCAGCGTGGGCGTGATGTCACTGCGGCGGATCAGCTGGCCGTCCGCCTGCTGATAGGCAGCGCCGGAGGCCAGAGCCGCACGGGGATATGCGGCATCCTCCGACGTAATGCGGGCGAAGGTGCCGCCGAAGAAGGTCACGTTGTAGTCCTGAAGGTCCAGCGTGTTTTCAAAGCAGCCGGCCTCCACCGTCAGGCGGCCGCCCTTTACCGTCAGTGCCTGACCGGTGATCTTGCCGGAGCTGGTGCTGTCACGGATGGTGAGGTTGCCGGTGCTCTGCTCCAGCGGCATGGGAGCCGACAGGGTCAGGGTGTGGCCCTCCAGCGCCAGCACGGCTCTTATGCCGTCCAGAGAGAAGGCATCGGCAGGCAGAGAGACATTGGTCAGCATGACCACCGCCGTGAAACGGGCGCCGTCCTCGGCGGCATCGGCGGAGGTCAGCGCATCCTCCAGATGCGGGAAGAAGGCGTCGTTCCACCGGGCCTCTGCCTGAAGGCCGCAGTGACTGCACAGGCCGGTATCGTCAAAGTCGTGACCGGCGTACCACTGGAAGTGAACGGTGGTGCCGTTGCCGGCCTCGTCGGTGACGGTCAGGGTCTGCTGTCCCTCCTGAGAGCCGGAGACGGCGCTGAGGCGGAGGACATACCAGCCGTCCTCGGCGGCGTAGGTCATCTCCGTGCCGTTGAGGGTGACGCTCTTGAGATGGTCATCCCGGAAGGCGATGCGGAGACCGTCCTGGCAGTAAATTTGGTTCTCGGCCACATCGGAGGAGATCTCCGGGGCGGTGGCGTCCACCGTCAGGTCAGCGGTGCTGAGGTAGGTGACATTGCCCGCCCAGTCGGTGATCCTGGCATAGACGATGCTGGTCTGATCGTCCGGCAGGGCCACGGCCTTGCCGGGATAGGGCCGGAACTGATCGGCAAGATCGCCTATCTTGTCGGAGGTATAGCGCTGATCCGTCACCAGATACTCCACCGTCACGGGGTAGAGCTCGGGGTCATAGCCGGCGTGGTCAACGCTGTCATCGGCAGCCTCGATGGTGAACCGGGCGCCGGTGGGGAAGAACAGGCCGAAGGTGACGGTGTTCAGGAAGTCCTGCCACCAGTTGTTCTCATCGATGATGATCTTGCCGGTGGGCGTGCGAAGGTCCTTGAGGGGAGTGCCGTAGGAGACGCCGCACAGGGAGCAGACCGGCAGCGTAAAGTAGCTGTCCGGCATCTGGCCGTCGTGGGGGCAGGCATAGCCGCAGCCACAGTAGCCCGGCCGTCCGCTGCGGACGTTGTGGGTGTGGGCCACCACCTGCACCTCGCCGCTGAGCGTATAGGTGCCGGAGAAGCGGCTGAAGGAGGGCTCGGTACCCAGATCCACCGGCGTGCCGTCGGCGTGGGCCAGCGCATAGCCCTCCTTCAGAATGGCCAGAAGGGTGGCGGCGTTGGCCTCCGTCTCGTGGATGGAGTAGGACAGGCCGTTGTGGAAGGTGCCTCCGGCGAGGGAGACGTGGGGCGTCTCCGTCGGAGCAGAGGCGTAGGTGCCGGCGACCCGGCCGGTGAACTGGCCGCTCTCGATGGTGAGACGGGCGCCGTCGGGGGCATAGACGGAGGCGCTGGTGTCGCCGTTGGGGGGCGTGGCCCCGATGGCGGTGACATTGGCCAGCGTCACATGGGTGTCGGTGCCCAGAAGGGTCAGGGCCTGGGCCTTGCTGTCGTTGCCGGTGTAGAGGTTCTCCAGCGTGCCGTTTTCGATGCGAAGCTGGCCGCCGGTGACGGTGACGACGCCCTCCCTATAGTCGGAGGTCTTGCCCGCTATGGCGTGGTTGTGGAGGTCCAGCGTGAACCGACCGCCGGTGATGGTCACCACCGGGTCGTGGACCAGAGGCTGGCCGTCGTCGATGAGATCTGTCAGCAGCCGCAGGGTGCAGCCCTGATGCTCCTCCGTCTGGGCGGCGGTGAAGGCTTCGCCGGCGGCGGCATAGCGCTGGGTGACGGCACCGTCCGTCAGCAGCACAGCCTCGTATACCCGCTTGCCGCACTTGGTACACAGGCCGGTATCATCGCTGGCGCTGTGGAGGCAGGCGGCTGCGGACAGGGACAGGGCCGCCGTGCCGTCCTTCCGGTATTGCTTGTTGGAGAAGGTGTAGCCATCGGTGAGGGTGTCGGCCTCGGCATCGTAGGCGGAGGAGGCGGTGATCTCCGGCAGGAGGCCGCCGTCTGCCAGAGCGGTGGCATAAAGGGCCGTGTTCCGGCCGGTGACGTAGAGACTCAGGGGCTGGGCGGCGTCCTCGGTATTGGTCATGGTGAGGGTAGAGCCGGTGCCGAGGATCCGCATACCGTAGCTGCGGTCATCGTTGGAGACACCGGCTCTGGCGTAGATGGTGCCGCCGCTGAGCTGGGTCTTGGACTTGTTGGAGACCACGCTGAGGGCCGCCAGTGTCCCGGAACTGGCGTTAGGGGTGTCGCCGGTGGTGGCCCGGAGGGTGCCGCCGCTCATGGTCAGCTCATTGCTTCCGTAGAAGCCGTAGGCGCTGTAGTCCAGTTCCCGGTCCGTGCCGTTGGCGGTGCCGATCAGCTCACCGCCGGTGATCTTGGCGGTGCCGGTGCAGTAAAGGCCGTAGGCGTTAAACTGGCCGCCCCAAGTCTGGTACGACGAGTCGGGGCTGCCGGAGATGCCCTCCAGCTTGCCGCTTTCCATAATGAGACGCTTGAACTCGACGCCCACATTTCTGGAGCTGGTGTAGGACACGCCGCCCTGACCGAAGACGTAGCCGTCGGTGAGAGTGAAGCGGCTGTCGCATCGGACACCCTTGGAATCGCCCTTGACGGAGGTGCCGCCGTAGCCCAGCACCTTGGAGTTCTCTCCGGACACGGTGAGCCAGCTGACGGCATTGAAGCCGACGCTCTCATAGGAGCTGTTGACCTGTCCGCCGGTGGCGGTGACGGTGGCGCCGTTCTTGACGATGACCTCCTCGCCGGCGAACACGCCCTGGCTGCCGTACTGGTCACTCTCGCCGCCCATGGCCGTCAGCTGAGTGCCGTCCAGCTCCAGCGCATTGACGGAGCTGTAATCCACGTACAGGCCGTAGCTGTAGTTGCTCAGGGCGTGGCCTGCGGCGGCGGTCACCTTGCCCAGTCCCATGGTCCAGGTGTCGCCCCGGCCACTGCCCTGCTTGTCGAAGTACAGACCATAGCTGGCATAGCCGGTGCGGGCGGTGAGCTGGGCCTCCACGGAGCTGCCATGGGTGGTGAGGCGGCCCCGGAGGCCGACGCTGCTGCCGTCGTCGGCGGAGGCAAAGTCCGGACCGGTGGCCCGGAGGATGCCGTTATCCAGCGTGACGTTGGCGCAGATGGCTGCGCCCTCGGTACCCTCGTCGGTCTTGAGCACGGCACCGCCGTCGGGGTCGTCATACTCCACCGTCAGCGTGCCGGGGATGAACATATCCAGCGTGGCGCTGCGCCAGCCCCGGCCATAGACCGTCAGGCTGCCGCTGCCGCGCAGCTTCACCTCGCCGCTGCTGTATACGGTGGATCTGCTGCCGCCGGTGAGGGTGCTGGCGGTACCGTCGGCCAGATCGATGGTGGCCCCGTCGGGCAGGATCAGCGCATGGGTGCTGTCGTCGCTGACCGTCAGGGTCAGGCCCGTGAGGGTCAGGGTCTTGGTGCTTTGTGTCCACGACCAGCCGTCGCCGGAGGTATCCTCCGTGATGGCGGTCAGGTCCATGGGAGTGGTCACCGGCGGCGTCTCCTGAGCCAGGACCTCCATCGGCAGCATGGATAGGACCATGACGACCGACAGGATCACCGACAGGAGCTGCTGCACGGTCTTACTGCGCAAGTGCATTCGATCATCTCCTTATCAATTCCATTTGCCTGCCTGCCGGTATCGGCAGGGCATATTACAACATCTACATTCTATCGGGATGCCTCCGCCGCCGCAACGGCTTTGGCACAAACGGTCAAAATATGACACAAACGGTTGATTTGTGATAAAGAGGGCGATGGACAGACCATCGGAATGCATATAAAAACACGGGGTCTGCGGCAGCGCCGCAGACCCCGTGTCCGGAATGAGAAGGCTTATTCGTAGATTTTGGCGGTCTCCTCGCCCCGCAGCACCCGCAGAGCGCCCTCCGCCAGCGCCAGCAGCTCGCCCTCGCCGGGGTACACCGTCACCGGTGCGATCCAGCTGACGTAGCCCTTCAGGGCGTCCACCGTCTCCTGACCGTGGGCAATGCCGCCGGTAAGGATGATCTGATCCACCTGCCCCTTCATGGCGGCGGCCATAGCACCGATCTCCTTGGCGACCCGGTAGTGGAAGGCGTCGATGACCTCCCGCACCTTGGCGTCGGTGGCGGCCCGGCGCATCAGCTCCTGCATATCCGTGGAGCCGGTGTAGGCCAGCAGACCGCCGTTGCCGGTGATCATGCGGCGAATTTCCTGCTCGGTATACTTGCCGCTGAAGCACAGATCCACCAGTGCGCCGCTGGGCAGCGTCCCGGACCGCTCCGGGGAGAAGGGACCCTCGCCCTCCAGAGCATTGCCGGTGTCCACCACCTCGCCCTTGACGTGAGCACCCACGGACACGCCGCCGCCCATGTGGCAGACGATGAGGTTCAGGGACTCATAGGGCTTGCCGATCTCCTTGGCGTAGCGCTTGGCCACGGCCTTCTGGTTCAGGGCGTGGAAAATGCTGCGGCGGGTGATGAGGGGGTGGCCGGAGTAGCGGGCCAGAGGCGCCAGCTCATCCACCACGGGGGGATCCACGATGTAGGAGGGGATGTGCAGCGCCGAGCCGATCTCACGGGCCAGCAGGCCGCCCAGATTGCTGGCATGGTGGCCGTAGGGACCCTTTTTCAGGGTGTCGATCATGGCATCGGTGGTGAGGTAGGTGCCGCCGTGGACAGGCTTGAGAACGCCGCCCCGGCCGCACACGGCGCTGAGGCTCTCCAGCGGGATATGGTGCTCCTCCAGCGCCTTCAGGACCAGCCGGCGGCGGAAGGCCTCCTGCTGGGGAATGGTTTCGAACTGGGCCAGCTCCTCGGCAGAGTGGTGCAGGTTCTCCTCGAACAGCATCTTCTCGTCGTCAAACACGCCGATCTTGGTGGACGTGGAGCCGGGATCGATGGTCAGAATTCTGTAAGACATAAGACATACCTCCTGTATGCGTGTATCGTTTGCTCTTTTTTTAACGAATCGATTATAACACCGGTCAAAACCTCCGTAAATGGCATTTTTCACCATTTTGCGACACTTTTTTGCAGGAAATCCTGTTTATTTTTTGCCAGCATTGACAGGCGGGAGGCCGAGCGGCACTTACGCCTGCCCGGAGGAGGTGTCCAGCTGCAGGACCACGGGGCAGTGGTCGCTGCCGTAGACCTCCGTGCGGATGGCGGCGTCCGTCACACGGGGCAGCAGCCGCCGGGACACGATGAAGTAGTCGATGCGCCAACCGGCGTTCTTCTCCCGTGCGTGGAAGCGGTAGCTCCACCAGGAGTAGGTGACCTCCTCCGGGTGCAGGGTGCGGAAGGTGTCGGCAAAGCCGCTTTCCAGCAGCCGGGTCATTTTCGCTCGCTCCTGGTCGGAGAAGCCGGGGTTTTGGCGGTTGGTCTTGGGATTTTTCAGGTCCATCTCCTGATGGGCCACGTTCAGGTCGCCGCAGTACACCACGGGCTTTTTCCCGTCCAGCTCCAGAAGATACGCCCGCAGATCGTCCTCCCACTGCATCCGGTAGGGGAGCCGCTTCAGCCCGTCCTGACTGTTGGGGGTATAGCAGCACACCAGATAGAAGTCCGGGTACTCTGCCGTGATGACCCGTCCCTCGTGGCGGTGGATATCCTCTCCGAAACCGTAGGTGACGGACAGGGGCTCCTCCTTGGTCAGCACCGCCGTGCCGGAGTAGCCTTTTTTATCGGCGGAGTGAAAGTAGCGGTGATAGCCCTCCAGATCGAACACCGCCTGCTCCGGCTGGAGCTTGGTCTCCTGCAGGCAGAGGATGTCCGGGTCCTCGTTTTTCACATATTCCAGAAAGCCCTTGGTCAGGCACGACCGCAGGCCATTGACGTTCCAGCTTACCAGCTTCATAGGGGATTCCTCCTGTTTTCGGCGGGATTTTCTGATATTATACCGTGTTTCCGCGGGAAAAGCAACAAAGCGGTTGACAGACCGGGCGGCATGGGATAAACTGAACGTGTCTATCGTCCCGGCCCGTGGCTCCGTGCGCCGCTGCGGCGCTTTTTCTTTGCCCGGACGGTGGCGGTTCTGTGCCTGTAATTTTAAGCCGTCCTTCCATTCGGGACGGCGGAAAAGGAGATATCCACCCATGGAAAAGAAGAAGTTCTATATCACTACCCCCATTTACTACCCCTCCGACAAGCTCCACATCGGACACACCTACTGCACCGTGGCCACCGATGCCATGGCCCGCTATAAGCGGCTCACCGGCTGCGATGTCATGTTCCTCACCGGCACCGACGAGCACGGCCAGAAGATCGAGGACAAGGCCAAGGCCGCAGGCAAGACCCCCAAGGAGTTTCTGGATGAGATCGTGGAGGGCCCCAGAGGGATCCTCGACCTATGGAAGCTGATGAACATCTCCAACGACCGGTTCATCCGCACCACCGACGACTATCATGTGGCCGCCATCCAGAAGATCTTCCGGAGAATGTATGACAAGGGGGATATCTATAAGGGGACCTACCGGGGCAAGTACTGCAAGCCCTGTGAGAGTTTCTGGACCGAGAGCCAGCTGGTGGACGGCAAATGCCCCGACTGCGGCCGTGAGGTGACGGACGCCGAGGAGGAGGCCTACTTCTTCCGGCTGAGCAAGTACGCCGACCGGGTGCGTCACCTGCTGGAGGACACGGATTTTCTGGAGCCCCGGAGCCGTGTCAATGAGATGGTCAACAACTTCATCAAGCCCGGTCTGGAGGATCTGTGCGTCAGCCGCACCAGCTTCTCCTGGGGCATCCCGGTGGACTTCGACCCCGGCCACGTGGTCTATGTGTGGGTGGATGCCCTGTTCAACTACACCACGGCGCTGGGCTTCCTGAACGACAAGTATAACGACTATGAGAAGTACTGGCCCGCCGATGTCCACTTCGTGGGCAAGGAGATCGTGCGCTTCCACTCCATCATCTGGCCGGCCATGCTCATGAGCATGGAGATGCCCCTGCCCAAGAAGGTCTACGGCCACGGCTGGCTGCTGCTGGACGGCGGCAAGATGTCCAAGTCCAAGGGCAATGTGGTGGATCCCTATCTGCTGGCGGAGAAGTTCGGCGTGGATGCCCTGCGGTTCTTCCTGCTGCGGACCTTCCCCTTCGGCAGCGACGGAAATTTCTCCAACGAGCTGCTGATCCAGACCATCAACATCGATCTGGCTAACGATCTGGGCAATCTGGTGAGCCGCACCACCGCCATGGTGGAGAAGTACTTCGGCGGCACTCTGCCCACGGAGCGGCAGGAGGGCGAGCCGGATACGGAGCTGAGGACCATGGCCTCCACCCTCCGGGATCGCTATGAGGCGGAGATGGAGCGCTTCCAGTTCCAGAATGCGCTGGAGCAGGTGTTCAAGACCATCCAGCGGGCCAACAAGTATATCGACGAGAACGCCCCGTGGGCGCTGGCCAAGGATCCCGCCAACCGGGTGCGGCTGGCTACGGTGATGTATCATCTGCTGGAGACCATCCGCATCTGCGCCACGCTGCTGATGCCCTTTATGCCGGAGAGCGCCGAGAAGATCTTCGATCAGATCGGCGCTTGCCAAGGCTGCCGGACATGGGAGAAGGCCAACGTATGGGGCTCCCTGCGCCCCGACGCCACGGTCCACAAGGGCGAGGCCCTGTTTCCCCGTATCGACGCCGAAAAGGCGCTGGCAGAGCTGGAGGAGCTGGAGGCTCAGCAGCGCAAGGCGGCGCTGCCGGCGCTGGAGGTGGAGCCCTACACGGAGGAGAACGTGGACTTCGACACCTTCTGCAAGTCCGATCTGCGGGCGGTGAAGATCAAGAACTGCGAGCCGGTGAAAAAGAGCGACAAGCTGCTGAAGTTCACGCTGGATGACGGCTCCGGCACGGATCGGGTCATCCTCTCCGGCATCCGGCACTACTATGAGCCGGAGCAGCTCATCGGCAAGACCACCGTGGCCATTCTGAATCTGCCGCCCCGGAAGATGATGGGCATCCCCAGCTGCGGGATGCTGATCTCCGCCGTTCATAAGGAGCGGGGGGAGGAGAAGCTGCACCTGCTGCTACTGGACGACGCTATCCCCGCCGGCGCCAAGCTGTGCTGAGACGCCATATGATATCATAATAAATAACAAACAGGCGGGCGGCCCATCGGGCTACCCGCCTGTTATTTATATGTGCTTGTGCGGGGTATTTTCCGGTCTGCGGCAGCAAAAAAACCGGCCCGAAGAAAAATCGAGTCGGAAGGGGTTGACAAACGCAGACACATTTGGTACAATAAGACGCTTATATTCGGATAGTGGGGCCATATTCCCATCTCATCCGTAAGTGTATGATACCAGCTTTCGGCGGAATTTACAAGCGGGAACGGAAGAAAACGGACAACTGGCCCGTGCGTATCACGACGAAGGCGGCGCCCCGTGGCGGGGGAGAGCCTGTGCCGGAGACGGCCCCTGCGGAGGCCGGGACAGGCGGCGTGGATGTGTAAGAGGATGTTAAAAAGCTAAAAGAAAGGCGTGAGTGTTGAAGATGGCCAAGGACAAGTACTATGGCAAGACCCTGCGAAAGAATTTTGCCAGACACGAGGAAGTCATGGCGATGCCCGACCTGCTGGAGATCCAGAAGAAATCCTACAAGTGGTTTCTGGACACCGGCCTGCGGGAGGTGTTTGCGGACGTAGCCTCCATCACGGACTATGCCGGTAATCTGGAGCTGAGCTTTATCGATTACAGCATGGACGAGAAGCCCAAGTATGACGTGGAGGAGTGCAAGGCCCGTGACGCCACGTATGCCGCCCCCATGAAGGTCAGCGTGCGGCTGCGGAACAAGGAGACGGGTGAAATCAAGGAGCAGGAGATCTTCATGGGTGATTTCCCCCTGATGACCCACTCCGGCACCTTTGTCATCAACGGCGCCGAGCGTGTGGTGGTCAGCCAGATCGTCCGCTCCCCCGGCATCTACTACGGCAAGGAGATCGACCTCAAGACCGATCTGCCCCTGCTGACCTCCACCGTCATCCCCTACCGTGGCGCATGGCTGGAGTACGAGACCGACACCAGCGAGGTGTTCTGGGTCCGCATCGATAAAAACCGGAAGCTGCCCATCACCTGCCTGATCCGTGCGCTGGGCCTCAAGACTGACGGCGAGATCATGGACCGCTTCGGTGACGATCCCCGCATCGTGGCGACCCTGGAGAAGGACGCCTGCAAGACGTATGAGGACGCCATGCTGGAGATCTACCGCAAGCTGCGCCCCGGCGAGCCCCCCACGCTGGACTCCGCCGAGACCCTGATGCAGAACCTGTTCTTCGATCCCCGGCGGTACGATCTGAGCATCGTGGGCCGGTATAAGTTCAATAAGAAGCTGACCCTGTGGACGCTGGCCAAGGGCCAGCAGCTGGCTATGCCTGTGGCCGACCCCGCCACCGGAGAGATCCTCTTCGACGAGGGCCACGTCCTCACCGGCGCAGAGTGCCGGGAGCTGGACGCCATCGGCGTGGCGGAGGTCTCCGTGAAGCTGGACAGCGGCGATGTGATCCGGGTGTTCACCAACCGGATGTGCGACATGAGCCGCTACGTGGATTTCGATCCCAAGGAGTGCTGCGGCATCAAGGAGCGGGTGCGCTTCGACGTGCTGCAGGAGCTGCTGGGCCAGTACAACGGCGAGGAGTTGATGGAGCAGTGCAGGCTCCACGCCGACGATCTGGTGCCCAAGCACATCATCGTGGACGACATTCTGGCCTCCATCAACTATATGAACGCTCTGGCCCACGGACTGGTCAACAAGGATGATATCGACCATCTGGGCAACCGCCGCCTGCGCTGCGTGGGCGAACTGCTGCAAAACCAGTTCCGCATCGGCTTTAGCCGCATGGAGCGTGTCATCCGGGAGCGCATGACCATTCAGGATCTGGATATCGTCACGCCCCAGAGCCTCATCAACATCCGGCCCGTTACGGCGGCCATCAAGGAGTTCTTCGGCTCCAGCCCCCTGAGCCAGTTCATGGATCAGACCAACCCGCTGGCGGAGCTGACCCACAAGCGGCGTCTGTCCGCCCTGGGACCCGGCGGTCTGTCCCGTGAGCGTGCCAACATGGAGGTCCGTGACGTGCATTACAGCCACTATGGCCGTATGTGCCCCATCGAGACGCCTGAAGGCCCCAACATCGGCCTGATCTCCTATCTGGCCACCTATGCACGGGTCAACGAGTACGGCTTCATCGAGGCCCCCTTCCGCCGGGTGGAGCATCCCTCCGGCCGTGTCACCGACGAGATCACCTATATGACCGCCGACGTGGAGGATCAGTACATCGTCTGCCAGGCCGCCGAGCCGGTGGACGAGAACGGCTGCCTCATCGGGCCCCGTATCACCTGCCGCCATCAGGACGAGACCATTCAGGTGGAGCCGGAGTATGTGGACTATATGGACATCTCCCCCCGTATGATGGTGTCCATCGCTACGGCCATGATCCCCTTCCTGCCCAACGACGACGCCAACCGTGCGCTGATGGGCGCCAATATGCAGCGGCAGGCCGTGCCTCTGCTGCGGCCGGAGGCCCCCATCGTGGGCACCGGTATGGAGCATAAGATCTGTCTGGACTCCGCCGTGGCGGTGCTGGCCGAGGGCGACGGTATCGTCACCAAGGTGGACGCCACCAACGTGTCCGTCAAGTATGACGCCGGCGAGACCAAGGACTATAAGCTCATCAAGTTCCTGCGCTCCAACCACGGCACCTGCATCAACCAGAAGCCCATTGTTTCCGTGGGCGAGCGGGTCCACGGCGGCGACGATCCCACGGTGCTGGCCGACGGCCCTGCCACGCAGGAGGGCGAGATCGCTCTGGGCCGCAATATTCTGGTGGGCTTCATGACGTGGGAAGGCTACAACTACGAGGACGCCGTGCTGCTCAACGAGCGGCTGGTGAAGGAGGATGTGTATACCTCCATCCATATCGAGGAATATGAGATCGACGCCCGTGACACCAAGCTGGGGCCTGAGGAGATCACCCGTGACATCCCCAACGTGGGCGAGGATGCTCTGAAGGATCTGGACGAGCGGGGCATCATCCGGGTGGGCGCCGAGGTCCACGCCGGGGACATTCTGGTGGGCAAGGTCACCCCCAAGGGCGAGACCGACCTCACCGCCGAGGAGCGCCTGCTGCGGGCCATCTTCGGCGAGAAAGCCCGTGAGGTCCGTGATACATCCCTGAAGGTGCCTCACGGCGAGAGCGGCATCATCGTAGATGCCAAGGTATTTACCCGTGAAAACGGCGACGAGCTGGGGCCGGGCGTGAATCAGGTGGTCCGTGTCTACATCGCTCAGCGCCGCAAGATCCAGGTGGGCGACAAGATGGCCGGCCGTCACGGCAACAAGGGCGTCGTGTCCCGTGTGCTGCCGCAGGAGGATATGCCCTTCCTGCCCGACGGCACGCCGCTGGATATCGTGCTGAACCCCCTGGGCGTTCCCTCCCGTATGAACATCGGTCAGGTGCTGGAGGTCCATCTGGGCTACGCCGCCAAGACTCTGGGCTGGAAGGTGGCCACCCCCATTTTCGACGGCGCCACCGATAAGGATATTTCCGAGGCTTTGCAGCTGGCGGGCCTGGACCCGGAGGGCAAGAGCTGGCTGTACGACGGCCGCACCGGCGAGCGCTTTGACAACAAGGTCACGGTGGGCTATGTGTACTTCCTGAAGCTGCACCATCTGGTGGATGATAAGATCCACGCCCGTTCCACCGGCCCCTATTCTCTGGTGACCCAGCAGCCCCTGGGCGGCAAGGCCCAGTTCGGCGGCCAGCGCTTCGGTGAGATGGAGGTGTGGGCGCTGGAGGCCTACGGCGCCAGCTACACCCTGCAGGAGATCCTCACCGTCAAGTCCGACGATGTGACGGGCCGTGTCCGCACCTACGAGGCCATCGTCAAGGGCCACAACGTGCCGACCCCCGGCGTGCCGGAGTCCTTCAAGGTGCTGGTGAAGGAGCTGCAGTCCCTGTGCCTGGATATTCAGGTGCTGGACGAGGACGGCAACCAGATCGAGCTGAAGGAGGACGAGGACGCTCTGGATACCTTCAATCTGGCCCGGATGGATGCCGACGACGAGCGCCAGAACCGCTATGCCGACGACAACGAGCTGGCGGATGCGGGCTTTGACTACGTGGCCGACGAGGAAGTGGACGCTTCCTACGACGGCGACGGGGAAGAATTTTAAGGACAGGAGGAGCAGCATACTATGAGTTACGCAACATTTGACGCCATTAAAATCGGAATCGCTTCTCCGGAAATGATCCGTGAGTGGTCCTACGGCGAGGTGAAGAAGCCGGAGACCATCAACTACCGCACCCTGAAGCCGGAGCGGGACGGCCTGTTCTGTGAGCGCATCTTCGGGCCCACCAAGGACTGGGAGTGCCACTGCGGCAAGTATAAGAAGATCCGCTATAAGGGCAAGATCTGTGACCGCTGCGGCGTGGAGGTCACACGGGCCAAGGTGCGCCGTGAGCGCATGGGCCACATCGAGCTGGCCACCCCCGTCAGCCATATCTGGTACTTCAAGGGTATCCCCTCCCGGATGGGCCTGCTGCTGGATATCAGCCCCCGTATTCTGGAGAAGGTGCTGTACTTCGCCGCCTATATCGTCACCGATCCCGGCGAGACGCCGCTGGTGAAGAACCAGATCCTCTCCGAGAAGGAATACCGGGATATGCGGGAGAAGTATGAGGATGACTTCGATGCCGGTATGGGCGCCGAGGCCGTGAAGAAGCTTTTGCAGCAGGTGGATCTGGAGGGCCTGAGCCAGCAGCTCCACGCCGAGCTGAAAACCGTCTCCGGCCAGAAGAAGGCCCGTGTGGTGAAGCGGCTGGAGGTGGTGGATGCCTTCCGCCTGTCCGGCAACAAGCCGGAGTGGATGGTCATCGACGTGCTGCCGGTGATCCCCCCGGAGCTGCGCCCCATGGTGCAGCTGGACGGCGGCCGGTTCGCCACCTCTGACCTCAACGACCTGTATCGCAGGGTCATCAACCGCAACAACCGCCTCAAGCGCCTGATGGAGCTCAACGCCCCCGACATCATCGTCCGCAACGAAAAGCGGATGCTGCAGGAGGCCGTGGATGCCCTCATCGACAACGGTCGCCGTGGCCGTCCCGTCACCGGCGCCAATAACCGTGCCCTCAAGTCCCTGAGCGATATGCTCAAGGGCAAGCAGGGCCGCTTCCGCCAGAACTTGCTGGGCAAGCGTGTGGATTACTCCGGCCGAAGCGTCATCGTGGTGGGCCCCGAGCTGAAGATCTACCAGTGCGGCGTACCCAAGGAGATGGCCGTGGAGCTGTTCCGCCCCTTCATCATGAAGAAACTGGTGGAGGACGGCTCCGCCAACAACATCAAGTCCGCCAAGAAGATGGTGGATAAGGGCCGCACCGAGGTGTGGGACGCTCTGGACGAGATCATCAAGGATCACCCCGTGATGCTCAACCGTGCGCCTACGCTGCACCGTCTGGGCATTCAGGCCTTCGAGCCGGTGCTGGTGGAGGGCCGTGCCCTGAAGCTGCACCCCCTGAACTGCACCGCCTTCAACGCCGACTTCGACGGCGACCAGATGGCGATCCACGTCCCCCTGTCCGCCGAGGCTCAGGCCGAGGCTCGTCTGCTGATGCTGTCGGCCAACAACCTGCTGCGTCCGCAGGACGGCGGCCCCGTCACCGTGCCTACGCAGGATATGGTGCTGGGCTCCTACTACCTGACCTTCGAGCGGTTTGAAAACGGTATGTGCCAGATGACCAACGACGAGTTCTGGCCCGAGGGCATCGACTTTGCGCTGGCCGGTAAGAACTACGACGAGCTCACCGACGAGGAGAAGGAGCAGAACCGCCTCAACGTCTACCGGGACGAGGACGAGGTGCTGATGGCCTACAACGAGCACATCATCGGCATCCACCAGCCCGTGTGGGTGCGGGTGGAGAAGAAACTGGGCGGCGAGACGCTGCGCCATGTGGTGCGGGCGACTCCCGGTCGGATCATCTTCAACCGCAACATCCCCCAGGATCTGGGCTTTGTCAAGCGCTTCAACGAGGACGGTACGCCCTCCGATAAGTTCTTTGACTATGAGATCACCGAGACCTGCGGCAAGAAGCTGCTGGGCAAGATCGTGGACCGCACCATCAAGCAGTATGGCTTTACCATCGCCGCCGAGGTGCTGGACAACATCAAGGCCACCGGCTATAAGTACTCCACCCGTGGCTCCATCACCATCTCCATTGCGGATATGACGGTACCCGAGAAGAAGTACTCCCTCATTGCCGAGACGGAGCAGCGAGTGGTGGATATCGAGGACCAGTACAACATGGGCTTCATCACCGACGAGGAGCGCTACAAGCTGGTGGTGCGTGAGTGGGAAAAGACCACCAACGACGTTACCGACGCCCTGACCGCCAGTCTGGATAAGTATAATCCCATCTTCATGATGGCTGACTCCGGCGCCCGTGGCTCCATGAAGCAGATCCGTCAGCTGACCGGTATGCGTGGCCTGATGGCCAACACCGCCGGTAAGACCATCGAGATCCCCATCAAGGCAAACTTCCGTGAGGGTATGTCCGTGCTGGACTACTTCACCTCCTCCCGTGGCGCCCGTAAGGGTCTGGCCGATACGGCTCTGCGTACCGCAGACTCCGGTTATCTGACCCGCCGCATGGTGGACGTGTGCCAGGATGTCATCATCCGTGAGGATGACTGCGGCGTGGACAAGGGCATCGTGGTGTCCGAGATCAGCGAGAACGGCCAGGTCATCGAGAAGTTCTCCGAGCGTGTCAAGGGCCGCTTCCCGGTGCGGGACATCCTGAAGCCCGGCACCGACGAGGTGCTGATCTCCAAGGATCACATGATGACCGAGGACGACGCCGCCCTGATGGAGAAGTTCGATATCCACTCCGCCGAGATCCGCACCGTGCTGACCTGCAAGGCCCACAGCGGTATCTGCGCCAAGTGCTACGGTATGAACTTGGCCACCTCCAAGCCGGTGGGACCCGGCGAGGCCGTCGGCATCATCGCCGCACAGTCCATCGGTGAGCCCGGTACCCAGCTGACCATGCGTACCTTCCATACCGGCGGCGTGGCCGGCGGCGACATCACCCAGGGTCTTCCCCGAGTGGAGGAGCTGTTTGAGGCCCGCAAGCCCAAGAAGATGGCCACCCTGTCGGAGATCGCCGGTAAGGTCCGCTTCGAGGATGCCACCAAGGGCAGCCTGCTGAACATCATCGTCACCGCCGACGACGGCGATACCCGGACCTACTCCATGCCCCACACCGGTCTGCAGGTGCGGGACGGCGAGGTCATCGAGAAGGGCCGCCAGCTGCAGGACGGCGCACTGAATCCCCACGATGTGCTGCGGATCCGTGGCGCTTCGGCGGTGCATAACTACCTCATTCAGGAGGTCCTGAAGGTGTACCGTCAGCAGGGCGTGGACATCAACGATAAGCACATCGAGGTCATTGTCCGCCAGATGATGCGCAAGGTCCGTGTGGAGGACGCCAATGACGCCACCGGCCTGCTGTCCGGCGCCATGGCCGACGTGCTGGAGGTGGAGGACGAGAACGCCAAGGTGCGGGCCCGCATCGCCGCCGGTGAGGTCAACGCCGAGACCGGTGAGCCGCTGCAGGAGGCCACCTATACCCAGCTGCTGATGGGTATCACCAAGGCATCTCTGGCCACCGATTCCTTCCTGTCCGCTGCCTCCTTCCAGGAGACTACCAAGGTCTTGACCGAGGCCGCCATCAAGGGCAAGGTGGACCATCTGGTGGGCCTGAAGGAGAACGTCATCATCGGTAAGCTGATCCCTGCCGGTGCCGGCCTGAACGCCTACCGCCATTTCGCTGAGGAGCTGGTGCCTGAGGAGGGCGCTGCCGACAGCGTATCCACGGAGGAGAACGTGTCTGCGGAAGAACCTGCCGACGAGACGGAGGAGTAAGCGATCCCTATCATAACGTACGGAAAAGAGCGCCCTGCGGGGCGCTCTTTTTTCTGCCCGGAAACGGAGGCTTTTCCCGATGGGCTGCGTTGGCCCATTTCCGGGGAATTGGTCATTTCGACGGCATAGCGGAATCTGAGGCCGGAAAAACGCAGAAAAATTCCGCCATACGGAATGAACGCTTGACGCAGACCGGCGGAGACGGTATGATAGAGAAAAATATCCGCCGGAGAAGGGAGAGCGCCATGATCTACTATACCGCCGATCTGCACGTTCACTATGCACAGCTGCTTCCCTCCCGGCCCTTTGCCACCGTAGAGGAGATGGACGAGGCACTGGTGAAGAACTGGAACGACACCGTGGGTCCGGAGGACACCGTCTATCTGGTGGGAGACATCGGCTGGAACGGCGGGCGGGTGCCGGGAGAGCTGCTGGAGCGGCTGTCGGGCCATAAGCACCTGATCCGTGGCAACCACGACACCGGCTATGAGGACGCCGGGCGGCTGTACCGCTGGTTCGAGACGGTGACGGACTTCAACGAGATCGACGACGGGGAGACGCACATCCTCCTGTGCCACTATCCCATGCTGTACCACAAGCGGGGCTACATGATCCACGGACACCTCCACCACGGACGGGGCCGGGACTATGAGCTGCTGCGGCAGCTGCCCCGTGTGCTGAATGCCGGAGTGGATGTGAACCGCTATCGTCCGGTGACGCTGGCGGAGCTGGTGGAGAACAACCGGGCCTTCTATACCGGGGAGCGGGACGACGAGGTGCCAACACCGCCGCCTATGGAGCGAGGGCTGCCCGGCAGCTTGCCGGGAAAGCCGGACTTTCGACCCATCCCCCGGCGGAAGGAGGACGTATGATGCCGCAGGAAAAGGGAAGCGTGCGGTCGCTGGGCAAGGCGCTGGAGCTGCTGGAGCTGCTGAACCGGAGCCGGGTCCCCATGACCCTTCAGGCGCTGAGTCAGGCCTCCGGCTACCCCAAGAGCACCATCCACTCGCTGCTGGCCACCCTGCGGAGCTACGGCTGCATCCGGCAGGAGTCGGATGGCCGGTACTACCTGGGGACAAAGCTGTTCGAGTGGGGCTGCGGCGTGTCCGCTGCGTGGGAGATCACCCGCTGCGCCCGTCCCCATTTGGAGCGGCTGGCCCAACAGACCCAGTATACGGCCCTGCTCTCCTGCGTGGAGGGCAGCGACATCGTGGTCATCGACCAGCGGGTCAGCGGCACGGGGATCCAGGTGGCCTCGGAGATCGGCGGCCGTACGCCCCTTCACGCCACGTCGCAGGGGAAACTGCTGCTGTCCCAGCTACCGGATGCCACGGTGCGCTATCTGATGAACGGTCAGGGCATGGATCCCTTTACCCCCCATACCATCGTGACCCTGCCGGATCTGCTGGAGGAGCTGGAACACATCCGCCGGAAGGGCTGCGCCATCGAAAACGGCGAGTACAAGATCGGCTTGCGGTCCGTGTCGGCTCCGGTGTTCGACAGGGAGGGGCAGATGCGCTACACCCTGACAGTGGTGGGCCTGTTTCGCCATGTTGCCTCCGGGGAGTTCGAGGAGGCGGTGGACATGGTCTGCGCCGCCGCCGGGAGTCTCAGCCGGGAGCTGGGCTATCATGCGTAGAGCGTTCCGCCATACGGAATTGTGTTCTGCTTTGCGAAAAGGATATTTTCTTTTGCCGGGGCAGATGATAAAATAGACTTACGATAGAAAAGACTGCCGCCATGGTGCGGCGCTCTTTTCGGCGAGCGTGATATGCAAATGAGGATAACGGAGGAAAAACGATGAAGAGAACGAGTGGAAAGCGGTGGATATCGCTGGTACTGGCGCTGTGCCTGTGCCTGCTGGTTGGCTGCGGCGGCAAGCAGACGGGCTACGACCCCCTGAAAGGGGTGGAGACCCGGATGATCACCGACTCCGCCGGACGGCAGGTGGAGATCCCTGCCGAGATCACCCGCATCGCACCCAGCGGCTCCACAGCCCAGATGATCCTGATGCCGGTGGCCTATGACCTGCTTGTGGGGCTCAGCAGCAGCCCCAGCACGGCACAGATGTCCTATTTTCCGGAGGAGATGCGGGATCTGCCCACCTTCGGCCAATTCTACGGCAGCAAGGCCAACCTGAATATGGAGTCCCTCATCGCCGCCCAGCCCCAGCTCATTATCGACTTGGGCGACGCCAAGGACAGCATCGCCAAGGACATGGACACCATTCAGAAGCAGACGGGCATCCCCACCATCTTCATCGAAGCGGATCTGGATGATATGGCGGCGGCCTACCGGACGCTGGGGGACATTCTGGGGCGGCAGGAGCAGGCGGAGGAACTGGCGCAGTTCATTGACCGCACTGTCACCATGGCCCAGACCAACGCCGCAAAGATCCCGGAGTCTCAGCGACTCAAGGTGCTCTTCGGCACCGGATCCACGGGCCTTGCCTGCAACGCAGCCGGGTCCGTACAGGCGGACGTCATCGACCTTGTGGGGGCGGTGAACGCCATCATCCCGGAAGAAGTTACCAACCGGGGCGGCGGTACCACCGTCAGTCTGGAGGAGGTATACGCCGTGGAGCCGGATGTTATTCTGCTGTCCTCCGGCGGCCCCTACGATACCCTGACGGAAGGGGACTGGGCGGGCCTCACCGCCGTGCAGCAGGGGCGGTACTACGAGATACCGGGCCTACCCTACGACTGGATGAGTTCCCCGCCGTCGGTGAACCGGGTGCTGGGCATCTGGTGGCTGGGGAATCTGCTGTACCCCCAGCTGTATGACTACGATATGACGGCTGCGGCACAGGAGTACTACCGGCTGTTCTGGCACTATGACCTGTCGGCGGAGGAGGCGGCCGGGATGCTGAGCCGATCCACCCTGCGGACGTGACCCCATACGGGGAAGAGAACCTGTGAGGAAGAAGTGCCATATCCGCCTGCGGCGGCTGACCCTGTGGATGCTGGCCTGCCTGACGGCGTGCCGGGAAGGGCGGAGGCCGGCGGCAAGCCCTCTGCCGGAGGGACAGACCCCTCTGCCCCCGGCGGCAGTCAATCCGATGGACAGACCGGCCCGCAGGGCGGCACCACCATCAGCGACGGCAACCGGCGGGTGCTGGAGGGGTGGGCGGCCCAGACCGACGGCATTACCGGCGAACCCGGCGACGGCGCCGGTGTGCTGTATCTCAAAAAAGAGAGGGACGAATAAATGAGCACCTTGTTTCACAATATCCTGCGGGCAGCAGCCGGCGCCATGGAGATCCCGGTGGTGATCTGCCTGCTGCTGTTGGCGTTTTCCGTGTTTTCACTGGGTTGGTGGCTGGCGGAGCTGCTGGGAGAGCGGCGGCATATGAACGCCAGTCTGCCCCTGCTGCTGGAGACCATGCGAAGCGGCTCCGGCAGCAGGAGGGCCTCTCCGGCGGCGAGGATCTGGAAAAGCGGGGTGAGGTGTACTATGATGCCAAGACCGGCACCTATTACATCGTCCCCAATGCGGCGGGGAACTGACCCATGGAGAAGTTGATGGCCGGGAGGACCTACCGGCGGCGCTTTCTCCTGCTGGGCGGGGTGTGCCTGCTGCTTCTGCTGGGTTCCATGCTGGTGGGGCGCTACGGTCTGTCTGCGGGTAAGCTCCTGCATATGCTGTGGACAAGGCTCACCGGCGGCGCTGTGGACTGGTCCGTCAGCGACGAGAAGGTGGTGTTTGCCATCCGTCTGCCCCGCATTGCGGCGGCAGCGCTGGTGGGTGCGGCGCTGGCCGTCTCCGGCACGGCCTATCAGGGAATGTTCCGCAACCCCATGGTGTCGCCGGACATTCTGGGGGCCTCCACCGGCGCAGGCTTCGGCGCAGCGCTGGCTATCCTGCTGGGAGCCGGGTATTTCGGCATCTCCCTGTTCGCCTTCTGCTTCGGTCTGCTGGCCGTGGCGGCGGCGTGGCTGGTGAGCCGTCTGTCTCGCTCAGACCCCGCGGTGGCGCTGATCCTGGCGGGTATGATGATCTCCTCCCTGTTTTCCGCCGGGACGTCCTTTATCAAGCTGGTGGCGGATACCCAGCAGCAGCTGCCCGCCATCACCTATTGGCTCATGGGCAGCCTCAGCTCCATCAAGGCCGAGGACGTGCGCTTTCTGGTGCTGCCGGTGGCGGTGGGACTGCTGCCGCTGTTTCTCCTGCGCTGGCGGATGAACCTGCTGACGGTGGGGGAGGAGGAGGCCCAGTCCATGGGCGTGCGGACGGGGGTACTGCGTCTGGTGGTGATCCTGTGCGCCACGCTGCTGACCGCCGCCAGCGTGGCGGTGTCCGGCATGATCGGCTGGGTGGGTCTGGTGATCCCCCACTTCTGTCGTATGCTGTTCGGCTACGACTACCGGCGGCTGATCCCGGCGGCGGCCCTGTTTGGAGCGGCTTTCCTGCTGGCGGTGGATGACATCGCTCGGCTGGTGACCACCGGTGAGCTGCCTCTGGGTATCCTGACGGCCTTCGTGGGAGCGCCGCTGTTTCTGTATCTCATCATCACGGGAGGGCGACGGCATGAGCATTGACGTGGAGCGCCTATCCTTTTCCTACGGCGCTCACCCGGTGCTGCGGGATGTCAGCTTCCGGGCCGAGCCCGGACAGCTGGTGGCAGTGCTGGGGCCCAACGGGGCGGGGAAGAGTACCCTGTTCCGCTGTATGCTGGGCTTTCTGTCCCACTATCAGGGGAGCATCTCCCTGTGCGGGCAGGATGTGCGGCATCTGCCCCGGCGGGAGCTGGCCCGCTTGGCAGCGTATATCCCCCAGTCCAGCCAGCCGTTGTTCGACTACACCGTCCGGGACACGGTGCTCATGGGCGCCGCCGGAGGGCTGGAGCCTCTGCGGCAGCCGGGACGGCAGCAGCTGGAGACGGCGCAGCGCATGATGGAGCTGGTGGGCATCGCCCCGCTGGCAGACCGGGGCATCCGCCGCATTTCCGGCGGCGAGCGGCAGCTGACCCTCATTGCACGGGCCTTGGCCCAGCAGGCGAGGATCTTGCTGATGGACGAGCCTGCCGCCAATCTGGATTACGGCAACCAGTTTAGGCTCCTGCAGCAGGTGCGCCGCCTGACGGAGCAGGGCTACACGGTGCTGCTGTCCACCCATAATCCGGAGCACGCCCTTCGCTTCGCCACCCATGTGCTGGCCCTCCACGGCGGCACGGTGGCGGCCTGCGGCCCGGTGGAGGAGATGCTGACGGAGGAGTTGCTGCACACCCTGTACCGTATTCCTCTGACGGTGGCGCAGGTGCCGGTCACCGGTGGCACGATCCGCGGCTGCGTCTATGACCCGGTCAAGCCGTGAAGCTGTATATCATGCCCTGTGGGGCTGCATATAAAAATTTTCAGAGAGGAAGGGACCTACACAGGAAGCAGCACAGGAAGCGTGTATCGGCGCTGCTGCTGACTTTGTGCATGGTGCTGAGTTTGGTGATGCCGGTCTCGGCTCTGGACGGACAGGTGCAGGCAGAGCGGCGGGAAGGCTATGACGCTGCCGCCATCCACTATACGGACGGCGAAGGCAATGAGCGGCCTTTACCGAGACGGCTTCCGGCTACGCCTATCCCCTGCCGGAGGGCGTAACGGAAGAGCAGGTCATGGTGGAATACTTCTCCGCCACTCGCTGGGACGGGGCAGTGGATCTCTCGTGGTATAACGGGACGGATACCGAGTTCACCATCACCACCGCCCGGCAGCTGGCGGGTGTGGCAGAGCTGGTGAACAGCAATACCACCGACTTCGCCGGCAAGACCATCCGCCTGGGGGCGGACATCTCCCTGCTGCGGTATGTGGAGCCCGGCAAGCCGGGTGAGCCTTCCCAGCCCACCCCGCCGGAGAAACCCACTACGCCCGATACCCCCGCCACCGGCGACAGCAGCAACGTGACCGCCCTGTGGGTCGTGTTGGCTGTGGCTGGCGTGGGCATCATCGTGCTGGTGGTGCTGCTTGTCACCAAGCGCAAGAATAAGAAGGACTAAGCTTCATCGGGAGAAAGCCCTGCGGCCCACACGGGCCGCAGGGCTTTCCTGCTCCCGTCTGTGCCGAAGGGGAGGAGATTTTGTGCCGCCGGAGCCTTTTTCCTATTGTGCATCTGCCGCCGACATGGTATGATAATATCCGTAATGAGCAAGGGTAAACACGCCTGACAGCTTGTCCTTCCGGCGATTTTACGCTTCGTCTCGGTGGGCATCGGCCTGCCGGGGCGCCTCTATCCGGTAAAACTGGCGGCTCTGCCGCCTCTAAAGCATAAGGAGAGCGAAAAACTATGAAATTAGGAATCGTCGAAAGCGAGCCTGTTTCTGAAACTCTCCGCAAACGCACAAATGCCGATAAAGCTTGATGGGAGAGGCATTTTCGGATGAAGTCAAAACATAAAAGTTCCTATTTCCCTACGCATCCCCACGCAGAAATGGCGTAAAAATGGCGTAGAGGAACCGGCGGTACGCAGCCACGAAAATCGCCTGCTGCAACACTTACTAAGAATATTCAAGCTGCCCTGCGCACCGGCGCAGAGAGATACAAGGCGTTTCACTCCTTTGATCCTCCAAACAAAAAATGAGCCTTCTCCGTTTGGGATAGAAACGGAAAAAGCTCATTTGCATTGTACACGCCTGTCAAGCGGCGCAGAACTTTGGCAGCGCTATGCCTCATCCTCCGCCAGCATACGGTATCCGACGCCAAGCTCGTTGATGATGTAGCGCTTTTCACCGGGCGTCACGCCCATTTTCTTGCGGATGTTCTTCATGTTGACTTGCAGCTTCTTGACGCTGCCATAGTCCGAATACCCCCAGACCGCCCGAATGATGGCGGCATACGTCAGCACCTTTCCGGCGTGAACGGAGAGAAACGCCATGATGTTGTATTCCGTCTGGGTCAGGTCGATCTCCTCTTTCCCTACAAAAACCTGCCGTGTATCGTAATCGATCAGCAAGTCCTGCAGGCGGAATTTCCCGCCGGGACTGCTTTCCTTCTCTTCGCTGTGCCGATGGCTGCGGAGAACGGCACGGATACGAGCCAGCAATTCCTCCGTGCCAAAGGGCTTGGTGATATAGTCATTCGCCCCCAGATCCAACGCCTCCACCTTGTCCCTCTCGTTGGAACGGGCGGAAAGCACAATGATGGGCACGGTGTCTGTCTCCCGAACTTCTTGAATCAAGCTCATACCGTCTCGATCCGGCAGACCAAGATCCAAAAGGATGAGGTCCGGATGATGGGAGGCATACATCATCATGCCAAGCTCGCAGGTTTCCGCACAGAGCACCTGATAGTCGCTGGTTTCCAGATTGGCTTTGATAAAGCTTCGGATGTTGGCCTCGTCCTCTACGATCAGGATTTTGTACTTGTTATTGCCCATCGTCCTCACCCCCTCTTTCCAGAGCAAAGCGGAATACCGCACCGCCGCCCTTCCTATTTTCCGCAGTGATTTCGCTGCCGTGCGCCTTGACGATGGCGGCGCACACGGATAGTCCGATCCCCATATTGCTGCGGGTCCCGTCCACCGGTGCGGCGGACTTTTCATAACTTCCGGTGAAAATCTTTTGAAGCGCATCCTCCGGGATGCCGCAGCCGTTGTCGGCAACCTCAAATACCGCCTTATCCCCCACAAGAGAAACGGAAAGCGTCAGCTCCGTCATGCCTTTTGCGTGGAATACGGCATTTTCCAGAAGATTCAGCAGTACCTGTTCAATAAGGAGCGAATCCATGGGAATGTCCACAAATTCCTCCGGTATCTGTGTAATGACCTTCTGATTCGGATACTTTTTGGAAAACTTCATGAGAACCGAGTCGATCAGCTCATCCAGAACCGTGGGCGTTTTCACGACTTCCACTTTCGCACCGTCGATCCTTGTAACCGACAGAAGATTTTCCACCATGCGGATGAGCCATTCGCTGTCCTCCTGAATTTCTCCCAACAGCTTGAGCTGCTGCTCCTTTGGCAGCGCATCATACTTGGAGATCAGCGTGGAGGAGGACCCGTATATGGAGGTGAGTGGTGTGCGCAGATCATGGGAGATCGCCCGCAGCAGATTGCCCCGCATTCGCTCTTTTTCATTCTCTGTCCGCAGCTTTTCCTGATCCCGAATGCGGCTGTTCAGCGTACTGGTGAAAACGGCAACTGCCAGCATAATGACGGCAGATAAGATGCTTTCCCCCACGAAAAAGTCGAAGACATAATAGGGATAGGTAAAGGCAAAATTCACCGCAAATACGCTGACGATTGCCGAAGTGATGCCATAGCAATACCCGTGGGTTTTCAGCGAGATCAAAAACACGCCGAACACAAAGATCATGGGTACCAGCGTCTGCATGGTAAAGAGCTTCTGAATCAGCAAATTGACGGCAAAGGCACTGCAAAAAATAAGGATCGAAAATAGAGTATCCTTTTGTCGCTGTCGATTCTTCATCATGCTTCTCCTGAAATTTATTGCGGTATCATACGCCATGTTTTTCGGTTTCGGGCGAAGCCCGGGAGAAAAACGGCTTAGATCCAGTGGTATAAATAACTGCCAGCAGTTATTATATCGCATAAGCGGAAGCGCTTCAAGATTTCTCACAGGAGGAGATTGCGCCGCACTCGTTTCTTTACCGAATCTACACCGGAAAAATGCTATAATATAAGCACACAATAAGCACACAGCAAAAAGGAGAAAGAGATCCGTGGAAAACGACAGTAGCGACGATAACGGTAACTGCTCTTATATGATCTGTTCGTATGTGGCATATCTACGCCCTTTGCTGCGGTATCGGGTATAGGTGTGTCTTTTTTGCATGAAATGATCGTATGAACAGAACATAAAGGAGTTTGAAGTGAATTATTTTGGAAGCATTTTCGCAATGGTGGCCTGCATCGTCATGTCCGCCTATTTCAGCGCCACAGAAACGGCATTCTCGTCTCTGAATAAGACCCGCCTCAAGGTGTTGGCGGACAACGGAAACAAGCGGGCAGCGCTGGCGCTCAAGCTGTCCCAAGATTATGACAAGCTGATCTCCACCATCCTGATCGGCAACAATATCGTCAATATCATGGTGGCGTCCATCGGCACACTTCTGTTCGTCGGACTTTACGGCGACATCGGTGCGACGGTTTCTACGGTCGTCGTAACGGTCGTTGTTTTGATTTTTGGTGAGATCACCCCCAAGAGTGTTGCAAAGGACGCCCCTGAACGCTTTGCTTTGTTCAGCGCACCCTTTATCCGCCTTTGGATTTGGGTGCTGACACCGTTGAATTTTCTCTTTTCTCAGTGGAAAAAGCTGGTTTCCCGCTTCTTCAAGACAGATGACGATGCAAAAATGTCCCACGAGGAGTTGCTTCGTTTTATGCAGGACGTGGAGCAGGACGGCGGCATTGACGAAAACGAGGGCGAGCTGCTGCGCAACGCCCTTGAGTTCCGAGACCTGACGGCGGCAGAAATTCTGACCCATCGAATCGACTTGGAGGCCGTGGACATCGGCGAAAGCCATGAGGAAATTGCCAGAGCCTTTACACAGTCCCGTTTTTCCCGCCTACTGGTCTACCGGGATACCATCGATCAGATCGTCGGCGTTCTTCATCAGAAGGACTTCTATATCAACGGCAAGATGACGGATCAGCCTATTGCGGAGATCATGACGGAGCCGCTGTTTGTCTATCAGCACACGAAGATCCGGGATATTTTGAAAATGCTCCAGCATCAGAAGTCCCATGTCGCCGTAGTCGTAGACGATTTTGGCGGCACGCTTGGTATTGTTACGATGGAGGATATTCTGGAAGAACTGGTCGGTGAAATTTGGGACGAACACGACGAGGTGGAAGAAGATTTTGAAAAGCTGGACGAAAATACCTACCGCGTGGACTGCTCCGTCAGCTTGGAGGATTTTATGGAATTCTTTGGCGTCAAGCTGGAATCGGACAGTGTTTCCGTCGGCGGCTGGGTCATGGAGCAGCTGAATAGAGTCCCCAGTAAGGGCGATTCCTTTACCGCTCAGAATTTGGAGATCACGGTCTCCGATCTGAGTGCGTACAGGGTATCCTTCATCACAGTCAGGCAATGTGGCGTCTGTTTGACCTGCGAACAATAAAGCAATCGTGCGATTCATAAGGGGTGAGGATGATGTCGGAAGAAGTGGTTTGCAGAAAGCACCGCCTTTCGTCTTTTCAAATTATCATATTGGGCTTTGCCGGGGTCATTCTGTTGGGTGCGTTGCTGCTGATGCTGCCGCTTTCCACAACAGCCGGGTGCGTAACGCCATTTCATGAAGCGCTTTTCACTGCGACCTCCGCTGTTTGCGTGACGGGTCTTGTGGTGCAGGATACCGGCAGCTATTGGTCGGTCTTTGGCCAGACGGTGATCCTGACGCTGATTCAGATAGGCGGGCTCGGTGTTGTCACTGTGGCGGCATCGTTTGCGCTGCTGTCCGGGCGAAGGATCTCTCTGATGCAGCGCAGCACCATGCAGGACGCCATCTCAGCGCCGAAGGTCGGAGGGATCGTCCGCCTGACACGCTTTATCCTACGAGGGACATTTCTGATCGAACTGCTGGGCGCACTTTCCATGCTGCCGGTGTTTTGCCGCGACTATGGATGGCGTGGCGTCTGGATGGCGGTATTCCATTCCATCTCCGCTTTTTGCAACGCCGGGTTTGACATTCTTGGGACAGAAAGCAACCGCTATCCATCTCTTACCGGCTATGCGGGCAGTCCGGTGATCAATATCACGATTATGCTGTTGATCGTGATTGGCGGCATTGGATTTCTGACGTGGGATGACATCTTTGAAAACAAGTGGCGGTTCCACCGTTATCGAATGCAAAGCAAGGTGATTCTCGTCACGACAGGTCTTTTGATTTTTCTGCCTGCTGTGTTTTTCTTCTTTTCAGACTTTTCTGCGCTTCCCGCCGAAAACCGGCTGCTGGCATCCTTTTTTCAGTCCGTCACGCCGAGAACGGCGGGCTTCAACACAGTCGATCTACCCGCCATGTCCGGCGCATCGCTGGGCGTGATGATCCTTCTGATGCTCATTGGCGGCTCTCCGGGGTCTACGGCAGGCGGCATGAAAACCACCACGCTGGCAGTTCTGCTTTCCAATGCTGCTGCGACCTTCCGCCAGCGGGACAGCGCCCAGTTCTTTGGGCGCAGAGTCGATGGCAGCGCCGTCAAAACCGCTGCGACCATCCTGACGATGTACCTTGCCCTGTTCTTTGGCGGAGGCGTTTTTATCAGCGTATACGAGGATCTCCCGCTGTCCTCCTGCCTGTATGAAGCAGCGTCGGCGGTAGGCACGGTTGGACTGACATTGGGTCTTACGCCGCAGCTGCATATTCCCTCGCAAATGGTATTGATCGCGCTGATGTATCTGGGCAGAGTCGGCGGGCTTACACTCGTTTATGCGGCGGTGTCCACCAAGAAAACCGGCAGCGCAAAGCTGCCGCAGGAAAGCATCACGATTGGATAAGCAAAGGAGCATCTATCCCATGAAAAATGTTTTATTGATCGGAGCAGGCCGCTTCGGGCGGCATATCGCCATGCAGCTCTCTCAACTGGGGCATCAGGTCATGGCAGTCGATACCAATGAGGAACGGATCAACGATGTGCTTCCGTTTGTCACCAACGCACAGATCGGCGACAGCACCAATGCGGAGTTTCTGCGTTCGCTGGGTATCGGAAATTTTGATGTTTGTTTTGTGACCATCAGCGGTAATTTTCAGAACTCGCTGGAAACCACCTCGCTGCTGAAGGAGCTGGGTGCCAAATGCGTGGTATCCCGTGCCGAGCGTGATGTGCAGGCAAAGTTTCTGCTCCGCAACGGTGCAGACCATATAGTCTACCCGGAAAAACAGGTGGCAAAATGGGCAGCGATCCGATTCACTGCCGACCATATTTTCGACTACATAGAGATCGACGAGCAGCACGCCATCTTTGAAGTGCAGGTGCCGGAGGCGTGGATCGGGAAAAGCGTTGGCGAACTGGATATCCGCAGAAAGTTTGGCATCAACATTCTTGGCATCAAGCGAGCCGGAAAAACGGATGTTTCCGTTACGCCGGACACCATATTGTCCGATGACATTACGATTTTGGCGTTGGGTGAGTATAAAGCCCTGCAAAAGTGCTTCCGGATTTGACGGGGTTTCCCATACCGACGGAAAGGAAATACATGGAGAAAAAACCACAAAACACAGCCGGTGACAGAAACGAGGATCCCACGCCGCAGGGAAGCAAGTGGCAGACGATCATTCGCTATATTACCCGCACACTGGTGCTGCTGATCGTATTCGCATGGGCACTGGTAAACCTTGACGCTGTTTTGCGTTTTCTCGGCAAGGCGCTTGCACTGTTCACTCCGTTTCTGATCGGCGGCGCGATTGCTTTTTTGATCAACGTAGTCCTTCGACCGTTGGAATGCTGCTGGAACAAGGTGTGCCGCAAAGCTCCTGCAAAGCTGGTCCGCCCTGTGTGCCTGACAGCAAGCACCGTACTTGTCCTTGGAATTCTGTTTGCCGTGGTGTTTATGATGATCCCCAGCCTGCGGGAATCCGGCGAAGAGTTTGTCCAAAACATTCCGCTCTATGTGGAGGAGATCGGGCGGTGGTGGACAGGCGTTGTCCAGTTTGCCGCAAAATATAAGATTGTCCTGCCCGAATACACCATAGACTCTGACCTGTTGATCGAGAAGCTCACCGCCTTGATCAGCGATGAGGGAAGCGGCATCCTCACCGTGACGTGGGGTGCGGCAACCTCTGTCCTGTCGGTTTTGGTGGACGTTCTCTTGGGACTTGTCTTTGCGCTGTATCTGCTTGCAAAGAAGGAAGTCGTCGCGGCACATCTGAAAAAACTCATCGTGACAGTCCTTCCGCAAAAGAAGGCGCAGCGGCTGCTGAGTATCGCCTCTCTGACCAACCAGACCTTCACAAACTTTGTCAGCGGTCAGCTTACCGAAGCGGTCATCATCGGCGTTCTGTGCTTCTTTGGAATGCTGATCCTTGGGATCCCGTATGCCGGTGCGGTCTCGGCGTTTGTGGCTGTTACTGCGCTGGTGCCGATTTTCGGCGCATGGCTCGGCGGCGGTCTTGGTGCGTTTTTGATCCTGCTGGCAGAACCCGGCAAGGCTCTGTGGTTCATTCTCTTTTTGCTCGTTTTACAGCAGGTGGAGGGCAACCTGATTTATCCCAAGGTGGTCGGTAAGTCCGTTGGGCTTCCCGGACTGTTGGTGCTGATGGCTGTTACGATCGGCGGCGAAGCATTCGGCATCTTAGGGATGCTGTTCAGCGTTCCCGTCTGCGCCGTGCTGTACAGTCTTTATCTGGAGTTCATGAAGAAAGCAAGTGCCCGGCACTGAATGATTCATAATCGAATACCTTCTGAACATCGGGCTGTACGCCAAATGCAAAGGGCTTGGGATACTCCCAAAATCGCCGTGTGTCCGGACAGCGGCTGTGCTTGCTGTTCTCTCAAATCTCAATATCCGCAGATCGTGATGTCCCTGCTTTTCGAAAGCGGGGACATTTTTTCTTCTCCGATACTTAAAAAACGGCAGAAAATTGTCCGTTGTGTAGTAGAAGGCTTTTTGAAAATATCGCACATCTTTTTTCGGACAAAACCGGAAAATGTGTCCGTTGGTTAAGCACCACGAAAGGAGACATTTCCATGGACAACATCCTCACCGTCCCCATCCACCTCAAAATGCCGCTGACCGCCAGAGAAGCAGCAGAATACAGCAACATCGGCATCAACAAGATCGACAGTATGCTCCGCTCGCCCAACTGCCCGTTCGTGCTTTTCGTCGGGACGAAAAAGCTGGTCAAGCGTCGGGAGTTTGAAGAGTACATCAGCCCAAAGCTGGTGATCTGGCAGCAAAAGATAATTTGTAAAAACAGCTTGAGAGAAAAGAACCTATCTGCTATAATTATGTCGTTGCAGTGGGCTCTTTTCTCTCTGCGGGAAAGGAGTATACAACGGGCAAAAACTTAAAAGGCAAAGAATGCGGCAAGTCTCCCGGCTGGTCATGCGTGGTCTTGTCTTTATCAACTGGCGTACCGGGGAACCGGCGAAAAACAGTTCCTATGATACCCACCTTTACAAGCTATGCGACAAAGCAGGAATTGAAAAATTCTGTATGCACGCTTTACGCCACACCTATGCAATGCGTGCAATCGAAAGCGGGATGCAGCCAAAAGTGCTGCAAAAGCTGCTTGGTCACGCAAGTATCAAAACAACGATGGACAGATACGTCCATGTCACATCTGAATCCTTGGATCAGGCTGTGCGGCAATTTGAATCAGGCAGGGTTTCCTGGCATATAAGTCCATGCGAAAATGGCGTAAAAATGGCGTAAGCCAAATGCGCCGGATTCCGGAAACCCTTGAAAATCAAGACTTTTTAAGGAGAGCGAAAAACTATGAAATTAGGTATCGT
>ERZ1673697.333-NODE-333-length-75665-cov-26.071723_pt1 | contig 75665 bp, 55 predicted proteins | sample MGYA00580227_ERZ1673697 | MGnify/ENA primary metagenome ERZ1673697 (study PRJEB41218, sample SAMN15661759) | gut metagenome | host: Homo sapiens | place: Canada: London | collected 2015-08-20/2019-03-30 | study: EMG produced TPA metagenomics assembly of... | reverse complement strand
ATGGGGGTGGTGGGTGGAAAGCGGGTTGCGGAATCAGGCGGTTTGGGGGAATGGGTGAGCGGTGGAAGATTGACGGCAGGCGGCGGGGAGGTTGCGGGCCGGGCATCCCCGGCCCCTACGGGGGGTGAACGGAAGATTGTAGGGCGGCCTGCCCTCAGGCCGCCGCGGAGGGGTCAAGACCCCTCCCTACGATGTGGAAGGTTAGAGGGTGGTTATGGGAAAGCGCGCGGGCCGGGCATGCCCGGCCCGCACGGGGGTGGTGGTGGAGGGAGCGGTGTGTTTTCCACATTCGTCACACGTGAATGTGGAAAACGCTTGCAATTTCTACCTTATTATAATAGTATAGAGACAACATACTTGAAACGAGGTCCTGTCATGATCCTGGCATTGAATATCGGCAACTCCAATATTACGTTTGGCGGGTATACGCCGGACGGCAAGCTGGTGTTTTCGTCGCGGCTGTTTGCGGACACGGCGCTGAGCAGTGACGAGCTCCTGTACAAAATCGTAAACATGCTGGCGCTGTACGGGGCGGAGCCGCAGCAAATCACGGCGGTCATCTTTTCCAGCGTGGTGCCGGCGCTGACGCCGCGGCTGCGCGAGGCTCTGCGCAAGATGTGCGAGTGCCAGATCATGGAGGTCGGCCCTGGGCTGAAAAGCGGGGTGCGCATCCGCATGGACAACCCGGCCCAGCTGGGCGGCGAGCTGCTGTGTGCCATCGTGGGCGCGCTGCAGCGGTGCACGCCGCCCTGCGTGGTGGTGAACTTTGATACCGCCACTACCCTGCTGGCTGTGGACAGCACCGGCGCACTGGTGGGCGGCAGCATCCTGCCGGGGCCGCAGTGCTCGCTGTCGGCGCTGGTGCGCAACACGGCACAGCTGCCCCAGGTGGAGCTGGAGGCCCGCCCGCGGCGTCTGCTGGGGGCCAACACGGCGGACTGTCTGCACAGCGGCATTGTGTACGGTACGGCGGCCATGCTGGACGGCATGGTCGCGCAGATCCGCGCAGCGCTGGGCGCACCCGACGCGCCGGTGGTCGCAACCGGCACGCTGCCCGACAGTGTGCGCACAGCGTGTGCGACGGATATTGTGTACCGCGAGACGCTGGTGCTGGAAGGGCTGTATTGGATTTGGAAGAAGAATACGCGGAAGTGACGTTTTGGTTGCGGGCCATCCCTGTAGGGGGCGGCGTCCTCGACGCCCCGCGGAGGGGTCAAGACCCCTCCCTACGATGCAAACCAGTAACAGGCGGCGACGCAGGGTTGCGGGCCGGGCATGCCCGGCCCCTACGGGGTGGTGGATGGTTGGCGGGTGCTGGCCGGGAGGTGCGGGCGGCATATATGCTGCCCCCTACGGGCAGGCGTATTGTAATATCCGTATTCCGGACAAACATCATTATATATCCAAAGAGGTGCTGCTTGCACCTCTTTCTTTTTTTGTGGTGTCGTGTTATAATATATTATGTATAGTTATGTACAAAATTTACAGAGAAAGGTATTTATTCATCACCTATGCAGCATTTGAAAAACTTTAACTGGAAGAAATTCCTCTTGCAGGGGGTGCTCCCCTGCCTGCTGGCGGTGGCGGTGGGGTTCATCTCCCGCTATCAGCTGGAGCTGTCCGACGGCGTGACCGAGAGCTTTTTGCAGCTTCAATGGCCGCTCTACGCGCCGCTCAACGCGCTGACCGCCTTTTGCCTGACGCTGATTTTGTTTGCGCTGCTCGGCAAGTGGAGCCGCGCAACGGGCATTTCGGGTGCGGTGTTCACCATCATTGCACTCATCAACTACTACACCCGCGACCTGCACGGCTCGGCGCTGATGCCCCAGGACATTTTGAACCTCGGCACCGCCGCCGAGGTCATGGGCAGCTACACCCTGAAAATCACGCAGGACGTTGTGAAGATCGCGCTGCTCTACCTGCCGATTCTGGCGATTGCGTTCGTGCAGGCGCGGCTGGTCAAGGGTGCGCCTAAGCGCGCCAGCTGGAAGGCCCGCGGCGTGCGGGCGGCGGGCAGCGCACTGGGCGTGTTTCTGGTCATGTTCTTCGGCTACTTCGGGCCCGTGACCATCAAACCCAAGACGACCTACGGCTGGGCGTGGCAGAACACCTACTACACCTACGGCTATCTGGCCGGAACGATCGAGGCCACCAGCCTGATGGCCGACCCTGTCATTGAGCCGGAGAACTACAACGACGCCGCGGCGGTGAACACCGCCCGCAAGGCCGACGACTACATCGCCCCTGCCAGCCCCGAGAGCGCCGAGGACTACCCCGACATTGTGCTGATCCTGTCCGAGAGCTTCTACGACTTTGACCTTGTCACCGACCTGCAGGCCGACACCGACATCATGCCGGTCACCAAGAACCTGCCCAACTCGGTCTACGGCCACACGATCAGCCCCCATGTGGGCGGCGGCACAAACTCCACCGAGTACGAGATGCTGACCTCCAACTCGCTGATCCTGATGCCCAGCATCACGCCGTTCAACTGGCTGAACCTGTACAACGCCAACAGCGTTGTCAGCTACCTCAAGGGTCTGGGCTACTCCACGATGGCCGCCCACCCCTACACGAACTCCAACTACCGCCGCGACTCCGCCTGGCTCGCGCTGGGCTTTGACGAGACCCATTTCCAGAGCGATTTTACCACGCAGGAGACCTACGGGGACCGTCCGTACCAGACCGACTCGGCCACCTACCGCGACTGGGAAACGATGTACGAGGCCATGCCGGAGGACAAGCCGCGGTTCAGCTTCCTGGTCTCCATCCAGAGCCACGGCGACTACGATATGAACGATGCGTCGCTGGATATTGTCCACGCCGCCACCGACTACGGTGACTACGATGCGCTGATGGACGAGTACCTGAGCTGCATCAAAATGACCGACGCCGCCGTGCAGGAGCTGTGCGATTACTTTACCGCGCAGTACGAAAAGACGGGCCGCAAGGTCATTGTGGCCATGGCCGGTGACCACGCGCCCAGCTTTGTGGGCCATGTGGCCGACCCCAGCTTTGCCGAAACCGACAACGAGCTGCAGATTTTGGAGCGCAGCACGCCGTTTTTCATCTGGGCCAACTACCCGCTGGAGCACACGGCAGCCGCCACCAGCACCACCGACCCGCTGAACCGCATGGACATGGTCATGCTGACCCCCACCCTGCTGCAGCAGGCGGGTCTGCCCCTGAGCGACTACTACGAGTACCTGCTGGAAATGAAGCACAACACCCCCGTTGTGACCGCCGCCAACGACTACATGAAGGTGGACGGCAGCACAGCCGAGTACGGCGCAGACCCCGCGCTGGACGAGTGGGCCAAGGGGTATCTGATGCTGGAATACAACAACATCGGCGCGCACGCCAAGCGCGACCAGAGCATTTTTGACCCCGCCGAGTAAAGAGGAGGCATCCCTATGACAGGTCTGAAACGAACCCCGCGCAGCCGCGGCGGCTTTACGCTGGTGGAGCTGATCGTGGTATTGGTAATTCTGGGTGTGCTGGCGGCCTTTGCCGTCCCGGCGCTGACCGGGTACATTGACAGCGCCAAGGAAAAGCAGGCCGTCAGTGAGGCGCAGGCGTGTGTGATGACGGCGACCCGGCAGGGTGCGCAGAACTACGCCTTGGTGCAGAACGCATCTGTAGCCGGGAACGCCGAAAATGCAGCCGCCTTGACCAACTGGGCAGGCACGTTGACAAACGAGGCCCCCACCGTGACCGGCGGAGATGTAGCACTTACCGAGGGCAGCGGGCAGTATCTGCTGCATGTGAACAACCCGCCTGAGGGCAGCACTGCCACGACCACGATTGCGGCAGATGCCGGGGTCAAGGGCACCGTGAAGGGGATGAGCTGCAACGCCAGCGGGCAGGTTTTATACTTAGTGTATACCAGCGCCGATGGGATACAGGTTGTATACACGAACGCGGGAACCACCGCGAGTGTAAATATCGGCAGTGATGAGGCTGTTGTTGTGCCGACGCCGAAGAAGAATGACAGCTCCGGCGGCGGTGAAACCGGCGGGGGCAGCACCGGGGGCGGCATTTCCGGCCGCGGTACGACCGGCAGCACCGCTACAGCAGATGAACATCACTTCATTATCCACTTGCAGGATGTTAAAACTGAAAACTCTAAGCCTTTTGCAAACAGAAAATATCGCATTCAGAGCGGCACAAACATCCTTGATGTGACCTCTGATGCAAACGGTGATATTCTGTTGGAAATTTCTCCTAAGGAACACCCTCGTGAAAACACTGTTATCGGGGATACGGAGACTACTATCACCGAAGTTGAAGTTCCTAATGACTACCAAGCCATTCCCAGCAGTACAAAAATCTATATCAATGTTTTCAATGATGAGCACGGCTATCATCTCAATTCCATACAGAATAACGGAAATGACAATCCATTTGCTATCGATATGGATAAAAGGCAGCTTACCATTATGCGCTTTCCCGTTGCCAAATTGAATCTGCGCGTCACTGACCCTGATGGAAAAGCGCTGTCCGGTGCTACCTTTGCTATTATGAACGGCTCAACCACTGTTGCCGAATTCACCAGTGATAGTAAAGGAGAATGCTCCGTTCCTGTCAAACTGCATGAGGGAGATAAAATCGGGTATTCTGCTTTCCTAACTACCGGAGACCAAACTTATGTTATAAAGGAAACTCCTCCTGCCGGATATAAGGGAGACTTCACATGTTCGTTTCATTTATATTATAAGGCATATCCCTCTACTCCGACTCCCCATTATACAACCTGGTTCCGTATTGATGCTTTTAACTTCAATCAGGGAGAAGGGGGTAGTTATAGTCTGAAAAAGACTGTTGGTGATGAGGATACTTTTCATGTCACAAACAAAAAACTCTAACTCTGCACTGTCTCTATCCGTAAAATTGATAACGCCGGAAATCCTGTATCCAACGCCAATCTAAAAGCTGACAATACCGGCAGCTTTGTTACGCCAGAGCATAAACTACAGGATACAACCAAAATATAGCAGACTGTCGAAAAACGCTTGTAGGGGCGAGCATTGCTCGCCCGTGCCCGTTTGCCTTGCAAGAAAACTGTCCCGGAAAATGCGTTGCTGCGGTAAGTTGGCGGGCGGCCAATGGCCGCCCCTACGCACGCAATAAGGCAAGAATGCAATTTATTGACGGTCTGCTATATAATTTCACCCTCAATCAATAAGAAAGCCCCCACCCAGCCGCAGAACATCTACGGTTGGGTGGGGGTGGTTTATTTGTAGAGATTGCAGGGGCGCGGCGGCAGCGGCAACACTCCCGGGCGGATATGGGCTCAGCCCCTGCGTTCTCTGCCAATCACAAAAACTCTTTCCAGTAAATCTCTGCGCTTCTCGTCATCTCCCGGGAAAAGTCGCTCGCGTACTTGCGCTTGCAAAATGCCTGCACGGCTTTGTCAAAGTCGTAGTCAAGCTGGCCGTTGGCGGCGGCTTTCGCCGCAAAGTCGGCGCGCAGCTCGTCGGGCGTGCGGTCCGTGTACACATTCTCGCAGACGACGGCCTGCTCGGCAAAGCGGGCGGGCTTGGGGCGGCGCTGCTGCTGCTCCGTGGGGCGGCCAAACACCAGCATACAGGCGGGCACAACGTACTGCGGCAGGTGCAGGGCGTCGCGCATGGCCTCCGCATTCTCGAGGACGTCGCCTATGTAGCAGCTGCCGATGCCCAGAGACTCGGCGGCGACCACGGCGTTCTGGGCGGCAATGCAGGTGTCGGCCACGGCCAGCATCAAGTCCCCTGCCCCGGGCTTGCGGGCGTCCGTGATGCCCGCGGCGTGGTAGGCGTTGAGCCAGCGGCGGCAGTCGGCCAGGAACACCAGCACCAGCGGCGCCCCGGCAATGAACGGCTGGTGGTCGCACAGGTCGGCCAGCGTGGCCTTCAGCGCCGGGTCGGTGATGTCCAGGATCGTGTACAGCTGCTGGTTGCCCGCCGTCGGTGCCTGGAACGCCGCGTTCAGGATGGCCGCCCGCTCGTCCGGCGTGACGGGGTCGGGGGTGAATACCCGCACGCTTTTGCGGGCGGAGAGGGCGGAGAGGATAGCGTTGTTTTCCATAATAAGCTCCTTTAAGCCTTCCCCCGGGGGGAAAGGTGGCGCCGCAGCGCCGGATGAGGGGCAGCCTTCCGGCGGCAGCCCGTAAGCGGATCAGTACCGCAGGCTTGCCCCTCATCCGTCTGTGGTCGGGGCCACAGACACTTTCCCCCGGGGGGAAGGCAAATCAAAATCAACTTTTCCGTTTCTTCAAAAACTTCCCGATCAGCGTATCCAGCATGCTCAGCACCTCGCGGATGTTCAGCACGCAGACCACCGCGGTGATGCCCACGACGGGCAGCGCCCAATGGGTCAGGTTCATCATGCACCAGATCTCCGCCAGCACCAGCGCCAGATTCAGCACAAGCCACGCCGGGTGGAAGTCGATCTCCAGCAGACCGCGGGTCGAGTAGGCGCGCAGCAAAAACACCAGCATCAGGCTCAGGAAGCTGGCCGGGGTTACGCCCCACGGGCCCCACTGCAAAATGAGCAGGTAGTTCAGAATCAGGTTCAGCACCGCACCGGCCAGCATTGTGAACAGCGAGCCGGTAGACCGCTTATACACGACGTAGACGCTGTTCAGGAACTGGTTCAGGCAGGTCAGCATCGAGCAGAGCGTCAGGAACGGAACAAACGTCCAGGCGTCAAAATATTCAGCCTTGAACACCCGCATGAGCAGCTGGCACAGCATGATGATGCCCGCCACGCAGCAAAACAGCACGCTGGCATACACGCGGAATATCTTGGAGAAGAACGCCTGGCGGTCCGTCTCCTCGGTCACGGCGGAGAGCTGCCACGCCTCGTAGAAAATGCTGCCCAAAATCGTGATGATCTGCGGCAGGAAGTACCCCGCCGACAGCAGCCCGACCCAGTGGTTGCCGCTGCGGCCCGCGTAGCCCTCGCACATGCCCTGCACAAAGAACATGTCGCTGGCGTTGATGATCCAAAAGCTGATGGACGCCGGGATCATCGGCAGGCAGTAGCGCAGCATCTCCTTCCACAGCGCCTTGTCAAACGCCTTGGGCTTGAAGTACCGCCAGCACCCGCCCGCAATGAACACAAACACCATGGATGTCAAATCTGCCAGCGCATTTGCCAGCAAAAAGCCTGTAGCGCCCATTTTTAAGACGCTCAGGAACAGCAGGTAGTAGAGCAGCAGGCTCAGCGTTGTCAGCACACCGTCTATGGCGACCAGCCGGTTCAGCATCCGCGAGCGGATGAACTGGGTACACAGCGTTCTCATACAGCTGGCCAGCACGCAGAGGTACAAAAAGCCCAGGTACTCCGCAGCGTTGGGGATGAGCCGCACCAGCGGCATGGCCAGCAGCAGCACCACAAAGCCCAGCCCGATAGTCGCCGCGCCGTTGACAAAGACGCTGGATTTGTTGGTCGCTTTGTCCAGCCCGAACCGGATGACCGCATAGGCCACGCCAAGGCTGACCACCGGGATCAGCAGGTTTGTGGCCTGCTGCAAAAGGCTGGACACGCCCATAACGTCCGGCGAGTCGAGCGCGTAGCTCAGATACGGGCGGATGAAGAAGCTGAGCAGCTTGGAGCTGAAGTTGGAGATGGCAAACAGCAGCGTATTGCTGACCAGCGTCGTATATTTTTTCTGTGGAGACGGCAAGATGGGAACCTCCCTTGTTTGTAGAGTATGAAGCCTTCCCCTCCGGGGGAAGGCGGCCGAGCGAACGCGAAGGTCGGATGAGGGCAAACCTTCCGCCGGCATCCCGTTCACGGGCAATCGCGGCAAACTCCCCCCTCATCCGTCTGCTCTCACCGCAGCTTCAGCATCCGTTCCCGCTGCTTATAATCCGGCAGCACCTCCGCCACCGCGGCCCAGAACGCCGGGCTGTGGTCGGGGTGGGCAAAGTGACAGAACTCATGCACAACAACGTACTCCTGCGCGGGCAGCGGCATCGTGCAGAGCCGCCGCGCAAACGCCAGCGTGCCGGTGCGCAGACTGCACGACCCCCAGCGGGTGTTCATGTCGCGCACCGCAATTTTGGGCATCGCGCCGCCCGGGCAGGCCGCCGCGAATTGCGGATAGTATGCCCGGCACAGCGCCTGCATATAGGCCAGCGCCTCGGCCTTGGGCGGCAGCGCGGGGGCCTCGGCGGCCTCTCGTTCGCGCCGGGCCGCGGCACGCGCCTGTGCGGTGCGCACCCAGTCGGCCCGCGCCGTGACAAAGGCGTCCACATAAGCCGCAGGCACCCGCGGCGACGCACTGGCCGCCACACTGCCGTCGGCCCGCACGCGCAGGTTGATGTTGCGCACCCGCCGCCGCGTCAGCGTGTAGGTGATGCCGCCCGCCGTCCGCTCCATGCCCGGCCCCCCTTTTGCAAAAGTATATAGTTTATTGTACACGCATTTGCCCAAAAGTGCAACAGTTGCCTGCGGCGGCGCATTGTGGTATGATACTGCCAAAAGGGGGCTTTTGCATGAAATCGCTGTTTTTTGTTCTGCCCGCCCTGCTGCTGGGCCTGACGGCCTGCGGCGCGCCGGTGGCCGCCGTGACCCTGCCCGACATCGTGCGGGTCGAAAAGACCCAGACCGCCGAGACCGCCGTCCTCTACGAGGATGCCGACGGGCGTGAGGTCAGCCCCCGCCGCGCCGCCCTGACCGAGTGGCGCTGGTCTGTGGCCGATGACACGATTGCCGAGGTCGATCCCAGCGGCATTGTGACCGGTCTGCGCGGCGGCTCGACCACCCTGACGCTGCAAAGCGCCGACGGGAAAATTTCCGCCAGCTGCCCGGTGCAGGTGTCCAGCCCGCTGCGCGGCATTGCTTTGGACGACTACACGCTGTATTTTAACGACGAGCTTGTGACCTGGATCACCGCCGACGGCACGCGCGAGTCCGACTACGCCTACGCCAGCCGCGTCGGCGCAGTCTGCCATCTTCTGCCGGAGGACACCACCGACCACCCCGCCGTGACCTATCACATCGCCGACGAGCGCATCGCCCGCTTCGACGGCTCCTGGCTCGTCCCCGTGAATTACGGCACCACGACCCTGACCGCCGACTGCGGCGGTTTTACAGCGCAGTGTACCGTAACGGTGGTCAGGCCGGAGGAATAGGCAAAAGAAAACGAGGGGATGTACAACAGCCCCTTTGGTGACCCTCCCGTCCATCTCCCGCGCCCTAAAAACAGCCCGCGGGGCTGTTTTTGCCCCGCGGGACGCGGACGCGGGGCCCGGGCTGTTCGATTCCCGTACTCCTCTACTCCTTACAATGTACAATAAAAAGAAAAAAGCTCAACCTCTTGCGAAGTTGAGCTTTTTGGTGACCCGTACGGGAATCGAACCCATGTTACAGCCGTGAAAGGGCCGTGTCTTAACCGCTTGACCAACGGGCCTTACAAATACAGAGCTTCGCTAAAACCTCCGACTTTCATCGTCCACTACTGCGGACGACCGTCCCCCTTATCTTAGCGAAACTCTGTAACGTGGTAGCGGTAACTGGATTTGAACCGGTGACACTTCGGGTATGAACCGAATGCTCTAGCCAACTGAGCTATACCGCCACATTTGTCGTCGCGCTCTTGAGAACGCTATATTATTATAGCCGACATTCTCCCCTATGTCAAGTAGTTTTTCCCGATTTTTTTCAAAAATGCAAAAAAAATCCCGCATTGCGGGTGCAATGCGGGGGAAAACTCTAAAGGCTTCCCACGAGGGGCTGCGCCCGCAGGCGCGTGTCGGAGCGCAACCGCCGAAGGCGGCTCTTAGCGCGGAGACTGAAGCTGTCCGCAAAGCGGACTGATGAGGGGCGAACTTACGGCAGTTACCCGGTTATGGGCGGCCACGGCAGCTTTCCCCTCATCCGGCCTTCGGCCACCTTCCCCCTCGGGGGAAGGCTCTTGCAAAATTACTTCTTGTTGGGCACCAGCACGGCCTTGCCGCCCATGTAGGGGCGCAGGACCTCGGGGATGGTCACGGTGCCGTCGGCCTGCAGGTGGTTCTCCAGGAAGGCGATCAGCATACGCGGCGGGGCCACGCAGGTGTTGTTCAGCGTGTGGGCCAGCTGGGTCTTGCCGTTCTCATCCTTAAAGCGGATGTGCAGGCGGCGGGCCTGGGCGTCGCCCAGGTTGGAGCAGGAGCAGACCTCGAAGTACTTCTGCTGGCGCGGGCTCCACGCCTCGATGTCGCAGCTCTTGACCTTCAGATCGGCCAGATCGCCGGAGCAGCACTCCAGCTGGCGGACGGGGATTTCCATGGAGCGGAACAGCTCGACGGAGTTCTTCCACAGCTTGTCGTACCAGTCCATGCTGTCCTCGGGCTTGCAGACGACGATCATCTCCTGCTTCTCGAACTGATGGATGCGGTAGATGCCGCGCTCCTCGATGCCGTGGGCGCCCTTCTCCTTGCGGAAGCAGGGGCTGTAGCTGGTCAGGGTCAGGGGCAGCTTGGCGCCGTCCAGCGTCTGGTCGATGAAGCGGCCGATCATGGTGTGCTCGGACGTGCCGATCAGGTACAGATCCTCACCCTCGATTTTGTACATCATAGCGTCCATTTCAGGGAAGGACATAACGCCCTTGACCACGTCGCCGTGCATCATGAACGGGGGGATGACATAGGTAAAGCCCTTGTCGATCATAAAATCGCGGGCGTAGGCCAGCACAGCCTCATGCAGGCGGGCAATGTCGCCCAGCAGGTAGTAGAAGCCGTTGCCGGAGACACGGCCTGCGGCGTCAAGGTCGATCCCGTCGAAGCTCTCCATGATGTCCACGTGGTACGGGATCGGGTAGTCGGGCACAACGGGCTCGCCGAAGCGCTGGACCTCGACGTTATGGCTGTCGTCGGGGCCGATGGGCACGCTGGGGTCGATCATCTGGGGGATCGTGTACATGATCTCCTGGATCTTAGTCTGCAGCTCGGTCTCCTTGGCCTCCAGCTCCTTCAGGCGGTCAGCCTGGGCCGTGACCTGCTTCTTGATTTCCTCGGCCTCGGCAGCCTTGGAGGGGTCTTTCTTGGCCTGGCCCATCAGTGCGCCGATCTGCTTGGACAGCTTGTTGCGGTTTGCGCGCAGGTCGCTGGCCTCACCGATGGCAGCGCGGTACTCGGCGTCAAGCGCGATGACCTCATCGACGAGGGGCAGCTTGGCGTCCTGGAACTTTTTCCTGATGTTTTCCTTGACGGCGTCCGGGTTTTCACGGACAAAACGAATGTCTAACATAGTGGTACTCCTCTATTAAAATTTCAATAATAGATAATCCTAAAGGCTTCCCCCTCGGGGCTGCCGCCCGCAGGCGGCTGATGCGGGCAAAGTTTGCCTTTATTACCCGTCAGCGGGTTACTGGCGTAAACTCGCCCCTCATCCGGCCCGCGGCCACCTTCCCCAAGGGGGAAGGCTTTATAACGGCTGCTCACCCTTCCGGGTCATACATTCCCAGCAGGCTCACGAACTTTTGCAGCATATCATCGCTGTAAAAGTCGATTTTCAGCGAGCCCTTGCCGTCCTTGTAGTCAACATGGACCTCGCTGCCGGTGACCTCTTTCAAGGCCGCCTCCACCTCCACGGCGCGCTTCGGGCGGGTGAAGTTATCATCCTTCGCCTTGGGCGGCCTGGCGGGCTTTGTCAGCTTTTTGCACAGGGCCTCGGTCTGGCGCACGTTCAGATTCTGCGCCGCGACCTCCGCCGCAGCCTGCCGCATCAGATCCTCATTGGGCAGCCCCAGCAGGACCTTGGCGTGGCCAAAGCTCAGCTTGCCCCCGCTGACCATACGGCGCACATCCTCGGGCAGGGCCAGCAGGCGCAGGCTGTTGGTCACGGCGCTGCGGCTCTTGCCCAGCTTTTTCGCGGCGGATTCCTGCGTTAAGCCGTACTTGTCGATCAGCTGCCGGCAGCCCTCGGCGACCTCGATGGGGTCGAGGTCCTCGCGCTGCAGGTTTTCAATCAGCGCCAGCGCGGCGGCCTGCTCGTCGGTCACATCCTTGATGATGACCGGCACCTCGTCCAGCCCGGCCAGGCGTGCGGCACGCCAGCGGCGCTCGCCCGCAATGATGATGTACCCCGGGCCGACCTTTTTGGGCCGCACCGCAATGGGCTGCAAAAGCCCGTTCTCGGTGATGCTGTCGGCCAGCTGGTTCAGCGCGTCGTCGTCAAACCGCTTGCGGGGCTGCTCGGGGTCAGGCTCGATTTCCCGCAGCGGCAGCGTTGAGTTGGACGCTTCGCTGCCGGTATCGTCGGACAGGTCGGCAAACAGGCTGTCCAGCCCCTTGCCAAGCCCGCCCATCTTCTTTTTGGCCATCGGCGTCCCTCCTTATCGTTCGTTGTTTGCCAAAAATTCCCGCGCCAATTCCATGTACGCCTCGCTGCCCCTGCCGTTCGGCTCATAGAAGTTGATCGGCATACCGAAGCTCGGGGCCTCGCTCAGGCGCACGGTGCGCGGAATGACGGCGCGGTAGACCTTGTCGCCAAAGTACTTTTTGACCTGCGCGACGACCTGCATCGTCAGGTTGAGCCGCCCGGAGTACATCGTGAACAGCACGCCCTCGATGTCTAAGTACCGGTTGTACTTTTTGCGCACGGTTTTCAGGGTCGCCATCAGCTCGCTCAGGCCCTCGAGCGCGAAGAACTCGCACTGCATCGGGATGATGACGGTGTCCGCCGCGCAGAGCGCGTTGACGGTCAAAAGGTCGAGCGACGGCGCACAGTCGATGAAGATGTAGTCGTACAGCGGCACGACGGGGGCCAGCACGGTGCGCAGGCGCATTTCCCGCCGCGGCACCGACACAAGCTCGATGGGCGCACCCGCCAGCTGGGTGTTGGACGGCAGCACATCGGCGTTGTACTCGCTCTTGATGATGGCCTCGCGGACGTCATCATCGTCGATCAGGCAGGTGTAGGTGTCGGCCTCCACCTTGTTTTTGGAGATGCCATACGCCGATGTGGTGTTGCCCTGCGGGTCCAGATCGACGATGAGGACCTTTTTGCCGAGTGCCGCCACACAGGCGCTCAGGTTGACGGCGGTGGTGGTTTTGCCAACGCCGCCCTTCTGGTTTGCTATTGCGATGACTTTTGCCACGCCGTACCTCCCCTGTTTTTGCGTTTTTTGGCGGCTTTGGGGCCGCTTGTATCTATTATAGCACAAACAGAAGGGATAAAAAAGGGGTTTTTCCAACAAAAAAGTCCGGCAGATGTTCCACGTGGAACATCTGCCGGGGGTATGCCATGCCGTAAGCGGCGCGGGCGTGAACGATGGAGGGAGAGTTCGTAGGTCGTTGCAGAGGGCGGCGTCCCCGACGCCCCGCGGGGGGTGCGGGCGGCTGCCCGTGAATGCCCGGTTTCGGGCAAGCGTCCGCGGAGGGGTCAAGACCCCTCCCTACAGATGGGGTTCACGGGTGCTTTGTAGGGAACGGTCTTGACCGTTCCGGGGACGTTTGCCGTTGCTGCATGGTAAAATATTGCTGCGGTGTAGGGGCCGCATATATGCGGCCCGGCAGTGTACGGCAAACGGGCGCTTATGGGAAACCCGCGGGCCGGGCATGCCCGGCCCCTACCGCGCGGCAGTCAAAAAGCGTACACCAACGCAGCCATCCCGGCTGTCTATCCTCGCAGCCGGCCTTTCCTTTACACCTTCACCTCAAACTCCCCTTCTTCCTCCTTCGTGCCGTTCTCCACCTTTCCCGCCGTACCGTCGCTGCTGACCGGTATCCTCACAATGTACTCCAGACACCCGTCATGCTTATCGCACCGGGTCGTGGCGGCGATCCCCTTCTGGGTCATCAAATCCACCGCATGCTGCAATGTATTTACAAAGAACCGCACATCCCGCACCATGGGGATCGTGCGGCGGCAGGGGCTGGGCCCGTTGGGGGCGGCCAGCATCTGGTCCACAAGGCGGTCCGCCTGGCGCACGCTCATCTTGTCCCGCGCCATCTTTTCCAGCGCGGCGGTGCGGCGTCCCTCAGGCAGGCGCAGGGCGGCGCGGGCGTGGCGCTCGCTCAGATGGCTGGCCGTGCAAAGCTGCTGCTGTTCCGGCGTCAGGGTCAGCAGGCGCAGCTTATTGGCAAGGGCCGGCTGGCTCAACCCCAGCCGCCGCGCAGCCTCGGCCTGGGTGCAGCCCCACAGCCGGATGACCTCTTTAATGCCCCGCGCCGTGTCGAACGGGTCCAGCTGGCTGCGCTGCAAATTTTCCAAAAGCCCCAGCGCGGCGGATTCGCTGTCGTCGTAGTCGGCCAGTATCGCCGGCACCTTGTCCAGCTTGGCCAGACGGCAGGCGCGCAGGCGGCGCTCCCCCGCCACAAGCTGGTATTTGTGCAGCCCGACCCGCCGCACGCTGATGGGCTGCAAAAGGCCGTTCTGCAAAATGCTGACGGCCAGCGCGGCGATCTCCGGCTCATCGAAGGCGGTGCGCGCCTGGTAGGGCGACGGCTCGATGCAGTCCACAGGCAGCATCAGAATGCGCCCCTGCTTTTGTATATCATTTCTAGGCAATTTCGGTTCCTCCCCTGTGGCGTAAAAAATGCTATGCTTTTCTACAAAAAGCATAGCATAAACCGCAGTTTCGGGGAAGAAAAATCGTTCGCCCTTATGTTCAATTTTTTGCGCTGTTACAACGGCTTCTTTGCAATTTTTCCGCCGTTTCGGGGGTAAACCGTCGGAGTCTGCGATATTTTTTTGCAGAACACCAGCCCGCGGGCACTGCCGTCCGGCAGCGTGAAGGCGCGCGTTTCCTCATATTGGCCTCCCAGCTTTTTCAGTGCGTTGGCGGCGGCTTTTGCTTCTGCGTCTGCCTCGGGGCCCTTCATCGCGATGAACCGCCCGCCGACTTTGACCAGCGGCAGGCAGTATTCGCACAGCACAGGCAGTGCTGCCACCGCGCGGGCGCTGGCCACGTCGAACTGCTCGCGCCAGATCTTGCGGGCGGCCTCCTCGGCGCGTTCCTTCGCAAACTCGACGCTGGTCAGACCCAGCTCGGCACAGGCGTAGCGTAAAAAGTCCACGCGCTTTCCCGTCGGCTCCATCAGCGTCAGCTCCAGGTCAGGCTTGTAGATTTTTGCCACAATGCCCGGGAACCCCGCGCCGGTGCCGACGTCCACCAGCCTGCCGCTGACCTCGGGCTGCGCCGCAAACAGCAGGCTGTCCGCAAAGTGGCGATCCTCGATGCCCTCGGGGCTGGTGATGGCGGTCAGGTTGACCTTTTCGTTATAGCTGACCAGCAGCTCGGCGTACCTGTCCAGCAAGTCCAGCTGTGCGCCGGTCAAGGGGATGTTCCACGTGGAACATTTAGCTTGTAATCTGTTTTTATCAATCATAGCGTCTCCTTGGCTTTCCCCTCGGGGGAAGCTGCCGCCCGCAGGCGGCTGATGAGGGCAGACTGTATGTGGCTGCCCGGTTGCGGGTGAAATTGATATACTCGGCCCTCATCCGCCCTCGGGCGGGGCCTCGGGCACCTTCTCCCTCGCGGGAGAAGGCATCCTGTTTATTTCAGCTTCAGCAGCACAATACTCAGCTGCGCCAGGTCGCTCGGTGATACACCCGGTATCCGCCCGGCCTGCGCCAGCGTGCGCGGCCTTATCTTCGTCAGCTTTTCGCGGGATTCCAGCGTCATCGTCTCAATCGGCGCATAGTCAAAGTCGTCGGGGATCTTCACATTCTCGTGCCGCTGAATATCCCGTATGATCCGCTCCTCCCGCGCAATGTACCCGGCGTAGCGGATCTCCGTCTCGATGCGCTGCGCCATGGCGGGGGTCACGCCCTCGCCGCGGCCAATGACCTTCGCGATCAGATCATAACTGATGTAGGGCCGCCGCATCAGCTCGATGGCCGAACCGCCGATCTCGCCCAGCTCCGCGCCCTCGGGGGCGGCGGCGCGCAGGTCGGCCAATTTGATGCTCGTCGTCTCCAGCCGGTGCAGTTCGGCCTGCTTGACCTCGCGGTCACGGCAGAACAGTGCCCAGCGGTCATCGTCCACCAGCCCGTACTCGCGGCCAATCGGGGTCAGCCGCTCGTCGGCGTTGTCCTGGCGCAGGCTCAGGCGGTACTCGCTGCGGCTCGTCATCATACGGTAGGGGTCCATGACACCCTTCGTGACAAGGTCGTCCACCAACGTGCCGAGGTAGCTTGTGTGCCGCGCCAGCACAAGTTCTTCCCTGCCCAGCGCGTGGCGGGCGGCGTTCAGACCCGCCAGCAAGCCCTGCGCAGCGGCCTCCTCATAGCCGGATGTGCCGTTGAACTGCCCCGCGCCGTAGATGCCGCCCACGACCTTGCTTTCCAGCGTGGGCTTGAGCGTCGTGGGGTCCACGCAGTCATACTCGATGGCGTAGGCCGGGCGCATGATTTCGAGATGCTCAAACCCGGCAATCGTGCGGTACATCTCGTTCTGCACGGCCTCGGGCAGGCTGGACGAGAGACCCTGCAGGTACATTTCCTCGGTGTCCTCGCCGCAGGGCTCCACAAAGACCGGGTGGCGCTCCTTCTCTTTAAAGCGGACGACCTTGTCCTCAATGGACGGGCAGTACCGCGGGCCGACGCCCTGAATGTCGCCGCCGTAGAGCGGCGAGCGGTGCAGGTTGTCGAGAATGACCTTATGGGTCGCGGGGTTCGTGTAGGCGATGTAGCAGTTGACCTTGTTGTGCATCGGCACGCGGGTCATAAAGCTGAACGGCTGCAGCTCGGCGTCGGGGTCGCCGGGCTGGCATTCGAGCTTCGAGAAGTCGATGCTGCGGCGGTGGACGCGGGCGGGCGTGCCGGTCTTGAAGCGGCGCAGCGTGAAGCCGTTCTCCACAAGGCACAGGGTCAGCGCGGTGGCGGCGTGGGTGCCGTCGGGGCCGCTGTCATAGTGGGCGTCGCCCACAAAGATGCGCCCGCCCAGGTTGGTGCCGGTGGCAATGACAACGGCCTTGCAGGCGTAGTAGCCGTGTAGGTTCGTGAACACGCCGCAGACCTTGCCGTCCTGCACGTCCACGCCGACGATCTCGCCCTGGTGGATGTCGAGGTTAGCGGTTTGCTCCAGCGCGTGCTTCATCCAGATGTGGTAGCGCTTGCGGTCTGTCTGCACGCGCAGACTGTGTACGGCGGGGCCTTTGCCGCGGTTGAGCATCCGGCTTTGCAGGTAGGTGGCGTCTGCGGCCAGACCCATCAGTCCGCCGAGCGCATCGACCTCCCGCACAAGATGCCCCTTGGCTGTGCCGCCGATGGACGGGTTGCACGGCATATTGCCGATGAAATCCAGCGACAGCGTAAACACCGCGGTCCTTGCCCCCAGCCGTGCCGCCGCATGCGCCGCCTCGATCCCCGCATGCCCCGCACCGATGACGATGACGTCGTAGGTTCCCAGTTTGTCCATATACGTTCCCTCTTACCCTATATTGTGCAGGATGTCCTCACAGACACCCGCGAAATTTGCGTCCACTGCATTGTTGGCGTAGCGCAGCACCCGGCAGCCGATGCCTTGCAGGTAGGCGGTGCGCTGTGCATCGTACTCAACGGCCTGCGGTTCGGTGTGCTGTGCGCCGTCCAGCTCTATTACCAGTTTACACGATGAAATATAGAAATCAACTATAAAATTGCCAATTATTTTCTGGCGGTAAACGGTCTGCGGCAGGTTTTTCAGAAAGTCGTACCACAAGCGTCTCTCCTGCGGGGTCATAGATTTGCGGAGATTGCGTGCATTGACACGCAAAGGGTCATGGGTTTTCCTGTCGTTCATGGTATCACTCCTTAAAGGCTTCCCCCGAGGGGCTGCGCCCGCAGGCGCGTGTCGGAGCGCAACCGCCGAAGGCGGCTCTTAGCGCGTAGACTGAAGCTGCCGCCCGCAGGCGGCTGATGAGGGCAAAGTTTGCGTAGCCTCCCTTTAACGGGCAACCTCCGCAGGCTCTCCCCTCATCCGTCCGCGGTCGGGGCCGCGGACACCTTCTCCCCCAGGGGGAGAAGGCTCCTTTCAGCTCTAAAGGCTTTTCCCGAGGGGCTGCCGCCAGTTCTTAAAGGCTTCCCCCTCGGGGGAAGCTGCCGCCCGCAGGCGGCTGATGAGGGCGGAGTTTGCGTGGTTTCCCTTTTAACGGGCAATACCCGCAGACTCTCCCCTCATCCGTCCGCGGGCGGGGCCGCGGACACCTTCTCCCCCAAGGGGAGAAGGCTCCTGTCAGTTCTAAAGGCTTCCCCTTCGGGGGAAGCTGCCGCCCGCAGGCGGCTGATGAGGGCGGAGTTTGCGTAGCCTCCCTGTAACAGGCAACCTCCGCAGGCTCTCCCCTCATCCGTCCGCGGGCGGAGCCGCGGACACCTTCTCCCCCAAGGGGAGAAGGCTCCTGTCTGCAAGGTCTGCCCTCATCCGGCCCTGCGGGCCACCTTCCCCCGATGGGGAAGGCTTTTATGCCAGCTGCCCCTTCACATCCGCAACCTGCTTCATCACGCTTGCCTTCGTCGGGCCGCCGTAGCTGGTGCGGCCCTCGCAGCAGGTCGTCAGGTCGATGGCCGTATAAACGTCATCCTCAAACAGGTCGCTGTACTGCTTGAATTCGTCCAGCGTCAGCTCCTCCAGCGTCTTGCCCTCGCGGATGCAGGCGGCCACCATCGTGCCGGTACACTTGTAGGCATCGCGGAAGGGCATCCCCTTCTTCGTCAGGTAGTCGGCGCAGTCCGTCGCGTTGATAAAGCCCTTCGCGGCGGCGCGGCGCATGTTGGCAGGCAGCGGGGTCATCGTGGCCAGCATCGGCGTGACGGTGCGCAGGCAGAGCTCCAGCGTGTCCACGGCGTCAAAAATGGCCTCCTTGTCCTCCTGCATGTCCTTGTCATAGGCGAGCGGGATGCCCTTCATCATGACGAGCAGCGTGTTCAAATCGCCGTAGACACGGCCTGTTTTGCCGCGGATCAGCTCCGTTACATCGGGGTTTTTCTTCTGCGGCATGATGGACGAGCCCGTCGTAAAGGCGTCGTCCAGCTCGATGAACTTGAACTCCCAGCTGCACCACAAAATAATTTCCTCGCTCAAGCGGGAAAGGTGCATCATGCAGGTCGCCATGGCGCTGCACAGCTCAATGCAGAAGTCGCGGTCCGACACGCCGTCGATGGAGTTGCCGCACGGCGCGGCAAAGCCGAGCTGTTCGGCGGTGTAGAAGCGGTCCAGCGGGTAGGTCGTGCCCGCCAGTGCGCCGCTGCCCAGCGGGCATTCGGCGTCCATGCGGCGGGTCGCGTCCTGCAATCTTCCCAAGTCGCGCAGCAGCATCCAGGCGTAGGCCATCAGCTGGTGGCCGAAGGTCACGGGCTGGGCACGCTGCAGGTGGGTGTAGCCGGGCATGACGTACCCTGCGCCCTTCTCGGCCTGGTCGCAAAGCACGGTGATAAGTTCTTTTATCTGGCCCTGAATATGCTCGCTGGCGGCGCGCAGGTTCAGGCGGATGTCCAGCGCGACCTGATCGTTGCGGCTGCGCCCGGTGTGCAGGCGCTTACCGGCGTCACCGACGCGGGCGGTCAGCGTCTGCTCGACGAAGGTGTGGACGTCCTCGGCGTTGGGGTCGATTTCCAGTGCGCCGCTGTGCAAATCGTCCAAAATGGAGTGCAGACCCTTGTGAATATCGTCCACATCCTGCCGGGAGATGATGCCCTGTCTGCCCAGCATGGCCGAGTGGACAAGGCTGCCCTGAATATCCTGCTCGATCATCCGCGCGTCGAAGCGGATGGAGGAGTTAAAATCGTTTACGCGGCTGTCAACGGCCTTGCTGGCCCGGCCCTGCCAAAGTTGGGGCATAGGTTTTACCTCCTGAATTAGATAATAGATAATAAAATTGGTGGTTCGCGGTGCTGGCGCACCGCTCAAAAATTCTCTGTCTCCGTAGGGGCGCATTCTATATGCGCCCGTGCTGCTTACGGCAGGTGCTGCGGGCGGATATGGAATCCGCCCCTACGTTTTTTTGTTTTGGCACCGGGCCAAAACTCCACATTTTTTATTATCTTTTAATAGTAATGCCAAAACCGCCAAAGGGTTTCCACGCCCCTTGGCGGTTGCTTATTCGGCGTTCGTTCGCTTATTAGTCCTGTGCGGGCCAGCTCTTGGCCAGCTTGGCGCGCTCGGCAATGGGCAGGCCAAACAGGTTGATGAAGCCGGAGGCATCCGCCTGGTTGTAATCGTCATCCTCACCGAAGGACGCGGTCTGCTCATCGTACAGGGTGTACGGGCTGGTGACACCGGCGTTGATCATGTTGCCCTTGTAGAGCTTCAGCTTGACGTCGCCGGTGACGGTTTTCTGCAGGTCGTCGGTGAAGGCGCTGATGGCCTCACGCAGCGGGGTGAACCACTGGCCGTTGTAGACCAGCTCGCCCATCTTCTGGGCCAGCTGTGCCTTGAAGTGCATGGACTCCTTGTCCAGCGTGATGGTTTCCAGAACATCGTGCGCCTTGTACAGGATGGCACCGCCGGGGGTCTCATAGACGCCGCGGCTCTTCATGCCGACGAGACGGTTCTCGACGATGTCCAGCAGGCCGATGCCGTTGGCGCCGCCCAGCTTGTTCAGGTACTCGACCAGCTCGACGCTCTCCATCTCCTTGCCGTCCACAGCGGTGGGGATGCCCTTCTCAAAGTGGATGGTGACGTAGGTCGGGGTGTCGGGGGCCTGCTCGGGGGAAACGCCCAGCTCCAGGAAGCCGGGCTTGTTGTACTGCGGCTCCAGAGAGGGCTTCTCGAGGTCGAGGCCCTCATGGCTCAGGTGCCACAGGTTCTTGTCCTTGGAGTAGTTGGTCTCACGGTTGATCTTCAGGGGGATGTTGTGGGCCTCGGCGTAGTCGATCTCCTCGTCACGGCTCTTGATGCTCCACTCACGCCACGGGGCGATGATGGCCATATCGGGGGCCAGCGCTTTCAGGGTCAGCTCAAAGCGGACCTGGTCGTTGCCCTTGCCGGTGCAGCCGTGGCAGATGGCGTCGGCGTTCTCCTTCTTGGCGATCTCGGCCAGCGCGGCGGCGATGCAGGGACGCGCGTGGGAGGTGCCCAGCAGGTAGTCCTCATACTTGGCGTCGGCCTTCAGGCAGGGCCAGATGTAGTTTTCGACGTAGTCCTTCTTCAGGTCGAGGACGTACAGCTTGGACGCGCCGGTCTTGATGGCCTTCTCCTCCAGGCCGTCCAGCTCGGTGCCCTGGCCGACGTCGCCGGAGACTGCGACGACCTCGCAGTTGTTGTAGTTTTCCTTCAGCCAGGGAATGATGATGGAGGTGTCCAGACCGCCGGAGTACGCCAGAACTACCTTTTTGATGTCTTTCTTATCCTTTTTCATGATGAACTCCCCTCTCTGTTTCTTCACCAAGACGCGCGGGGTATGTTGCTTGCCGTTTGTCTTGAATATTTATTCATTCATTGCTGTATATTATACACTCTTTTATACATTTTGCAAGCGGTAAAACTGCCAAAGGATTCTCCATTTTCGCGGTTGTTTTAGGCAGGTTGACGAATAGTTATACATTTATGCTGCCCGCGCCTGCAAAAATATGCAATCCCTCGTGTATATCCAGCGTTAATGTATGTATTATAGTACGGTTTTCAGCATTAGGCAACACAAAATTGCGCATTTGGCAACGCCAGAGGAGAGCCTTTGCCTTCCCCCAAGGGGGAAGGTGGCCCCGCAGGGCCGGATGAGGGGGTAAGTTTCCGGGCGGCAGACCATAAACGGGCAGCAGAGACAAGCCTCGCCCTCATCAGTCAGCGGGCGGGGCCGCTGACAGCTTCCCCCGAGGGGCTGCGCCCGCAGGCGCGTGTCGGAGCGCAACCGCCGTAGGCGGCTCTTAGCGCGTAGACTGAAGCCGCTCCACCCGGGCTGTTCGTTCCGCCGCGCACGTCCGCGGCGGCCTGGGGCAGGCCGCCCTACAATCCCTCTTAAACGTTGTACGTAGGGCGGGGTGCCCTCACCCCGCCGCAGTCAGCGTCAGCAGCCGCCCCCGGTCTGCCCCACAAACTTCTTCACCATCCCCAGCTCCTCCGGGAAGATGCAGTTGGGGATCGTGCCCTGCTCCACGGCGGCAACGGCCTCGTCCAGGTCGAACCATTTTACATAGTCGATCTCCGACTTCTGCACGGCAAAGTCCTCGGCCTCGCGGTCCAGCCAGAGGCAGAACACCTTGCTGACCTGATTGTCTTTGAACGGTTTACCGTGGAATTCAGCCTCAAAGCGGAACCGCCGCAGGCCGCATTCGTGCAGGTCGGCGGGGGCGGCGGTCACGCCCAGCTCCTCGCGCAGCTCCCGCAGGGCCGAGCCGACGAACTCCGCGCCCGCCGGGATGTGCCCGGCAGAGGAAATATCGTAGCAGCCGGGGTAGGAATCCTTGGCGGCACAGCGCATCTGCAAAAGCACCTGCACCCTGCCGTTTTTGCGCCGCACAATCCAGACATGGCTGGTGCGGTGGCGCAGCCCCTCGGCATGGGCCGTCGTGCGCGGCACGCTCTGACCGGTGGGGACGCCGTTTTCATCGACAATATCAAGCATTTCGGGCATGGGGAACACTTCCTTACCAGATTTATTATCCTTTTTATACCACAGTTTCGCCCTTTCCGCAATTTTTTTCTTGCATGGCCCGCAAGCGGGTCGTGACGCTATGGGAGCGGGTGCAGGGGTTTAAAAATTCATAATCTTCTTTTATAATAATGATATTGCCGCAAACGGCCGCGGGCGGATATGGAATCCGCCCCTACGGTTGCAGGGGGGGCGGTGTCCCCGACGCCCCGCATCCGCCGTAACGCTTATAACAAGGAGAACGCACCCATGTCCCAAATGACAAAGCGCGCGCTGGTCGCATCCTTAAAGGACCTGCTGGCCGAAAAGCCGCTGGACAAAATCACCGTGACCGACCTGACCGAACACTGCGGCGTGAACCGCATGACGTTCTACTACCATTTCAAGGATATCTACGATCTGGTCGAGTGGGCCTGCATCGAGAGCGCGACCCGTGCGCTGGCCGGGCAAAAGACCTACGACACCTGGCAGCAGGGCTTTTTGCAGATCCTGCAGGCCGTGCAGAAGGACAAGGTCTTTGTCACCAAGGTTTATCATTCCATCAGCCGCGAGCATATCGAGAACTACCTCTACCGCCTGACCTACGATTTGATGATCGGCGTCGTCGAGGAGAAGGCTGCCGGGATGACCGTGCGCCCCGAGGACAAGGAGTTCATCGCGAATTTTTACAAGTACGCCTTCGTCGGCCTGACGCTGGAATGGGTGCGCACCGGCATGAAGGACGACCCCGCTGCCCTCATCGAGCGGGTATCGACCCTTATCCACGGGGATATTACAAAGGCGCTGGAGGCGTGCCGGATCGATAAGTAACTTCCCCGCAAGCTGCCGCCTTAACAATTCTGCCATACTCTATACAATCCGTCCTCTTTGATAAAATTCTTATCAAAGAGGATTTTTTGCTGATTGTAACCGCTCCGCCCACCGGGTATACTACAGACATACCAAGTAAATCACAGGCCGCTCCCCAACAAGCACGCGGCCTTATCATCACAGGAGGTACTCTTATGTATTATTCCGCCGGTAACTATGAAGCCTTTGCCACCCCCCAAAAGCCCGCCAATGTGGACGGCAAATCTGCCTACATCGTCGGCTCCGGCCTGGCGGCGCTGTCTGCGGCGTGCTATCTCGTCCGCGATGCCCAGATGAAGGGCGAGCACGTCCACGTTCTCGAGAAAGACCCCATCCCGGGCGGTGCCTGCGACGGCTACCACTACGAGAACCTCGGCTACGTCATGCGCGGCGGGCGCGAGATGGACAACCACTTTGAGTGTATGTGGGATCTGTTCCGCTCCATCCCGTCCATCGAGGACGAGAACCACACCGTTCTGGATGAGTACTACTGGCTGAACAAGGCCGACCCCAACTACAGCCTCTGCCGCGCCACCCACAACCGCGGCGAGGACGCCCACACCGACGGCAAGTTCGGCCTGTCCGACAAGGCCGCCATGGAGATCATGCGTCTCTTTATGACCCCCGACGAGGGCCTGTACGACAAGAAGATCACCGACTTCTTTGACGATGAGGTGCTGAACTCCAACTTCTGGATGTACTGGCGCACGATGTTCGCTTTTGAGAACTGGCACAGCGCACTGGAGATGAAGCGCTATCTGCAGCGCTACATCCATCACATCGGTGGTCTGCCCGACTTTACGGCGCTGCGCTTCACCCGCTACAACCAGTACGAGTCGATGATCCTGCCCATGGTCAAGTATCTCGAGGGCTTCGGCGTGCAGTTCCACTACGACACAAAGGTCACGAACATTGCGTTCGACTGCGCGGGCAGCAAGAAGCAGGCGACCCGCATCGACATCCTGCACGACGGTCAGGAGAGCTCCATCGACCTGACCGAGAACGACCTCGTCTTTATCACGAACGGCGGCTGCGTCGAGAACTCCACCTTGGGCAGCCAGGACACCCCCGCCGAGTTCAAGCCCGAAATCAAGGAGGGCGGCGGCTGGGACCTGTGGCGCAAGATCGCCGCGCAGGACCCGAGCTTCGGCCACCCCGACAAGTTCTGCTATGACCCCGAGCTGTCCAACTGGATGAGCGCCACCGTCACGACGCTGGACCAGCGCATCGTGCCCTATATCAAGAAGATCTGCAAGCGCGACCCGTTCAGCGGCAAGGTCGTCACCGGCGGCATTGTCACGGTCACCGACTCCAACTGGCTGCTGAGCTGGACGCTGAATCGCCAGCAGCAGTTCCGCGACCAGCCCAAGGATCAGCTCTGCGTCTGGGTCTACAGCCTGTTCACCGACAAGCCCGGCAACTATATCAAGAAGCCCATGCGCGACTGCACCGGCAAGGAGATCTGCATGGAGTGGCTGTACCACCTGGGCGTGCCCGAGGATCAGATCGAGGACATGGCCGCGAACAGCGCCAACACCGTGCCCTGCATGATGCCGTATATTGATGCGTTCTTTATGCCGCGCGCTGCGGGTGACCGCCCCGACATCGTGCCCGAGGGCGCTGTCAACTTCGCGTTCCTGGGCCAGTTTGCCGAGACCGCCCGCGACACGATCTTCACCACCGAGTATTCCATCCGCACCGGCATGGAGGCCGTCTACACCCTGCTGAACGTGGACCGCGGCGTGCCCGAGGTCTGGGGCAGCGTCTACGACATCCGCTGCCTGCTGGATGCCACGGTCAAGCTCCGCGACGGACGCAAGATCACCGATATGGAGATGCCTCTCGTCGGCAAGCTCGCCATGAAGGAGGCCCTCAAGAAGATCGAGGGCACCGAAGTGGAGAAGCTGCTGAAGGAGTATAACGTTATCTGAATGTAAGCCAAACGGGCAATCACTCAAAATGGGTGACTGCCCGTTTTTATTTTGCTGCACCGCAGGGGCGTTGGGCCCGGCTGCGCGGTAATTTACAAATTGTTCATAGGAAAAACATAGTTTTTTAGCAGTTATCCGGTAGTATATAGGCACAGGGTTACGGAGCCGCAACCGTAATTCTGGAACATGATTCCTCCTCACACAAACCGATACCCAAAGCCCCCATCCAGAGCCGCAACCGGATGGGGGCGATTTTTTTGTGTTTCGGATCAGGGGGAGCGGGCGGCTGCGGAGGGGTCAAGACCCCTCCCTACGGGGCAAAAGATACATGGGCGGTAATGGCAAGGCTGCGGACCGGGCATGCCCGGCCCCTGCGGGGTGCCGCAAATGGGTTGCGGACGAGAGGGGCAAGGGAGGGCGGCAGCCCACCCCCTTTGCCGTGGGCGGGGGGCTGCCGTTCCCGGTTCACCGCCTTTTCCACGCCGTTCCAAAGCCGATAACGCTTGCGCAAAACGCGGCGGCCAGCGCCTCGATGGGGAAGCCGTCCCCGGTTTGCGGCAGCGCCGCCGGGGCGGCAGCCTTCACGGTCCGTGTGCCAGCCCTCGCGGCTGACGCAGTCACCGCTGCCGGGGCGGTCTCCGGCGGGTCATACCGGTTCACAAACAGCACGCCGTCGGCCTTCGCGGTCTCCCCGCTGCGCACGGCCCAGAGCCCGGCGGCAAGACCGCCGTCCGGGCGGCCCGTCACCCGGACCGTGACCGTGTAGCTGTGCGCATCGTAGGTCGTGTGGGCAGCGCCGCCGCTGCGCTCGGCAACCAGATACCGGTAATCCCCCGGCTCGTCAAAGGCGAAGCCCGTAAAATACACGGTGCCGCCGTTTTTTACGGTCAGGGCACGCTGCACAGGCGCGGGGGCCGCGTCCAGCGGCGTCAGCTCCACCGTATAGACGGCGTCCGCCGCCGCGCCGTCGGTGCGGACACTGACGGGGATCGCCGTGCCCGCCCGCGCAGCCGCCACGGGCAGCGGGCAGAGCAGCGCCAGCAGCAGGGCCGCTGCGGGCAGCCAGCACCGCAGGGCTGTTTTGCCAAAGGTCATTGCATTTCATCTCCTTCTTTTAGGGGGCAGAGCCGCCCCAGCACGACGACCCGCCCGTTTGTCTCGCTCCCGGCGCAGGTCGAAAGCGCCACCAGCCGGTCCTGCGCCGTCACACCGATGTCCCGCTGCTGCACGGCCTGCGCCGCCGCATAGTCCAGCAGCGCCCCCACATCGTCGGGGTAACGCTCCGGCGTGTAAATGGCGGTGTCGTAGGCATCGGTCACCACACAGGCGAACAGCTCGATCGTATAGGCGGCGTCGGGCAGACTTATGCTGCCCGCGGGGTGCGCGGCAAAATAGTCTGCCTCCGCAAACCGCGCCACATCACCGAACATCGCGCTGTTGTCCATGTGGTGGCCGTAAATCACCGTGTACGGGTCGGTCAGGTCGGCGGCGCAGCGGCTGTCGAGAAAAATCGCGCCCGACAGGGAAAAATCACCGTAGACGTCACGGTTGACGTAGTCCATGTTCGTCGCGCCCTGCACAACGGGGTAGTCGATGCCCGTGCCGTCCACCGTCAGCCAGCCGCAGACGTCGGGGTTGACGGTTTGCAGCCCAGCCAGCGTCGGGTTGTCGGCAGCCGGTGCGGCGGGCTTATACTGCAAAAGCTCCGCGCCCACAAACGCCCCGCGGCGCAGCGCGGCGTCCTGCCAGAGCGCGAACCCGCCGAAAGCCAGCAGCGCCAGCATCAGCAGCCCGGCCAGCGCACTGACCAGCCGTGTGCCCAGGCGTGCCAGCCGCGCCGCGCGGTCCAACATCAATCCTCACGGCGGCGCTTGCGGAAGAACACCAGCCCGCTGCCCGCGGCCAGCGCCAGCATCGCGCCGTAGGGGGCGGCGTCCAGCAGCAGGCCGGTGGGGGCAATCGAGCTGCGGGTATTCGTGACGGTCAGGGCCGTGTCGGCGGCACCCACCGTCTGCGTGGGCAGGGTCTTTTCGGTGCTCAGCGTCTCGCCGTCCAGCGTCCAGGCCGTCGTATACTTCCCAGCGTCCAGGCCGCTCTCGGTGATCGTGTAGGCCGCGCCGGTGGGCAGGCCGGTCACCTGGATCACATCGCCGCCCCGGATCGTCTCCGAGAAGCTGACCTTGCCGTTTGTAAAGGGCTTCACCTCGGCGTTGCTCGTCACGCCCGCCGCGCTTGTGGTTTGGACCGTGACCGACGCCATGCGGCCCGGGTCTGCGTCCGGGTCGGTGATCTCCAGCGTGAAGATAAAGTTGTCGGTGTAGTCGGCCCAGTCGCCCGCCAGCGCCTTGGTCACGGTCAGGCCGTGGGTCGTGTAGGTATTGGTGATGAGGTCGCTCTTGGTATTGTCATCGAGCGAGGTCAGCGTAGCGTAGTCGATTTTGAACGTTGCACCGTCCGGCTCGGACGTATTGTCGTTGACAACGCGCACCTTTAGCAGGTAGGTCGCCGTCGTGGCGGTCAGGCCGTGGATGCCGGGGTCGCGCTCGGTCAGGTGGTAGTAGTAGATGCCGGGGGCCTCGAACTTCGAGGTGTCAAAGCCGACGCTTACATCGCTCTCCTTGTTGGCAATGCCGCTTTCATCCGCCGCAAACGTGGCGGTGATGTCGCTGCCGTCCAGCTGATCCACGCTGCCTACATAGTTTTTCTCTCCGTCGTCGGGCAGGTCGCTCTCGTCGGCGGCGGTGACGTCAAAGGCAATCGTGCCCGTGATGCCGCCCGCGCCCGCGGCGTTCGTCACGTCGATGGCCTTGCGGAAGGTGATGCTGCCGGTGGTCGTGGTCAGGGTCTCTGCCGCAAACGCCGTGGCGGAGAGCGCACCCGTGAGCAAAGCAGCGGTCAGAACGGCGGAAATCTTGATGATGTTCATAAGTATGTGCTCCTTTCGGGGTGGTGTATGGTTATGTGGGTGGTTTCCGGTAGGTCGGTCCTCATCCGCCGCTGCGGCGGCACCTTCCCCCGCGGGGGGAAGGCTTGGGGCTGGGTGCCTTCCCCTGCGGGGGAAGGTGGCCGAGGCCCCGCCCGAGGCCGGATGAGGGCCGAGTGTATCTCTGCATCCTTCTTCCCTATAGTCTCTAAATCTCATTCCTCCTCACAATCGCAATGACCCGCCCGGCGATATTTTCTGCCGTCACCGGGCCGTACCGGCGGCTGTCGGGCGCACCCTCGCGGGCGTCGCAGAGGATAAAATACTCGCCGTCGGCCAGGGTCAGGGGGTAGGTCACGTCACTGTCGTAGCGGGGGGTCGTCTCGTAAATGTCCGGCTCGGCCACAAGGCTGCCGTTGATGCGCAGCAGCGCGTTTTCTGTCACCTCCACGGTGTCGCCGCCGCGGGCCGCAACACGCCCCGTGCAGCGCCGGTCATCCTGTGTAAAGACGACCACCTCCCCCGCTGCAAAGCTGCGCGGCAGCCGGTAGTAGAGCAGCAGGTCGCCGGGCTTGAGGTGCGGGTACATCGTGTCGTCCGGCTGGATCGCCAGCCCGAACACGACGCCGAACAGCACCAGCAGCAGTGCGGCCAGCGCCCCGGCGCGCAGAAAAAACTCCTTCACGTCCGCCAGCGCACGGCGGCGCTGTGTCTCGTTCACGGTGCAGCCTCCCTTCGGCGGCGGCAGACCACGGCCAGCGCCGCGCCCGCCGCCAGCAGCCAGACTGCCGGGGCCGCGTCCTGCGCAAGACCCGTGGGCGGCACGCCGTCCTTATTGTTGACGCAGGTCAGCGCCGCGTCGCCGGTCAGGGTCGCGGTATAGCTGCTGCCCAGCGTGACGCTGCTGCCGTCGTCCATTGTCGTTTCGTAGTCGGTCAGCGTCTCCTCGGTGACGGTCACGGTCTGGCCGGGCTTCAGATGCCCGATGACGATGCTGCCCTTGTGCGGGATCGTGAAGCCGTCCGCGGTCAGCGCCGCGCCGCCGTAGGGCTGCACATAGGGGGTATCCGCGGTGACCGCCGCGCCGTCAATGGCCGCCGTAAACGCAAAGCCGCGGCGCGTGTCGCCCATGCCGCCCGTGACCTGCTTGCTCACGGTGACGCGCAGGAACGGCGCGTAGGTGTTGGTGATGACAGCCTCCCCCACGCCGCCGGACGGCACCTGCACCGTCCCGGACGCCGCCGCGGCGGTGGTCGTGCAGTACCAGCCGGCTAAGTCGGGGTGGTCGGTCTCGGTCACGGTGTAGCTGCCCACGGGCACATCCTCCACCGTTACGCTGTGCAGCCCCTTGAGCGGCACGGTCAGTGCGCCGGGCGCGTCCAGCGTGACGGTGCGGGCCGTGCCGTCGTCATAGACCAGCGTATAGCTGCCGATGGGCAGGCTGCCGACGGTGAAGGTGTTCGTCACGGCCTCGGCCTCATCGCGCAGGGCCGTGTCGTCCACGGCCTTCGTCAGCCGCAGGCTGCCGGTCTGCCGGGCGTAGGTGTTCTCAAAATCGGCGTAGGTCGTGCCGTTTTGCAGCAGCGTTATGTTGGCCAGCGTCGGCGGGTCGCCCGCGGGCTGCAGCGCGTCGCCGTTGACGGCGGCGCGGCTCGCCAAATAGAGCACCGCCGCCGGGGCGGCGTGGGCGGTCTCGGCCACGGTGTAGGTGTAGAGTGTGCCGCTCTCCGACGCCACAGGCAGATCCTGTATTGTATAGCTGCACTGGGCCGGGTCGGTGCCGACGGTCATATCCGCGCCGCTTATGACGGCCACAGCCGTGCCGTCGGAGCGGGTCACGGTGAAGGTCAGCCCCGCGCGCACGGCGGTCAGCTCGTCGGCGGTCAGGCTGCCCACCAGCGTCTTGCGCAGCGTCAGGTTGGCGTGCCCGGCCACGGGCGGCGCAGGCTCGGTACTGAACCAGACTTTATCCAGCAGGTTGCCCTCGCGCCGGTCCCCCTTGCCGCTGGACAGCGCCAGAAAGAAGAACCGGCTGACATACTGCCCCGCCCGGACCGTGTAGTCTCCGCTGTGGACGCCCCACTGGTCGTTGCCGTCGGTGATCTCACCGCCGACCATGAAGCTGCGGATGGGGACCTCCTCGCCGTTGTATTGCACGGTCCGCTCCAGCGCCGCGCGCACCAGAAGTCCCCTGTTGTCGTCCTCGCTGGAAGCGCCCGCCAGAATCTCGGTGATCTGCGCTGCCACATCCACCGGCGCGATGAGCAGCGCCATCGAGTCCTGCATACCCCTGCCGCGGGCGCGGTGGGCCAGCGACCAATGCAGCGTGGTGCCGGGCGCGGTCAGCACATCCTGATACAGTGCGCCGTAGGCCTCGCAGTTCAGCTCGGCAAACTGCTGCCCGTCGTAAGCGCTGTCGATGCTGTAGCTGGCCTCGGGATAGTTCCGCGTGCCGTTATAGCTGCGGTTGGAGCCGTCCGCCAGCTCAATGTACAGGCCGGCGCTTCCGGTTTTCCAGTGCCTGGCCACGCCGGTGGTCTGCCAGACGATGCCCCCTTCCCCCGACGGGTACTGGGTAAAGAAGCTGCCGGTCTCACCGTCCGGGGAATAATACAGCCGGGATGCGGGCGTATTGTTGTCTTTGTCGTGATACGCCTTCAGCCCGGCAATATCCGGCGTTTCAAAGCTGCCGTTCTGCAGCTGGATGCAGTAGGGCACCTGCATGGCCGCGGCGGTGAGTTTTGCGCCGTCGGTGCCGGTGACCTCGACCTTATAGTACAGCCGTTCCGCATCTTTGACACCGGCAATGCAGGCATCCAGCGCAGCGTTCAGCCGGTGCTCGCTGCCCGGCGTGATGTTCCACGCATCGCCGGAGCAGAGCTGCTGCGGGACCTCCTCCCAGTTGGTGCCGTCCTTGCTGCGGTACCAGGTGTACACAGCGCCATCGAGTCTGTCCGTGCTGCCGTTGACCTTCGCTGTAAAGCAGCCGTCGGTCCGAATGCTGTCCACCAGCTCTGCGCTTGTGACAACGGCAGTCTGCGCCGCGGTGTCGGGCGCGGCGAGCAGCGCATCCATCACGAGGGTGCGTGCGGTCTCGGGTGTTGCCGCGGGGTCAGGTGCCGGGGTCGGCTCCGCCTCTATTTCGGGTTCCGGGTCAGGCGCCGGGGTCGGCTCTGCCTCTATTTCGGGTTCCGGTGCAGGCGGGTCCGGGTCGGCGGGCGCAATCGCCGCCGCAGACTCCGCCGTGGCGGGCAGTTCATCCGCCGCAAACACAGCGTTGGCCATGCCTGCCGCCATACAGCAGGCCAGCAGCACAGCCAACAGACGTTTTTTCATGTACGGTTCCTCCTTTGCTGGTTTCCCGTGCGGGGCTTGTCTTCCCGCCGGGTCAATTGGGAGTATACCGTCCGCCGTTCGCGGAACACGTCGAGGGCTGCTTTCTTCCAAAAGGTTACAAAAAAGACGCACCACGGTCAAAAACCGGGATGCGTCTTTTTTGTAGGGGAGGGATTTATCCCTCCCGGGGTGTTTGCGGCAGCCGCAAGCTCTACCCTTCCGGCGCTGCGGCGCCACCTCCCCTGCAAGGGGAGGCAAGGGACCTTGGCCCCCTCTGCGAGGGGGCTCCGCCCGCAGGCGGTGGGGGAGAGAACCTACCGGCAAGCAGCCGTTTACACCACCGTCACCAGCGTCTCACAGTCGCCGGTCACGGCGTACTTGCCGCTGCCCGCGGGGATAAAATAGCTTTCGCCCTTTTTGACCTTCACGGTCTCGCCGCCGCAGATCAGCGTGCCCGCGCCGTCGGTGATGAGCAGCGAGACAAAGCTCTTTTCGTCGGCCACGCCGTCAAACGCGCCTTTTTTCGCGTCCACCGTGAAATACTCGCACTGCGCGAGATGGCTGCCGAAGTCATGCTTTTGCGGCGGGGTGCGGCGGGTCACGTCCAGCGCCTTTTCAATGTGCAGGGCGCGGGGCTTGCCGTCTGCACCGACGCGCCCGTAGTCGTAGACGCGGTAGGTCACGTTGGAGTTTTGCTGCACCTCGGCCACGACGATGCCCTGGCAGATGGCATGCAGCGTGCCGGACGGGATAAAAAAGCAATCCCCTTTATGCACCGGCACGGCGTTCAGGACCTCGGTCAGGGTGTTCTTTTTGATGCGCTCCGCAAACTCCTCTTTGGAGATTTCGTGCGTAAAGCCGTAGTAGAGGTACGCGCCCGGCAAACAGTCCAGCACATACCACATCTCGGTTTTGCCGTACTGGTGTTCTTTTTTGAGTGCGTACTCGTTGGACGGATGCACCTGAACGGAGAGGTTCTGCTTGGCATCAATAAATTTTGTCAAAATCGGGAACTGCTCGAATCGGTCACAGTCGGTGCCAAGGCAGCCGGGGTGCGCGGCCGCGTAGTCCGCCAGCGTCGTGCCGTCGGGCAGATAGCTCGGGCCGTCCGGGTGGCAGGACAGCACCCACGCTTCGGCCAGCGGTTCAAGGTCGCTCTTGATGCCGAAATCGGTGCGCAGGCGGCTGCCGCCCCACAGATAATCCTGGCAGCTCGGGGTCAATTTCAGAATTGCCATGCCGCTCACGCTTTCATCATATCCGCGGCGGCTTTGGCCAGCGCGGCGTTCACGGCATCGGCGGCTGCCTCACTGCCGCCAACGGCGGAAAGATAAACTTTGATTTTCGGCTCGGTGCCGGAGGGGCGAACCATCAGCTTATGCCCGCCGTCCAGATGGTATTCCAGCACGTTGGCGCGGGGCAGGCCGGTGCCGTCGGTGTCGTAGTCCACGACGGACTCCACCTTGTACCCGGCAATGTCCTCCGGGGCGTTGGCGCGCAGCTTCTTCATCAGCTCCTGCATCGTGTGCATGCCGCTCTCGCCCTCAAAGGCAAAGCTGCACAGCGCATTGCGGTAGTAACCGAACTCCCTGTACAATGCCTCGATGGCGTCCAGCAGCGTCTTGCCCTGCTGGGCGTACCAGGCCGCGGCCTCGCAGACCAGCAGCGTCGCGTTGACAGCGTCCTTGTCGCGGACGTGGCCGCCGGACAGGTAGCCGTAGCTCTCCTCAAAGCCGAAGATATAGCGTTCGGGACGCCCCTCGGCCTCCAGCTTGCCGATCTGCTCGCCGATGAACTTAAAGCCGGTCAGGGTGCGGCGCAGCTCGACGCCGTATTTTTTTGCCACCGGCGCTGCCATATCGGTGGAAACGATGGTCGTTACCGCCACGGGGTCGGCGGGCATCGTGCCCTGTGCCAGACGGGTGCGGCAGATATAGTCCAGCAGGATGATGCCCATCTCATTGCCGGTAATCAGCCGGTAGCCGCCCTTGCCGTCTGGCACGGCGGTGCCGCAGCGGTCACAGTCGGGGTCGGTGCCCAGCAGCAGATCGGGGCGGACCTTGTCGCACAGCTCCAAGCCTTTTTGCATAGCTTCGCGGATCTCGGGGTTCGGGTAGGGGCAGGTCGGGAAGTCGCCGTCGGGCTTTTCCTGCTCGGGCACAACGGTCACATGGGTCACGCCGAGCTTTTTCAGCAGCTTTTTCACACATTCCAGACCCGTGCCGTTCAGCGGGGTGTAGACGAGCTTGAGCGCGTCGATGCCCGCGCCGTCGCCGACGCGCTGGTCATAGACAGCCTGCACAAAATCATCGAGGCATTTTTCGTCAATTGTCACAATGCGGCCCGCGGCGGCGGCAGCGTCAAAATCTGCCAGCCGGACATCGTCAAAGCAATCAATTTTTTCGATAGCTGCCAGAATTTTCTCGGCAGCCTCCAGCGTGATCTGGCAGCCGTCCGCGCCGTAGACCTTGTAGCCGTTGTACTTAGCGGGGTTGTGGCTGGCCGTCACGCAGACGCCCGCGCCGCAGCCGAGATACCGCACCGCCCACGAAAGCGCCGGGGTCGGCTCAAGCCGGGGGTACATGCAGGCGGTAATGCCGTTCGCGGCCAGCACGCGGGCGGTCTCGCGGGCGAACAGCGCACCGTTATGGCGGCTGTCGTGGGCGATGGCTACCTTTTTGGGCAGGCCGGACGCATTGAGGTAGTCCGCCAGCCCCTGCGTTGCCTTGCGCACGGTGTAGAGGTTCATCCGGTTCGTGCCCGCGCCGATCACCCCGCGCAGGCCGCCGGTGCCGAATTCCAGATCGCGGTAAAAGCGGTCCGTGACGGCGTCGCCGTCGCCCGCGATGGAGACGAGCTCGGCTTTGACGGCATCGTCCAGATCCGGCTGGGCAAGCCAGCGGTTATAGAGGTCGTTTATATTGTTCATGGAGTTTCTCCTTTATCTTTCCTTGGATCCTGCGGGCAGCCGCAAGCCGCCCCGCCTCTCTATTATCTTGCATTTTTACCGCTTTTGCAAGTACCAAATCATTGTCGGCACCGCCGGATTTTCCGGTCAGCCCTGCCAGACGCCTTTTATTGCCTCCGCTTCACTTTCCGCCAGCGCCGGGGCGTCGGAATTGGCAAACAGGCTGCCATAGCGGTAGAGCCCCGCGCCCTGCACCCCTAAACGGGCAAGCAAAGCAAGCTGGTCGGCCAGCGCATGGCCGGAAAACCACTCGGAGCCGGCATCGGACCCATCCCCTGCGCCGACGCGGTAGGCCCCCAGCCCGGCGTACAGCTTCACGCCCGCCGCGCGGGGCAGTGCGGCCCACGCGGCGGCCAGCTGCGCAAAGCTGTGCGACGCATCGCCGTTTTTTATATATTCCTGCCCCCAATAAAGCTGGGGCATCAGGTAATCCACAGTCCCCTGCCGCAGCCAGCGGGCCGCGTCGCTGTATTGCAGGGTGTAGTTCTGCTCCGGGTCGCCCGCCGGGGCTGCGCCGAACCGCACGCCGTACCGCCGGGCCGCGGCGTGGCAAAGCTCCATCAGGGCGTTCACGTTCTCCCGCCGCCAGTCGTCCTGCGTCCGTGTGCTGCCGCTGGCCGCGTAGTCCGCCGCGTCAAAGGCCGGGTCGGTGGTGGGGTAAAAATAGTCGTCAAAATGGATGCCGTCCACAGCGTATCTTGCGCACAGCTCCCCCACCCCGTCGGCAATGTACTGCCGCACGTCCGCGTTGGCGGGGTCGAGATACGCGCCGGTGTCGGTGTACCTGACCCAGTCCGGGTGCAGCCGCGCCGGGCTTGCGCCGCACAGCGCCGGGGTCTGCCCGGCCTGGATGCGATAAGGGTTGACCCAGGCTTCCAGCTGTAAGCCCCGCGCGTGGGCGGCGTCCACCAGCAGTGCCAGCGGGTCAAACCCGGGGTCCTGCCCCTGCGTGCCGGTGCAGAGGTGGCTGAACGGAAAGTAGTCGCTGGGGTAGAGCGCATCGCCGAAGGGCCGCACCTGCGCCAGCACGACTGTTGCGCCAATCGACTGTATATTGTCCAGCATTGTGCCGATTGCCTGCGTGAACGCCTCCGCCGACGAGAAATCGACCTGCTCCCATTCCAGATAGCTGACCCACACAGCGCGGTAGGGCGCGGCAGCCCGGGCGACGGCGGTTGGGGCGGGGGTCGGCACCGCAGCGGGGGCCGGGACAGCCTTTTGCGGCAGTGCAAGCAGCGGCGCAAGCAGAAAGACGGCTATTATAAATAAGTAGAATCCGATCCGACGCATGGCATGTACCTCCTGCGGTATGTATATGCGGGGCAGGCAGCGGGTAGGACAGGGCCGCCGGGAGGCCGCCCCTGCGGCTATCCGCTGCCGGGCGGTCATGGGGTCTCCCTTTACCACATTGACAAAAAACACCCTGCAATGCTATAATGTTTTTATATATAACACAATTTTTATCTACCCATTCCTTCACACAAAGGCGGAAGCATTATGACCAGAGAACAGGTCGAAACGGAAATGGCCCAATACCGCACCATTTTTACTGTGGTGCGGCTGCTGGATGCTGCGCAGGTCGGCGGCGAGGAGTCCGTCAACAGCTTTTGCAGCTGCTACAGCTATTGGGGCAAAAACACCCCCTGCCGGAACTGCATCTCCCGGCAGGTGCTGGAGGATCACCGCCAGCGCACCAAGCTGGAATACATGGGCAGCGAGGTCTTTCAGGTCACCGCCGTCTACCGCGAGGTCGACGGCGTTCCCTGTGTCATGGAGCTGATCCAGAAGCTGGACGGCGAGACCCTCATTGACCCCGAAAACGGGGAACGCCTGATAGACAGCATCGCGAGCTACCACACCAAGCTCTACCACGATGCACTGACCGACAGCTACAACCGCCTCTACTTTGAGGACGCGCTCAAGGACAAGACCGACCCCGCCGGTGTGGCCGTGCTGGATCAGGACGACTTTAAATTGATCAACGACACCTACGGCCATCAGGCCGGCGACATAGCGCTGCGCACCTGCGTTGACGTGGTGCGCGCCTGCATCCGCAAATCGGACGTGCTCATCCGCTACGGCGGCGACGAGTTCCTGCTGGTGCTGCCGGGCATTGAGCGCGCGGCGTTCCTGGCCAAGCTGGACCGCATCCGGGAGCAGCTGCACACCGCCAGCGTGCCGGGGTATTCCCGTCTGCAGCTGTCCGCCAGCATCGGCGGCGTGATAACGCAGCCCGGCGAGACCGTGGAGCAGGCAGTCTCCCGCGCCGACAAGCTGATGTACCAGGCCAAGAACCGCAAAAACATGGTCGTGACCGAGGACAACGCCCGGGACGGCGCTTTGAGCGCTGCCGGGCGCGAAAGCCAGACCCGCCAGAGCATTTTAATTGTGGACGACTCCGAGATGAACCGCGCCATTCTGGCGGAGATCCTGGGCAGCGACTACAACATTCTGGAGGCGACGAACGGCAGGGAATGCCTGGCCATGCTGGAGCAGTACGACACCGGCATTGCGCTGATCCTGCTGGACATCGTCATGCCGGTCATGGACGGCTTTGCGGTGCTGAGCGAGATGAACCGCAGCCACTGGATCGAGGACATCCCCGTCATCATGATCTCGAGCGAGGACGCCGACACCGTTGTGCGCCGCGCCTACGAGCTGGGCGTCTCGGACTATGTCAGCCGCCCGTTCGATGCGGGCGTCGTCTACCGCCGCGTTTTCAACACGATCAAGCTCTACGCCAAGCAGCGGCGGCTCGCCTCGCTGGTGACGAGCCAGATCAAGGAAAAAGAGAAAAACACCAAGATGATGATCTCGATCCTGAGCGAGGTCGTCGAGTTCCGCAACGGCGAGAGCGGCCAGCACGTGCTGCACATCGGCACGCTGACCCAGCGCCTTCTGGAGCGGCTGACGCAGAAAACCGACAAGTATGACCTGCCGCCCGAAACGCAGGAGCTGATCGTCATGGCATCGGCGCTGCATGACATCGGAAAGGTTGCGATAGACGACAAGATCCTGAACAAGCCCGGGCGGCTTACCCCGGAGGAGTTCGATCTTATGAAAACGCACACCGTTGTGGGCGCGAACATGCTGGACCGTCTGGGCCGCTATAAAAACGAAGCGCTTGTCAAGACCGCCCACGACATCTGCCGCTGGCACCACGAGCGCTGGGACGGCCGCGGCTACCCCGACGGTCTGGCCGGGGACGACATCCCGATTTCGGCACAGATCGTCTCGATGGCGGACGTCTACGACGCGCTGGTCAGCAAGCGCGTCTACAAGGCCGCCTACTCACCGGACACCGCGGTGCAGATGATCCTGCACGGCGACTGCGGGCAGTTCAACCCCCTGCTGCTGGAATGTCTGGTGGAAATTCAGGACGTCTTAAAGGCCGAGATCGTCGGGCGGGAGAACGAATCGGAGCTCGCGGCGGCGGAAACCTCTGCGGAGGGGTCAAGACCCCTCCCTACGATGCCACGATAACGAGCGGTTTGTAGGGAGCGGTCTTGACCGCTCCGTGCCCGTGCGCGGCGGCGGAAACCTCCCCGGGAGGGATGAAGCCCTCCCCCTACCGCGCCACTATAAATTGTGTAATTGTTATGATATTGCGGATTCTGTTGAAAATATCCTCTGTCTATGGTAAAATAAGAAGATAACTATTAGAGAGGACTTCTCCTTCTTCATGACAAGTAAACGCGAAAAGCTGCAATACGCTTATGTATTTTTCGCCGATCTGCTCACGATGGCCGTCAGCGTGCTGCTGGCGTGGCTCATCACCGACGGGCTGTTCGGCGTGCTGATCCCCTACACCAGCACCGATTGGCTGCAGACCCTGTGCCTGCTGTTTGTGGCGTTCGTCGTCACCTTCTTCTTCTTTGACCAAGACAAAAACATCGTAACACGGTCTGAAAATGAGGAAATCAGCCTTTCTCTCCGGTTCAACATCGCGCTCGGCCTTGTTTATGCAGGCTGCATGCTGCTGGCCAAGGCCACGATGCTGGACTCCCGTTATTTTGCGGTCACAGTGCCCGCGGTCAACGCGGTGCTGCTGCCGTTCTCCCATGCGATTTTAAAGCGGCTGCTCATCCGGTTCCAGCGCAGCTGGGGCATGGAGACGCTCGTCGGCGTCGTCACAACGTCGGACCGGGCCGAGCGGCTGATCCCCGAGATCCAAAAGGACTGGTCCCGCCGGGTCGTGGGCGTCTCGCTGCTGGAGGCCACGCCCGCCGCGATCTCCACCAGAGTCTGCGGCGTCGAGGTCAAGGCGACGTTCGACGACTTCATGGACTGGATCCGGCGCGAGGCGCTCGACGAGGTCTATGTCGATGTGCCGATGGACAGCGGCGAGAGCTTCATCCCCTATCTGGACGAGATGGAGAGCATGGGCCTGACCGTGCACTTCCGTCTGCCGCTGCTGGACCGCATTGAGGAAGCCTGCTGCGACGAGACGAGCGCCGCGCGGCTGAGCCGTTCCCTGGGGCGCTGCGCCGGGGGCAACATCGTCACGATGGGCACCGTTGAATTGCAGCTGCGCGACCAGATCGCCAAGCGCTGCATGGACGTGGTGGGCGCTGTCATCGGCTGTATCATCAGCATCCCGATCATCGCGGTGGTCGCCATCCCGCTCAAGCTCGAAAGCCCCGGCCCGCTGTTTTTTAAACAAAAGCGTGTGGGCCGCAACGGGCGGTATTTTTACATCCACAAGCTGCGCAGCATGTACGTGGACGCCGAGGCCCGCAAGAAGGAGCTGATGGCCCAGAATGAAATGAACGGCCTGATGTTCAAAATGGAGGATGACCCCCGCGTGACCAAGGTGGGTAAATTCATCCGCCGCACCAGCATTGACGAGCTGCCGCAGTTTTTTGACGTGCTGCGGGGCGATATGAGCCTTGTGGGCACCCGCCCGCCGACGGTGGACGAGTACAAGCAGTATGAGAGCCACCACAAGCGCCGCCTGTCGATGAAGCCGGGCATCACCGGCCTGTGGCAGGTCAGCGGGCGCAGCGACATCGAGGATTTTGAGGAGGTCGTCAAGCTCGACGTAGCCTACATCGACAACTGGTCCCTCTGGGGCGACGTAAAGATTTTGTTCAAAACGATTTACGTTGTGTTCGCGGGGAAAGGGGCGAAATGATAGCAAGCAGCCGTTCCGGAAAGGGACGGCTGCTTTTTTTACTGCCGCCCGGCCCCTACAGGGAAGCTGACGCTGCCGCAAAGCACCCGGAGCGGTCAAGACCGCTCCCTACGAACTGCCGCTCACGGGTGCCTTGTAGGGAGGGGTCTTGACCCCTCCGGGCAGCCGGTGTCTGCCGCCCGGCCCCTACGAAAGCCCCTCCACGCCAAAACGGGGCCCGCTTTTCGGCTGGTCCCGTTTTGGTTGGTATAGGAAAATAATAAGAAAATGGCTTGTTTATCCCCGCATTACACGATCTTGCGGGATTTGTGGACGCCGGTCTTGAGGAACTCGACCCATTCCGCAATGTTCACGGCGTGGTCGCCCAGGCGCTCAAGGTACTTATCGATCATAAATAAGTCCAGCGCCGTCTCGGCATCGCCGGGGTGGGCGGCGATGTAGGCCGCAATTTCCTTGGAAATGCGGCTGAACATCGCGTCGCAGTCGTCGTCGCGGGCAATGACCTGCGCGGCGGTGGACAGGTCCACCTGCACGTAGGCGGCAATGGCGTCCTTGACCATGTGCAGGGCAATGTCGCCCATCGCGTACAGGTCGTCCAGCACGCCGACGGTGCGTGCGCCGTCCGGGTGGAGATGGAGCGTTATCTCGGCAATGTCGCTGGCCTGGTCGGCGATGCGCTCAATGTCGGTGACCATCTTCAGCGCCGTGGAGACCTTGCGCAGGTCGCCCGCCACGGGCTGCTGGCGCAGAAACAGCGTTAAGCAGCGGTGCTCGATCTCATGCTCGGCGGAGTCGATTTCGCTGTCCCGGGCAATAACGCTGCGGGCCAGCTCGGTGTCGCCGGAGCGCAGGGCGGTCATGGCGCTCTCGATCGCGCCGCCGGCGGCGTGGCCCATGCGGGCCAGCATCGTGTCAAGCTGCAGCAGCTCGGCGTCGTACATTTTTCGTACACTCGTACCCATTTGTCGTACCTCCTTAGCCGAAGCGGCCCGAGATGTAATCCTCGGTGCGCTTGTCCACGGGCGTGGCGAACACACGCTCCGTCGGGCCCATCTCCACCAACTCGCCCAGCAGGAAAAATGCCGTCTTATCGCTGATACGTGCGGCCTGCTGCATGTTGTGGGTGACCATGACGATGGTGTAATTCTCTTTCAGCTCCGTGGCCAGCTCCTCGACCTTGGACGTCGAGATGGGGTCCAGGGCGCTCGTCGGCTCATCCATCAGCAGGACCTCGGGCTCAACGGCCAGGGCGCGCGCAATGCAGAGGCGCTGCTGCTGGCCGCCCGACATGCCCAGGGCGCTCTTGTTCAGACGGTCCTTGACCTCGTCCCAGATGGCCGCGCCGCGCAGGGATCTTTCCACGATCTCATCCAGCTGCGCTTTATTATGGATGCCGTGGGTGCGCGGGCCGTAGGCGATGTTGTCATAGATGGACATCGGGAAGGGGTTCGGCTTCTGGAACACCATGCCGACGCGCTTGCGCAGGACGTTGACGTCCATCTTGTCCTTGTAGATGTCCACGCCGTCGAGCTTGATGTCGCCGGAGATGCGGCAGCCCTCGACGAGGTCGTTCATGCGGTTCAGGCTTTTCAAAAACGTGGATTTGCCGCAGCCGGACGGACCGATGAACGCGGTGATCTCCTTTTCCGGGATGTCGATATTGATATTTTTCAGCGCATGGAAGTTGCCATAGTACAGGTCCATATTGCGCACTTCAAATTTGTTCATGGAATGACCTCTTATCTTATTTCTGCTCTGTTTCTTGTATCGGTAGGGGCCGGGCATGCCCGGCCCGCGGCCCGGACCGCGAGCACCCGTTTTCCGTACACCTGCGGGCCGCATATATGCGGCCCCTACATGCGCGGCGCCGGGGAATGGGCTGCCGGACGGAAGGTTCCCGGAGCGGTCAAGACCGCTCCCTACATGGCACCCGTGAACGGCGAATCGTAGGGAGGTGCGGGGTTGTAAGCGTGGGACCACGGTTGAGCGTAGCGAAACCGGGGAGCGAACAATGTTTGCCCCTGCGGGGCAAACAACCGCATGAGCGGGCCAGCTTTGCTGGCTGGCGGCGCTCGTTGTGCGCCGCCAAGCGGTCTTGACCCCTCCGCGGGGTTTGCGCTGCCGCATACTCCCACGGGCGGATATGGAATCCGCCCCTACGGTGCAGGGGTCGATGCTCCTCATCGACCCGGAAAGCTGCTCCCTGTATCGGCAGGGGCCGGGCATACGCGGCACCGGGGAAGGGGCTGCTGCGCGGAGAGTGCCCGGAGCGGTCAAGACCGCTCCCTACATGGCACCCGTGAACGGCGAATCGTAGGGAGGTGCGGGGTTGTAAGCGTGGGACCACGGTTGAGCGTAGCGAAACCGGGGAGCGAACAATGTTTGCCCCTGCGGGGCAAACAACCGCATGAGCGGGCCAGCTTTGCTGGCTGGCGGCGCTCGTTGTGCGCCGCCAAGCGGTCTTGACCCCTCCGCGGGGTTTGCGCTGCCGCATACTCCCACGGGCGGATATAGAATCCGCCCCTACGGTGCAGGGCATTACCCTTTACCGTTTTGCCAGCTTCCCGGCTACCAGACCGGACAGGCCGTTGATGACCAGCACCAGCACCAGCAGGACCACTGCCGTGCCGTAGGTCTGGCCGATGTACAGGCCCTCGTTCGAGAGCAGGTACATGTGTACGGCCAGGGTGCGGGTGGAGCTGAACACGCCGGACGGGATCTTTGCCACAGAGCTTGCGGTATAGATCAGCGCGGCGGTCTCGCCGACGATGCGGCCCGTGGCCAGAATGACGCCGGACAAAATGCCGGGCATGGCGGACGGCAGCACGATCGTGAACACCGTACGCAGCTTGCCCGCGCCCAGACCAAAGCTGCCCTCGCGGTAGGAGTCGGGCACTGCGATGAGCGCCTCCTCCGTCGTGCGCATGATGACGGGCAGAACCATGATGGCCAGCGTGAACGCACCGGCGATCATCGAATAGCCCCAGTGCAGCTTGGTGACGAAGAACAGCATACCGAACAGGCCGTAGACGATGGACGGGATGCCCTGCAGCGTCTCGGTGGTGACGCGCACGACCTTGACCAGCTTGCTGCCGCGGTGGGCGTACTCGACCAGCCAGATGGCCGCAAAGATGCCCAGCGGCGTCGAGATCGCCAGCGAGAAGGCCGTCATCAGCACCGTGTTGATGAGCGCGGGCGTCAGCGAGACGTTCTCGGAGTTATACTCCCAGGCGAACAGCTCGGGCTTCAAATTGGGGATGCCCATGACCAGAATGTAGCCGATGAGGAACACCAGCACCGCGGCAGTCAGCAGGGCGGCCATGCGCACAAGCCAGCGCAGCGCGGCGGCCTGCATACGGGCGGCGCGGCGGTTGCTGCCGCCGGTGGGCATGAACGCATGCGGTTTTGCGTAGGTCATATCGGCGGCTGTTTGCGCTGCGGCGATCTCAGGCATAGTCCTTACCCCCTTTCACAAGGCTGAAGCAGAGGTTGATAAGCAGGATGAATACGAACAGCACAACGCCGGTGGCGATCAGCGCCTCGCGGTGGAGGTCGGCGGCATAGCCCATCTCGATGACGATGTTCGAGGTCATCGTGCGCAGGCCCTGGAACAGGCCCTTGGGCATCCAGGTCTGGTTGCCCGCGACCATGACGACGGCCATCGTCTCACCGATGGCGCGGCCAATGCCGAGGATGACTGCCGACAGCACGCCGGATTTTGCGGCGGGCAGCACGGCGTAGAACACGCTGCGCTCATGCGTCGCGCCAAGGGCAAGGCTGCCCTCGTAGTAGCTGTCGGGCACGGCGTCGAGGCTCGTCTTGCTGACCGTGATGATGGTGGGCAGGATCATGATGCCCAGCAGCACGGCGGCGGTAAACAGGCTCATGCCCTTGCCGCTCTTGACGTGGAGCACGGTTTTGAAGAACGGCGATTTGACCATGGCCTGCACGGCGGGCACAAGCACGATCATGCCGAAGAAACCGTAGACGACGGACGGGATGCCGGCCAGCAGTTGCACCGCCGGGAGCATGACCTTATTGATGCGGGGCGGCGCGAACTTGGACATGTAGATGGCCGTCAGCAGGCCGATGGGCACGCCGACGAGGATAGCCCCCGCCGTGACGTAGATGCTGCCCAGGATCATCGGCAGGATGCCGAAGATGTCGTTGCCGGGCTTCCATGTCGTGCCCAGCAGGAACTTGAGCGGGCCGATCTTGAACAGGGTGGGCACGCCGTTGGCAAACAGGAAGATGCAGATCAGTGCCACCGCCAGGATGGACACACAGGCGCAGAGAGTGAACACACCCTGCATAACGCCTTCTTTCAGCTTGGAGGTCATTTTCCTATACTCCTTATGCTCGTAGATTGGTTATGATACCCAAAAAGCCTTCCCCCTAGGGGGGGAAGGTGGCGCCGCAGCGCCGGATGAGGGGCGGCCTTGCCTTACCAACCCGTGAACGGGTTATCTTGGGAAACCCGCCCCTCATCAGTCCGCTTCGCGGACAGCTTCAGTCTCCGCGCTAAGTGCCGCCTTCGGCGGTTGCGCTCCGACACGCGCCTGCGGGCGCAGCCCCTAGGGGGAAGCCTTTTTCTTTTTACTGCACATCCGCCCAGGTGATCAGCTCGCCGGTGTAGATGCCCTTGATCTGGTCAACGGTCAGGTCGTCAGTGGTGTTGCCGGGGTTGACGACGACGGCGATGCCATCCAGCGCCAGGACGGTAGCCTTGGCACCGCCCTCGACCTCGGAGTCCTTCAGCTCACGGCTGGCCATGCCGATGGTGTAGGTGCCCTCCAGCGCACCGGAGACGCCGGTGGTGGAATCGGTGGTCTGGAGCTCCAGCTCGGCGTTGGGGTTGACGGTCTTGTAAGCCTCGATCAGCTTCTCCATCAGCGGAGAGACGGAGGAAGAACCGCCGACGACGATCTTGCCCTCGGGCTGGGCGGAGGTGAAGTCCGCGCCGTCCACACCGATGTAGCCGTTGTCGGTAGCGATGGCCTGGCCGTCCTTGCTCAGGCAGTAGGCGATGAAATCAACGGCCACGGGGTCCGTCGCGTCGCCGTTGGTGACGATGTTGAACGGACGGGACAGAACGTAGCTGCCGTCCTTGACGGTCTCGGCGGAGGCCTCGACGCCGCCGACGGTGACAGCCTTGACGTCATTGCTCAGAGAGCCGAGGCTGATGTAGCCGATAGCGGTCTCATCGTTGGCGACGGCGGTCATGACACCGTTGGTGCTGGACTGGATGGCGGCGGCCTCGGTGGTGTTATCGACCTTCTTGCCGTCGGCGTTCTTCTCCTCGACACCGGTCAGCTCGATGAAGGCGCCGCGGGTGCCGGAGCCGTCCTCACGGGAGATGACCGTGATGTCCTGGTCGGCGTCGAAGTCACCGGCAGGAGCAGAGGAAGCAGCGGCGGAATCGGCAGAGCCGCAGGCAGCCAGGCTCAGAGCCAGCGCAGCAGCGGTAACGGCAGCAATTGCAGAAGTACGTTTCATGTGTGTATTCTCCCTTTTTCCCAAATTTATGTGGTATAGTTTGGATGTTTTGCCAGTGCTTCACCGGAAGCAAGCTAATTGTACCGCGGTTTTGCGCCGGTTTCGACCATAGTACGGTACAATCGCGGTAAAGGTTTTGCAAAGAGGTGGCAGGTTTTGTGTAGAGCGTGTAAAGTTTGTAAAGTTTGGGGAATGGGAGGGGGGTGGGGGTGGAGTTAGGAGAGAGGAGTTAGGAGTGGATTGGGCGGCAAAGCCCCTCAGGCCGAGCGGCAGCGATGGCCGGAGGGGCTTTTGCGGTTCGCGGCGGCGGGAGGCTGCGGAGGGGTCAAGACCCCTCCCTACGATGCAAAAGGCAAAAGGGTGGCATAGCAAAGCTGCGGGCCGGGCATGCCCGGCCCCTACGGGGTGCCACAAATGGGTTGCGAACGAGAGGGGCAAGGGAGGGCGGCAGCCCGCCCCTTCGCAGTGGGCGGGGTTGCCCGAGATTATAGCAGCCGTTAAAAACCGCGGGGGTTCGGGGGAACACCCGAATTTAAGGTGGAGGAAGGGGCGGGGGCGTTAAGAACGAAAAGTAATACTGCTTTCGTTTAGCCCCCGCCCCTTCCGACCTCCGCTTTGGGGTTCTTAGGGGCGTGCAGCCCCTAAGGCGGGGTCCGCTGCATCCGCAACAGCGGGACTTTTCTTTGCTTCTTTCTTTTGGTCACAAAAGAAAGAAGGAGTTCCCGGGAGGCAGCCACTAACGATCCGTTTTACACAAATTTTACACAACATTTACCTTCCCGTGGTGGTGTACCTGCGGCGCATACATTATAATAGAAGGCGGTATAGTGTAAAACTCAATAAGAGAATGGATGTGTAACACCGGATGACCATTTTTAATGTGTTCACCCTGATGGGCGGCATCGCCATGTTTTTGTATGGCATGGACCTGATGGGGAAAGCTCTGGAACAGACCGCCGGCAGTAAGCTGCAGGGCATTCTGTCCACCATGACCAGCAGCCCCATCCGCGGTTTGCTGCTCGGCATGGCCGTCACTGCCGTCATTCAGTCCAGCGGTGCCACCACCGTTATGGCGGTCGGCTTCGTCAACTCCGGCTTGATGGAGCTGCATCAGGCTATCAGCGTCATTATGGGCGCAAACGTCGGTACGACTGTCACCGGCTGGCTGCTCTCGCTGTCCGGCCTCGAGGGCGACAGCTTCATCACCCAGATGATGAACCCCAATGCCTGGAGCCCGATTCTCGGCTTTATCGGCATCTGGATGTATATGATCGGCAAGGACCGCAAGCGCGGCGTTGGTAAAATTATGCTGGGCTTCGCCATTTTGATGGCCGGCATGAGCACGATGTCCCATGCCATGTCCCCGCTGGCCGACGAGCCGTGGTTCATGGATCTGTTCCTCAGCTTCAAAAATCCCATCCTCGGCGTCATTGCGGGTGCGGTGCTGACGGCTGTTTTGCAGTCCTCGTCGGCATCCGTCGGTATCCTGCAGGCCCTGACCAGCACCGGCGCGGTCACCTACTCCGCTGCCGTGCCCATCATCATGGGCCAGAACATCGGCACCACCGTCACGGCGCTGATCTCCTCGGCGGGTGCCAACAAGAACGCCAAGCGCACCGCCTTCGTCCATCTCTATTTTAACGTTATCGGCACTGTCATCTTCCTGTGCGGGTTCTACGGCCTGAACGCGCTGATCGGGTTCAGCTTCTTTGCCGACACGGCCAACACCTTCGGCATTGCCATCGTCCACACGGTTTTTAACGTAGTAACGACATCTATTCTGCTGCCGTTCAACCGCCTGCTGGAAAAGCTGGCCATTTTGACCGTGCCCGACTCCCCGTCCGACACGAAGCAGGAGAACACCCTGCTGGACGAGCGTCTGCTGGCTACGCCGTCCGTGGCCGTGGGCCGCGCCATGCTGACCGGCGGCGATATGGCCGAGATCTGCCGCACCTCGCTCTTGCAGGCCATGTCCACCACCCGCGCCTGGAATGACGCCATCGCCGACGAGGTCATCCGCAAGGAGGACGCCGTTGACCACTATGAGGACGTGCTGGGCACCTACCTTGTCAAATTGAGCGCCAAGCATCTGTCCGTGGAGGATAACCGCTCCGTCAACACGCTGCTGCACACCATCGGCGACTTTGAGCGCATCTCCGACCACGCCGTGAACATCATCAAAACGGCGCAGGAGATCCGCGACAAGGACATCAAATTCAGCGAAGAAGCGCTGAATGACCTGTCCGTACTGGAGGCCGCCGTGCAGGACATCGTCAACCGCACGGTGGATGCGTTCCAGAAGTGCGACACCTACGCCGCCGGCAAGATCGAGCCGCTGGAGCAGGTCGTGGACGGCCTGGTGCGCGAGGTCAAGACCCGCCATATCGCGCGTCTGCAGGCCGGTGTCTGCACGATCGAGTACGGCTTTGTGCTGGACGATCTTTTGACGAATTACGAGCGCATCGCCGACCATTGCTCGAACATTGCGGTGGCCATGATCGAGGTCGCGGCGGACAAGTTCGACACCCACGAATATCTTGCCAACGTCAAGCACGGCGGCAGCGTGAAGTTTGAGCGCCGCTACGAGAAATACCGTGGCCGCTACACCTTCCCGCCGGAGGCATATTCCGAACCCGCTGAAAATCCGGCTGAAAACTAAAAATTACGTGCCTTCCCCTATGGGGGAAGGTGGCCGAGGCTCCGACCGAGGCCGGATGAGGGGCGACCTTCCGGCTGCAATCCGTAAACGGGCGGCCACGATAACGTCGCCCTCATCAGTCCGCTTCGCGGACAGCTTCCCCCGATGGGGAAGCCTTTTTGTAGGGGCCGGGCATGCCCGGCCCCTACGTTTATAGTAAGGGGTATTTACTATGATTTACATCGTCGAGGACGACTCCAGCATCCGTGAGCTGGAGCAATACGCTTTGCAATCCAACGGGTACGAGACCACGGGCTGCGAGGACGCGGCCAGCTTCTGGGCGGCGCTGCGCAGCGGGCGGCCCGACCTCGTCATTCTGGACGTCATGCTGCCCGACGAGGACGGCTACCAGATTCTGGCCAAGCTGCGCGCCGACCCGGCCTGCGCCGCAACGCCGGTCATCATGGTCACGGCCAAAACCAGCGAGATCGACGTCGTCAAGGGGCTGGACCACGGTGCGGACGACTACCTGTGCAAGCCGTTCGGCATCATGGAGTTCATCTCCCGCGTGCGGGCCGTGCTGCGCCGCGCCGCCGCTGCCGCCCCCGCGCCCGCCGCGTCCACGCTGCGCTTCGGGGACATCGTGCTGGACGACGTGTCCCGCACCGTCCGGGTGGGCGGCGTGCCCGTGGAGCTGACCTTCAAGGAATACGCGCTGCTGCATCTGTTTTTGGAGCACCCGGAGGAGGTCCTGGCCCGCGAGCGCATCATGAAGGACGTCTGGGACACCGACGATTTACTGGAATCCCGCACCATCGACATGCACGTCCGCACGCTGCGCCAGAAGCTCGGCGCGGCGGGCGAGGCCATCCGCACCGTGCGCAAGGTGGGCTACAAGCTGAGCACGGAGGGCAGCGATGACTGACGACGAACGCCGCACGCGCCAACCCCTCAGCATGACCCGCCGCTACCGGCGCGGCCTGATCCTGACCGGGCTGCTCTGCGCGCTGGCCGTGCTGACGGCGGCGACGGCGCTTTTTCAGCGCAGCTACGCAGAACGCATTGACAATTACCTGATGCAGATCTGCCATGGCTACGCCGCAGCCTACGAGGCACAGGACACCCACAGCGCTACCACGCTGCTGAACCTGCTGCCTGAGAACTGCCCCCTGCGCATCACCCTCATCGACACAGACGGCACGGTGCTGTACGACACCAAGCTCGGTTCCTACATCGTGGACGTAAACGGCGACATCTACGCGGCCCAGACCGACCTGCCCAATCACGCCGACCGCCCGGAATTTCAACAGGCAATGGCGAGCGGTTCCGCGTGCATCACCCGCGAGAGCGAGACGCTGCAGCTGGAGACGCACTACTACGCCGTGCGCATCGACCTGCCGGAGGGCGCACAGGTGCTGCGCGTGGGCGAGGACGTCGCGAACATCTGGGGCCTGAGCACCGACACCCTGCCGCTGCTGTGCGGCGCAGTCGTGCTGATTTTGCTCGCTGCCACGCTGTTCAGCTGGTGGCTGACCCGCCGCATGGTGCAGCCCATCAACCATCTGGCCGAGCATCTGGACACGATTGAGGCCGATGTGCCGTATGAAGAATTGATCCCGCTGGCGCGGACGATCCAGACGGACCGCAAGCTGCGCGAGGACAACGAGACGATGCGCCGCGAGTTCACGGCCAACGTCAGCCACGAGCTGAAAACCCCGCTGACGAGCATTTCCGGCTATGCCGAGCTGATCGAGACCGGCATGGCAAAGCCCGCCGACGTGCCGACCTTCGCCGCGCGCATCCACAAGGAGGCACAGCGGATGATCGCGCTGGTCAGCGACATTCTGCAATTGAGTGAGCTGGACAGCACCCAGGCCAGCCACAGCCGCGAGCCTGTGACGGAGATGGCCCCTGTGGATCTGGCCGCGCTGGTCAAGGAGACGGCCCAGAACATGACGGTCAACGCCCGCCGGGCCTACGTGACGCTGCAATACGATGCCAGACCCGCCACCGTGCGCGGCAGCCGCGACCAATTGAGCGAACTGACGCAGAATTTGTGCGACAATGCCATCCGCTACAACCGCCCGGGCGGCCATGTGGAGCTGCGCTGCGGTGTAGGCGGCGACGGCTGCCCGTATTTTGAGGTTGAGGACAACGGCATCGGCATCCCGCAGGACAGCCAGACCCGCGTGTTTGAGCGGTTCTACCGCGTGGACAAGAGCCGCTCCAAGGCCACGGGCGGCACGGGCTTAGGGCTTGCCATCGTCAAGCACATTGCCCTGCTGCACGACGCAAAAATTGACCTGCAAAGCCAGGTCGGCACCGGGACGACCATACGGGTGACGTTCCCGAAAGGGTAACAAAGAAGCGAAAAGCCAACCGCAAAAGTGTTTTCAACGGAACAGATTGCACATCTGTTCCGTTTTTGTGTCAGTCAAATTTCATTATGCTTCTTGCATTTTATCCTACCGTGTATTAAAATAACTATATATTGTATTTTACTACAGAAAGGACGCGAATCCATGAAAGCTCACCGCAAGCTCCTCGCGATGCTGCTGGCGCTGGTGCTCTGCTGCACCGCGCTGCCACTCTCGGCTTTCGCTGTCACCCCCCCCCACTTATAAATCGTGGGACGGCACAAGCGATGTAAGCTGGTACAACGACACCGACACGGAATTTCACCTCACCACCGCCGAACAGCTGGCGGGTCTGGCAGAAATCGTCAATGGCGGCAACACCATGGCCGGAAAGACGATTTATCTGGACGCTGACCTCGACCTTGCCGGGCATGAGTGGCGTTCCATCGGTATCGGCTCCAATCACAGCCTATTCTTCGGTGGTACGTTCAACGGCCAAAATCATTACATTACAAACCTTACTTCCAAGTCCAGCGCCGACCGACAGGGCTTGTTCGGCATCCTTTCTGACGGAGCTTTGGTGCAAAACCTGAACATACTGAACGCTGACATCTACTCCGCCAACGACCATCTGGTAGAGGGCATTCTGGCTGACTGGGCCAACGGCTCCACCGTTCTGAACTGTTACACCTCTGGCCGCGTCGAGAGCGCCGCTGGCAACAAAATGCTGGGCGGTCTGGTCGGTCAGTGTACATGGGACTCCCAAATCATCGGCTGCGGCTCCGATGCTGTCGTCGTCAGCACCTCCTCCACAGAGGATTGCGACACAGTCGGCGGTCTGGTCGGTCAGTGGGAAAATTCCTCCGCCGATTCCCTGATCTCCGACTGCTGGTTCAACGGCTCCGTTTCCTGCGGCTACGTGGATTCCGCTGTCGGCGGCATTCTGGGTGCAAATTTTGATTTCTACAGCCAGCCGGGCGTTACCATCCGCAATTGCCTTGCTGTCTCCAACAATTTCACCTGCGCAGAGCCGGAGAACATCACCTATGTTGCGGCCATTGTGGACAGCAGCGTCAGCAGCTGCTACTGGCCGGTCAGCCTGCCCGACGGCAACACCTGTGCCGCAGTCGTGCGCCTTGTCGTTGACTGGAGCGCGGGCACTGCCGGGGCAGACCCCAATTTTGACGAGACGCAGTGCGGCCAGCCCATCAGCGACTTCAACGCCGATGCCCTTGTGGATGCGCTGAACGCCAACGCGCACCCCGGCGTGACCTGGATCAAGGGCGGCAGCCACGCCACGTTCAGCTGGGATACCATCACGGTCCCCGCCGACTACACCGCCGTGGATGCCGCGCTGGACGCGGTCAATGCGCTGGTGCGCGACCACTATGTTGACCTGACCGCCGTGGATGACGCTGTCAACGCCGTGGTGCGCGGCTACAGCATCGCCCGGCAGAGCGACGTGGACGCCATGGCGCTGGCTCTCCAGAACGCCCTGAACGGGCTGGTTTTGAAGGACGCCGACTACACCGCCGTGGACGCCGCCCTTGCCAAGGCCGCTGCGCTGAACCGCGACGATTACCTTGACCTGACCGCGGTGGACACCGCTGTCAATGCGGTCATCCGCGGCAAGAAGATCGACGAGCAGAGCGTCGTGGACGCCATGGCTAAGGCCATTGAGGACGCACTTGCCGCCTTGCAGACGAAGCCCACGCCGACCCCGGCCCCCACCGAGGCCCCGCAGGCCACGGCAGCGCCGACAGCTGCACCGACGGCAACGGCAGCCCCCACCACGATCCCGACAGCAGCACCCGCCGTAACCGCTGCCCCCGCCGTACAGGCGGCCAGCGCGATTCCCGCCACTGGCGACGACGTCAACCTCGCCCTGCTGTGGGCACTGCTGGTAATTTCCGGCGGTGCGGCTGCCGTGCTGTATAGCAAGCGTAAAAGAGAGTAACGGGCGCTGACGCAAGGCCCTACAAAAGCCCCTCAGGCCTCGCGGGCTCAGCCAGCTCCCCTGTAAGGGGAGCCTTTCGCGGGACGGCGAAGCCGTCCGAAGCAAGCCTCCCCACACGGTGGAGAGGTGGCCGCGAAGCAGGCCGGAGAGGCTCTGCCCGCTTGCCCGGGCAAGCAGCCCCCGTAAAGCCCGACGGAATCCCTCCGCCGCCTTTGGCGGCACCTCCCTTTGACAAGGGAGGCTTTGCACCCACCAAACAAAAAAGCTGCTGTCCCCTATGCCGGGAGACAGCAGCTTTTTATTTAGGCAATACCGCATAATTCTAAGTGCCGATACGGCGAGCGAGGTGCGGCGGCTGCTAAGCCAAAAGCGCAGATAATACTTTGTGTATTATCGAGCATTTTGGCAACGCAGATGCCGTGCCGCAGCTGCCGGAGCGGCGCTTAAGCCGTAAGGCGGGAATTATGCGGTGTTGCCTTTACAATGTTACGCCAGCACGAATGTCTGCAGGGCCCAGACACCCAGGACGACGATGCCCAGGGCGATGCGGTACCAGCCGAAGGCCGTGAAGGTGTGCTTCTTGACGTAGTCCATCAGGAAGCGGATGGCCAGAATGGAGACGACAAACGCCACGATGCAGCCGACCAGCAGCGCGCCGATCTCGCCAACCGTAAAGACGCCGCCGCCCGCCAGGAACTTGACGAGCTTGAGGCCCGACGCGCCCGCCATGACCGGGATGGCCAGGAAGAAGGTGAACTGGGACGCGCAGGCGCGGCTCATGCCGCAGAGCAGGCCGCCGATGATGGTGGAGCCGCTGCGGGACGTGCCGGGGATGAGCGCCAGCACCTGCCACGCACCGACGATAAGCGCCTGCCTGTAGGTGATGCGGCTCAGCTTGGTGGTGGTGGGCACACGGGGGCGGCGCTCGATGAGGATGAACGCGATGCCGTAGATGATCAGCATGACCGCGACGACGACGCTGTTATAAAAATGCGCGTCGATCCAGTCGTCCAGCGCCAGGCCCAGCACGGCGGCGGGCAGGCAGGCGACGATGATCTTGAACCACAGCCGCATGACCGGCCAGCGGATGTGCTTCGCCAGGCCTGAGTCACGGCCATTGTCAACGCAGAAGGGCCACAGCTTTTTGAAATACATGACCACAACGGCCAGGATCGCGCCCAGCTGGATGACGACGCGGAACATCTCCATAAATTCGGCGCTGAAGCTGAATTTAAGTACCTGCTCGGCCAGGATCATGTGGCCGGTGCTGGAGATGGGCAGCCACTCGGTAATGCCCTCGATCACACCGTAGATGACCGAACGCAGCAAATCAAAAAACAAATCCATTCGAGAAACCTCCTTACGTGCTACCTTATATAATACCATAAATCGTGCAAATGGGAACAGCTTTTTGAGAATTTACATCTTTTTTACGGTAAATGGGCACGGCGGCTTGCTGTTTTCGTCAAATGCAACTATAATAAGAGTGATTTCTTGTGCAAAGAGGTTTTGAGAAATGTATAAAACCGTACTGTTTGATTTGGATGGGACCCTGCTGAACACGATTGACGACCTGGCCAACTCCGCGAACCGCGTCTGTGCCGCCCACGGCTGGCCGCAGTATGAAACTGCGCAGTACCGCTATTTTGTGGGCAACGGCATCCCGAAGCTGGTGGAGCGGTTCAGCCCCGCAAGCTGCCGCAGCCCGGAGCAGCTGGCCGCGACGCTGGCCGAGTTTGATAAGGTCTACGGCGCACACATGCACGACAAGACCGCGCCGTACCCCGGTATGCCGGCGCTGCTGGCCCGACTGAAGGCCGCCGGGGTGCGGATGGCGGTGTTCTCCAACAAGGCGGACGAGTTTGCCCGCGCCGTGGTCGCGCGGTACTTTGACGCCGACCTGTTTGAGGTCGTCCGCGGTGCGCTGCCCGACGTACCCACGAAGCCCGCCCCCGAGGGGACGCGCGCCCTGATGGCGCACCTTGGCGTCGAGGCCGACGGCAGTGTGCTGTACGTCGGTGACAGCAATGTGGACGTGGAGACCGCCCACAACGCGGGCCTGCCCTGCTGCGGGGTGCTGTGGGGGTTCCGGACCCGCGAGGAGCTGACCGAAGCCGGGGCAGAATATTTGGCCGCGGATACCCAGGGGTTGGAGAAGGTTGTTTTGGGGTGACGTGAGTGACCAGGGCGCCCGAAACGCCTGGAATGCCGGGAGATTGCCCGGAGACGGGATTTGACCGGACCGTTCCGGGGCGACCCCGACGCCCGCGGAGCAGAAGTTTACGGACCATACGTAGGGCGGCCTGCCCACAGGCCGCCGTGCCCGTTTGCGATAAGGAGAAGCCTTGCGGATCGTTGTAGGGGGCGGCGTCCCCGACGCCCCGCGGAGGGGTCAAGACCCCTCCCTACGATGCAAACCGTTAAAGGGGACACAATGGCAAGGCTGCGGGCCGGGCATGCCCGGCCCCTACGGACTGCTGTGAACGGGTTGCGGACGAGATGGAGAGCTGCCGTTACTCTCCCGGCCTTCGACAAACATTTTAAAAAGGAGCTGTTATTATGATTGCACAGCACTATAAAGATATGCTGGGCTCCAAGTCGGTTATCCGTCAGATCTCTGAATGGAGCACCGCCCGCGGCGCGGAGATCGGCTACGAGAACGTGTTCGATTACTCGCTGGGCAACCCGTCTGTCCCCTGCCCGCCGCAGTTCACCGCGGCTTGCGCGGACCTGCTGGCCCACACCGACCCCGTCAGGCTGCACGGTTATACGCCGACGCTGACGCTGCCGTCCGCCCGCAAGGCCGTGGCCGAAAGCCTGAACCGCCGGTTCGGCATGGACTATACCGCCGACCATATCTTTATGACGACGGGCGCGGCGGGTGCGCTGGCCCATGCTGTGCGCTGCGTCGGCGTGCCCGGGCAGAACATCGTAACGTTTGCGCCGTTCTTCCCCGAGTACAAGCCGTACATCGAGGGCGCGGGGCTTACCCTGCGCGTGACGCCGCCGCGGTGCGCGGACTTTCAGATCGACTTTGAGGCGTTCGCGCAGCTCGTGGACGAGAACACCGCCGCCGTGCTCATCAACAGCCCCAACAACCCCAGCGGCACCGCCTACAGCAAGGAGACCTTGCAGCAGCTGGCCGACTTTTTGACCGCGACAAGCGCCAAATACGGCCACCACATCTTCCTGATTTCCGACGAGCCGTACCGCGAGATTTCGTTCGGCGGCAGGGTCACGCCCTACCCCGCCAAATTCTACGATGATACGCTCACCTGCTACTCCTTCTCCAAGAGTCTGAGCGTGCCGGGCGAGCGTATCGGCTATGTGGCCGCCAACCCGCGGTGCGAGGACGCCGCGTACATCGTGCCGATGTGCGGCCAGATCTCCCGCGGGACCGGCCACAACTGCCCGTCGTCCCTCATCCAGATGGCCGTCGAGCGCTGCCTTGACGTGACCAGCGACCTGTCCGTCTACGAGACGAACATGAACCTGATCTACGACGAGCTGATCGCGCTGGGCTTCACCGTCGTCAAGCCGGACGGCACGTTCTACATCTTCCCGAAGGCGCTGGAGGACGACGCAAAGGCGTTCTGCCAAAAGGCGCTGAAATATGACCTGGCGCTGGTCCCCGGTGACAGCTTCGGCTGCCCCGGCTACTTCCGCATGGCGTACTGCATCGAGACCGAAAAAGTCCGCCGCAGCTTTGCCGCGCTGGAGAAATTCGTGGCCGAGGAGTACGGCGTCACCAAACACTAAGGAGATTTTATGTCGATTCTACGCCGCATTTTTCCGCTTCTGCTGACAGCTGCGCTGCTGTGTGCCTGCGTGCAGATGCCCAACACCCCACAGGACGTGCTGCCCGCCACGACGCCGCAGCCCACGACGGCCCCCACCGCCACGCCGGAGGCAAGCCCCACGCCGACGCCCGAGCCGACAGTGGCCCCCGCGATGGCGACGGCCACGAGCAACGCCACCAAGGACGCGCCGCAGATCAAGGACCCGACGACCTGGGACGACAACGCCGCCAAGACACTGGCCGGGCTGAAAACGCAGTTTGCCGCCTACGGCCTGACGCTGGACGCGAAGGAGGGCTACCCCTACCTGCTGGCGGTCAACAACGCAGGCGGCGTGGTCACGGTCTACGCCGTGGATTCTGCCACAAAAAAATACGCTGTGCCGTTCATGGCAATGGTGTGCAGCGGCGGCATGGACACCCCCACCGGGTATTTTTCGACCCCGGTGGACTACAGCTGGCGGCTGCTGATGGGCCCGAGCTACGGCCAGTACGCGACCCGCATCTATGACAGCTACCTGTTCCACAGCGTGCCCTACTACAGCCAGCACAAGGACGATGTGGAGTACGACGAGTTCAACCTGCTGGGCACCCGCGCCAGTCTGGGCTGCATCCGGCTGGCCGTGGTGGACGTGAAGTGGATCTACGACAACTGCCCGCTGGGCACGCCGGTCATCATCTACAACGACGCCGACGACCCCGGCCCGATGGGAAAGCCCGGCACGATCTACACCGACCCCGCCGACACCGAGAAGCGCGGCTGGGACCCCACCGACCCCGACCCGGCCAACCCGTGGGACGATGCCTTTGAGAGCGGCACCGCCATCCGCAGCCAGGCCGCCTGGGACCAGTGGGAGACCGAGCGCGAAAATTGGATGAGCAGCCTGACGCCCACCGACCTGCAGGGGTGGAGCACCGATTCCAAGATCGCGGGGACGAGAGGGTAATTTTTGCGCCGTAGGGGCCGGAGGTTTTCCGTTAGCAGACGTTCACAAGATAACCGGGAGTGTCTCGACCCTCGCGGTAGGGGCCGGGCATGCCCGGCCCGCAGGCTTCCCGCAAGCGCCCGTCCGCCGCAAACCGCCGGGCCGGGCGTGCCCGGCCCCTACCGCTTTATAAATCAAAAAGCACCTGCCTTTTTATCGAAGGCAGGTGCTTTTCTATTGCAATATCAGCTGAACATCACCACGTCCTGCGCGGGCTTTTCGCCCGGCTCGACGGAGATGGCGGTCAGGACAGGGCCGGTGGAATCGGGGGTCTGGCCCTTGTAGATGGGGTGGTATTTGACGTTGACCTTGGCCGTAATGTTGATCCAGCTGCGCTGCTCCAGCGACTTGTAATCGTCGTACTTGCAGGGCATGCCCACAAACTGGATGTCCTGCACGCAGCAGGTCATGGCAAAGCGTCCGGGCACAAACGCGCCCTTGCCGGCCTGGGGGGTCTGGCAGACCTGAGCCAGATATTTGACCGTCTTGCCGTCATATTTCTTCGGGTCGTCCATGCAGTCCATGTACCATATACCGAAGAACTCCTCGGGGATCTCAATGACCGGCGCGTCCACGTCGAAGGGCAGCGGGTCGGGGATGTCGTCATAGGCGACGCTGCCGTCCTTGAACTCGTAGGCGATGTCGCAGCGGCGGCTGGCCTGGCGCACCAGCTTGTGGATGAGCTGGCGGCTCTCGTCGTCGTTGACAGCCTCGGCGCGGTTGACGACCAGCAGCTCACTGCCGCGCAGCTTGTCCAGCAGCAGGCTGCGCATGGCGCTGTCGCCCGCGTAGGTCTTGATGGTCGTACCGTCGGCGGTAGCCAGGCTCTGGTAGATGAGCCAGTTGTCAGGCAGGGCGTCGTACAGCTCCTGAATGAGCCACATACCGTTGTACTCGATGATGACGCGGCCACAGCCGGACTTCTTTTCGAGCGCGGTCAGGTTCTCGGCGGTCAGCTCGCTCTTATCCTCGATCTGGGCAACGTGCACGCCGCCGAAGGCGAACTTGGACGGGTCGTACTCGATCTCGCCCTCCTCGCAGACCAGCAGCAGAGTCTTGTCGCCGGAGTCGAAGTTGGGGTCCTCCATCGTTTCCTGAATGAATTTCGTCTTGCCGCTCTCCAGCTGGCCGACGAAGAGATATACGGGGATTTGTTTAGGCATAGGGGACGTCCTTTCGGTTAGTAGCAGTCAAAGGCTTCTCCCCCGGGGGAGAAGCTGTCCGCGAAGCGGACTGATGAAGGGAGAGCTGATCGCGGCCTGTCATTCGTGGGCTGCTGCGGCAGGCTCGCCCCTCATCCGCCCTCGGTCGGGGCCTCGGGCACCTTCCCCCAAGGGGGAAGGCATTCTTATCAAACGTGGAACAATTCCGCGATCTCATGCTCCTTCAGCTGGGAGCCGATGACGCAGAGCTTGCCGGTGACGTCGGGGCCGCAGGGGCGGATCTCGTGCTCGCCGGGGACCATGTCGAATTCGTACCAGGTGTCGCCGCCGTCCACAATGCCCTTGGCGCGCAGGATCATGCCGTAAGCGCCCTCGTCCAGCGCGTGCAGGGCCTTGTCCAGATCCTCACGGCTGTATTTGTGGGCCGTCTCCTTGCCCCAGCTCGTGAACACCTCGTCGGCGTCGTGGTCGTGGTGGTGATGATGCCCGCAGGAGCAGACGCCGTGCTCGTCGTAGTGGTGCTCATGGTGATGCTCGTGCTCGTGCTCGTCCTCGTCGTCGTGGTGATGGCAGCAGTCGTGGTCGTGGTCATCGTCATCATGGTCGTGATGATGATGCTCGTGCTCGTGCTCGTGCTCGTCCTCATCGTCGTCCTCGTCGTGATGATGATGGCAGCAGCAGTCGTGGTCGTGCTCGTCCTCATCGTGGTCGTGATGGTGATGATGGTGGTGCTCGTGCTCATCCTCGTCGGCATGGGCCACGTTGGCGGCGCGGGCCTCGGTCAGCAGCTCGGCGACGAGGTCGCGCTTGCCGTCCATGACGGAGACGATCTGTGCGCCGGTCAGGACGGTCCAGTCGGTGGTGACGATGGTGGCGGTGGGGTTCTTCTCGGCCAGCAGGGCGACGGCGGCAGCGACCTTCTCCTCACTGGCGTTGCCGGTGCGGCTCAGGATGATGCAGGACGCATGGCTGACCTGGTCGTCATAGAACTCACCGAAGTTCTTCATATACATCTTGACCTTGTTCACGTCGGCGACGGTGACAAAGCTGTTCAGGATGACGGGCAGATCCTCGGCGACGCCCTCGACGGCGCGGGTCACGTCGGACAGCTTGCCGACGCCCGACGGCTCAATGAGGATGCGGTCCGGGTGGTAGGTCTCGACGACCTTCTTCAGTGCCTCGCGGAAATCGCCGACCAGGCTGCAGCAGATGCAGCCGGAGTTCAGCTCATTGACCTGAATGCCGGCCTCGCGCATGAAGCCGCCGTCGATGCCGATCTCGCCGAATTCGTTCTCGATCAGGACGATCTGCTCACCGGCGAAGGCCTCCTTGATGAGCTTTTTGATAAGGGTGGTCTTGCCGGCGCCGAGGAAGCCGGAGAAAATGTCGATTTTGGTTTTCTTTTCAGCCATAGTTGGGTACCTCTATTCAAGATGTGTTCAGATGTTCAGTTGGTTGGCAATCTATTACACTAACTGCTAATACTATTATAACAAACACGTCAAGGGGTTTTGCGCCATTTTGCGCGGGAAATTTTGAATTTTTTGCAAAATTTGTGGGATTACCGCCTCCCCGTAGGGGCCGGGCATGTCCGGCCCCTACCGCGCGGCTGCCACCGGCTGCCTCGGAGGGGTCAAGACCCCTCCCTACGGGCTATCGTTCACGGGTGCTTTGTAGGGAGCGGTCTTGACCGCTCCGCCGGGTAGGCAGACGTTAGCGGGTTGGCCCGTAGGGGCGGCATACATGCCGCCACGCCCGGCCCCTGCAAAGCGCCGCATTTTTGTATGTGCCCCCGGGCGCAAACTCCACCTGTTTTATTATCTATTATCTATTTATTATTTGCAGCATTCGTGGTATGATATACCTAACCCCAATATCTATCACAAAAAGGAGCGATCCATTTTGACTACCAATGAAAAAATCGCCGCGCTGCGTGCCGCTGCCAAAGCGGCGGGTGCGGACGGCGTGCTCATCATGACCAGCGACCCCCATTGCAGCGAGTACCTGCCCGGCTATTACAACGCTCTGCCGTGGTTTTCCGGCTTCATCGGCGAGAACTCGACCCTCGTTGTGACCCAAACCGGCAGCGCCCTGTGGTGCGATGGCCGCTTCTACGTGCAGGCCGACAAGCAGCTGGCCGGCAGCGAGATCGAGTGCATGCACGCGGGCTCCGCGGGCGTGCCCACCGTGGCGGAATACCTCGAGAACCACTTTGGCGCGGGTGACACCCTGCTGCTGGACGGCAGCTGCGTGCCCGCCACGATTGCCAAGGAGTACATCGACGCATTGGCCAAGAAGGGTGCCGCCCTCAAGAGTCAGGACGTGGCCAGCCCGATCTGGGACGCCACCGGCGAGCGCCCGGCCCTGCCCGACACCCCCTGTGAGCTGCTGACCCCGGCCCAGACCGGCGCGACTGCCGCGGACCGCATCGCCATGGTGCGTGCCGAGCTGCAGAAGGCCGGTGCCACCGCGCTGGCCGTGACCGGTCTGGACTGCGTGGGCTGGCTGCTGAACCTGCGCGCCCGCGACCTGCCCTGCACCCCGCTGGCCGTCGCCTACGCGCTGGTCACGATGGACGCCTGCACGCTGTTTATTGCGCCGGGCCGCCTGTCCGACGCCGACACCGCCACGCTGGCCGAGAGCGGCGTGACGCTGCGCGGCTACGAGGAAATTATCGACGCCGTCCACGCCCTGCCCGCCGACGAGGTGTTCCTGGTGGACGAGAAGGCCACCAACTACGCCCTGTACGAGGCCCTGACCGCCCACAAGACCGTGGCCGGTGCCGACCCGATTTTTGCCCTGAAAGGCATCAAGAACGAGACCGAGCTGAAGAACCTCCGCGAGTGCCATATCCGCGACGGCGTCGCCGTGGTGCGGTTCCAGATGGATCTGGAAAAGGCGCTGGCCGAGGGTAAGCAGCTGACCGAGATCGACATCGACACGATGCTGCAGAAGCGCCGCGCCGAGATGCCCGGCTACTTTGAGGACAGCTTCTCCACGATTGCGGCCTACGGTGCCAACGCCGCCATGATGCACTACCACGCCGAGGGCGACGTGAACAGCGTCATCGAGCCGCGCGGCTTCCTGCTGGTGGACAACGGCGGCCAGTACGACTGTGGCACCACCGACATCACCCGCACCTACCCCGTCGGCCCGCTGACCGACAACGAGCGCCGCTATTACACCTGGGTGCTGCAGAGCCACATCGACATGGCCCGCGCGGTGTTCCTGGACTACTGCACCGGCTTTGCACTGGATATCTTTGCCCGCGGCCCGGTCTGGGCGCACAAGGTCAACTACCGCTGCGGCACCGGCCATGGCGTCGGCTTTATCTCCGGCGTGCACGAGGGCCCGCAGAGCCTGCGCCCGAACAACCCCGTGATTTTTAAGCCCGGCATGACCATCACCGACGAGCCGGGCATCTACGAGACCGACGAGGTCGGCATCCGCATTGAGAACGAGCTGGAGTGCATCGACCTGGGCGAGAACCAGTACGGCCACTGGCTGGGCTTTGCGCCTTTGACGCTGGTGCCCATCTCCACCGAGCCGGTCCTTGTGGACGAGCTGAGCCGCGACCAGATCAACTGGCTGAACGACTACCACGCCCACGTCTACGAAATGCTCAGCCCCCGCCTGAACGAGGACGAGAAGGTCTGGCTGAAGGAGAAGTGCGCGGCGATTGGCAGATAAACAGCTGACAGGTGTTTATCTTTTATATTCCTGTAGGGGCCGGACATGTCCGGCCCGCAACATAAACCGCAAGCAGGTGCTTGCCGGTAAGCTGCGGGCCGGGCATGCCCGGCCCCTACGCATCAATAATGTTTTACCATGCAATAACGGCACACGTCCCCGGAACGGTCAAGACCGTTCCCTACAAAGCACCCGTGGACCCCGATCTGTAGGGAGGGGTCTTGACCCCTCCGCAGCTGCCGTTTGCCATTGTGACGCGGTAGGGGCCGGACATGTCCGGCCCGCAACATAAACCGGAAAGCAGGTGCTTGCCGGTAAGCTGCGGGCCGGGCATGCCCGGCCCCTACAGAGCGGCATACCCAATGGCTATTTATTTCTCGCACGCGCCGTCGTTGCCCTACTCTTGCGGTTACCGCATCAAACTTCGCCTTTACAGGCTCGTTTTCTGCGACCGCTGCGCTTCCTCCGTCTCGCTGCATCCGCCGCAGGCGGCGCTCGACTCCGTCGCCCCGCAGCCGTCACAGTCACTCTCAAACCGGACGGCGTTCTTCGCCAGCTCGGGGTCAAGGCGCTGGGCGACCTGCATCATCAGGGCGCACTCCATCCGCTTGCGGAACACCTTGCAGCCGTACTCATACGTGCCGTGGATGTCGCCGGTAGCGTGCAGGGCGTTGGCCGCGCAGCCGCCCGCGCAGTACAGGCGTGCCCAGCAGTCCTTGCAGTCGGGGCGGGCATAGACGTTGCACAGCTTGAACTCGTCGCGCAGAGCGGTGTTGGTCACGCCGTCCCAGACGTTGCCCAGCTTGTACGCCGGGTCGCCGACAAACTGGTGGCAGGGGTACAGGTCGCCCCAGGGGGTCACGGCCATGTACTCGGTGCCGGAGCCGCAGCCCGAAATGCGCTTGTAGATGCAGGGGCCGTGCTTGAGGTCCAAAATATAATGATAGAACGTGATCGGCTTGCCGGCCTTCTGGCGGCGCAGCATGTCGTTGGCCAGCAGCTCATACTGGTCGAACAGCTTGGGCAGGTCCTCCTCGGTCAGGGCCTCGGGGGAGTCCGGCGGGGCGACAACCGGCTCCATGGACAGCTCGGTAAAGCCGAGGTCGTCGGCCATGTGGAACAGGTCCTTCGTAAAATCAACGTTGTGATGCGTAAACGTGCCGCGCATATAGTAGCCCTGGCCGCCGCGCGCCTTGACGAGCTTCTGGAACTTGGGCACGATGCGGTCATAGCTGCCGTTGCCCGCGAGGTCGACGCGGAAGCGGTCATTGACCTCCTTGCGGCCATCCAGCGACAAAACAACGTTGTGGCATTCTTTATTGCACCAGTCGATGACCTCGTCCGTGATGCCGATGCCGTTGGTCGTCATCGTGAAGCGGAAGTTTTTGTTGTACTTTTTCTCGATGCTGCGTGCATAGGCGACCAGCTGCTTGCAGACCTCAAAGTTCATCAGCGGTTCGCCGCCGAAGAAATCGACCTCGAGGTTGCGGCGGGTGCCGGAGTTTTCGATGAGGAAATCCAGCGCGCGCTTGCCGGTCTCAAAGCTCATGAGACCGGCCTCGCCGTGGAACTTGCCCTGCGCGGCGAAGCAGTAGCTGCAATTCAGGTTGCAGGTGTGGGCGACGTGCAGGCAGAGCGCCTTGACAACGTTGGAGCGGTTTTTGAAGTCAAAGGCGTGGTCGGCGTAGGCGTCGGGCGCAAACAGCTGGCCCGCGGCGGTCAGCTCGTCGATGTCGTCGAGCACGTCGCTGATGTCGGCGGCGGTCACATCGGCGCGGTCCGCGTACTTTTTGGCGAGGGCTGCAGCAGCCTGCTCCCGGCTGCTGCCTTGGTCGATCAGGGCGATGGCGTCATAGGCGACGTCATCCACCGCATGCACGCTGCCGCTGTAGACATCCAGCACAATGTTGTAACCGCTTAATTTGTATTGATGGATCATGGTTTTCTCCGTTTTGTTATGGTGCAATGCGGCGGGACGGCCACGGGCGGATATGGAATCCGCCCCTACGGCATTCCCCTTGCAGGGGCGCATTCTATATGCGCCCGCCGCACCCCTTTGTATCATAGAAAATGCCGGGCTGCCACACGGCATCCCGGCATCAAAGCCAGCAAAAATTACTTGTCGGTCTTCTCGCAAGGCTGGTTGGCAATGCCGCAGCTGGTCTTGCAGGCGCTCTGGCAGGAAGTCTGGCACTCACCGCAGCCGCCGTTCAGCAGGCTCTTAGCCATGTCGCGGGTCTCGAGAGTCTGGATGTGCTTCATAAAACAGTCACCCCTTTATACATTTTAGAATTATTATTATTGTACACGGAAATCCTGGGTTTGTCAATAGGGGCGGAGGGAAAACAACAGACAGCGGGAGGCCCGTCGGCCTCCCTTTACAAATTACAAAACCGCAATCTCCTCCGCCCCGCTGCCGCCCGTATGCTTCAGCGCGGTTCCGGCCTGCTCCAATGCACGGCAGGCCGTCACCAGCTCTGCCGTCACTTCCTCCCCCGGTGCCACCAGCGGCACGCCGGGGGGATAGGCCCAGAGATACTCCGCGGCGGTCTCCCCCACCGCGTCCCGCATCCTTACGGCCCGCGCGGGGCGCAGCAGTGCCTCGGCAATCGTGCAGCAGGCCGCGCCGGGGGCGGGCAGAATATGCCGCGGGGCCGCGGGCGGGGCCGCCGTTTTGTCCCAGGCGTGCAGCACATCGGCCAGCCGTTCCAGCGCGTCGGCGTCGTCGCAGGGGCTGGTCATGGCCAGCACGTTCGGGCCGCAGACCATCTCGGGCTCAAAGCCGTCGGCCCGCAGGTACGCCGCCCCCGCCGCGCCGATTTGCAGCAAAATTTTGCCGCTGTCATGCGCAAAAAAGTCAGAATGCGCCGTCAGTGCGTCCGCGCCGCAGCACAGTATTTTTGTGTTTTTCAGATCCCGCACCGCCGCGTCAAAGGCATCCAGCCGGGCGCGCCACGCGGCAAAGGCGGCCTCTCCCTCGTCGGCCAGCCAGCGGGTGCAGCCGTCCAGACTGACCATGAGCGGGTAGCTCGGTGAGCTCGTCTCGAACACGTCCAGCTGGCGCTCGACCCCGGCAGGGTCGGCCAGATCGCCGTTCAGCTGTAAAAACGCGGTCTGGGTCAGGCTGGGCAGCGTCTTGTGGGCGCTCTGCACGACCAGATCGGCCCCTGCGGCTACGGCCCCGCCGCGCCAGCCGTACCGGGCGGCAAAGGGCAGGTAGTGCGCACCGTGGGCCTCGTCCACCAGCAGCGGCACGCCGCGGGCGTGGCAGATTTCCGCGATAGTACGTATATCGCTCAAAACACCTTCATAAGTCGGGCTGGTCAGGATCACGCAGCGGGCGTCGGGCGCAGCGTCCAGCGCGGCGGCCACATCGGCGGGGCGCACACTGCCGTAGATGCCAAACTGCGGGTCCACGGGCGGCGTGAGCCAGCGGGCCGTCAGCTGCCCCAGCTCAATCGCGTGGTAGACGGCCTTGTGGCAGTTGCGCGCCGCAATGACCGTGCTGCCGAACGGTGCCAGTGCGCGGATGCCCGCCAGCAGGCCGACGGTGGACCCGCCGACGAGGTACCAGCACCGCCGCGCGCCGTACAGCGCCGCCGTGCGGGCCATGGCGTCGGCCAGAATGCCGTCCGCGTCGTGCAGGTCGTCCGCGCCGTCGATCTCGGTCAGGTCCCAGGCATAGCAGCCCAGCCCCGGTGCGGGTGGCACCCGCCGCTTATGCCCGGGCATGTGCAGCGGGTAACGCGCCGCGGAGAGGGTTTCCAATTGTTGTTGCAGCGTTGATTTTGTCATATTTTTATACTTTTTATAAATAAGTGCAAGCTAAAAAGCCTCCCCTTTGAGGGGAGGTGCCCGCGGGGCGGAGGGGTGGGCGGGAGACACACACTTTACAGGTCTACACCCGGCCACCCCTCACCGCCTGCGGGCGGAGCTCCCCTCAAAGGGGAGCCTTTACGAAATCTCAATTTCCGCCTTACTGCCCGCCCGCGTTTTGGTCACGTGGATCTGTCTCGTCAGGCGGTCCTGCAGCGCCTCGACGTGGGAGATGACGCCGATGAGCTTATCGCCCCCGGCCAGCCCGGCCAGCGTGTCCACGGCCTTTTCCAGGCTGTCGGAGTCCAGTGAGCCGAAGCCCTCGTCGATGAACAGCGTCTCGATGACGACGCCGCCCGCGTTCTGCTGGATCGTGTCGCTGATGCCCAGTGCCAGGCTCAGCGCGGCCATGAAGCTCTCGCCGCCGGACAGACTGCCCACGGGGCGGGTCTTGCCGGTGTAGGCGTCGAACACGTCGAGGTCCAGCGCGGTCTTGCCGCCGACGGCCTCGCTCTTGCGGCGCAGCAATCGGTACTGGCCGTCGGTCATGCGGGTGAAGCGCAGGTTTGCGGCCTCGACCACGCCGTCAAAATAGAACGCCTGTACGTACTGTTCAAACGGAAGTTTGATTTTTCCGGTCAAATTGCCGTTGATCGTTTTGGACAGATTGTCCCACATGGCACGCTTCTCGCGGGCGGCGGCGCTCTCCCGCATCGTCTTTTGCAGCGCGTCGATGGCGGCGCGGTTCGTGTGCAGACGGTGCACGGCGGCGTCCCGGGCGGCCATGGCGGCAGCGCGGTCCCGGCGCAGGCGGGCCAGCGCATCCTGCAGCTGGGTCAGTGCGTCGGGGTTGTCGCGCTTGGGCATCGTCTCGCGCATCTGCTGCACGCGGGCGCTGGCGGCAGCGTGCCCGGCCTTGGCGTTGGCGGCGCGGCGGGTGGCCGCAAAGCGCTGCTTTTCCAGGTCTGCCAGCTGGCCGTTCAAAAGGTCGGCCTGCTTGGCCAGGCTGCGGGCGCGGTCCGTCTTTTGCTTCAGCTTCAGGTGGTCGGCCTGCAGGCCGCGCAGACCCTCGGTCAGGCTGGTCTGCTGGGCGGTCAACGCAATTTTCAGCTCGTCGGGCGTCAGCTCGGCGGCGGGCTGGCCGGTGTAGCGGTCCCCGCGGCGCGCGAAAAATCCATCCGCGTCCCGCTGCAAAGCCGCCCGCAGCTCATGCGCGTGGGCGGCGGCATCACCGGCGGTGCGGCTGGCCGCGGCAGTGCTGCGGCGTTGGGCCGTCAGCGCCTTCTCCCGCTCCTCCAGCTGCTTTTCGGTGATGTGGTCCTTGGGCAGCGCGGCGATTTTCGGGTGCTTGGTGGAGCCGCAGACCGGGCAGGGCTTGCCCTTTTGCAGGTCTTTGGCCAGCAGGCCCGCGCGGTTGGCGTTTAATTGGCGCTGCATCGTGCTGTATTCTTCCTCGGCGCTGTCCAGTGCAGCCTGTGCAGCCACATACTCTGCCTGACGCGCGGCGGCGTCCTCGTCGGCCTTGTCGGCGTCCGCCAGATTTTGCAAGAGCTGCCTGCAGTCGGCGGAAAGCCCCTCGGCCAGCTCAATGCGGTGGTCGGTCTTGAGCAGGTCGGCCTCGGCCTGGCTCAGCGCGGCGCGGTCCGCCTCGTTTTTGGCAATATTCTCCTTCACGTTCGCCGTGCGCTTTTCCAGATCGGTCATAATGAGGTCGGTCTGGTGCTCCACATCGGCGGCGCGCTGCTCCTCGGCCACCAGCCCGGCCAGCTGGCGGCGGCGGGCGGCGCGTTCCTCGGCAATTTTCAGGCCGGCGTCACCGCGGGCGATCTTCTCGTCCAGCTCGTTCATAACGCTGGTCTGTCGTTTTTCGTTGGCGTCGTCGGCCTCCAGCAGCAGCCTGCCCAGCTCGGCGGCAGCCCCTGCGGCAAACGGGTCGCGTTCGGTCTGCATTTCGGCCAGGTCGGCGGCGGTCTCCTCGTCGGCACCGTCACCGATCAGCGTGCCGACGTGCATCAAAAGTACATCGTCCAGACGCTTACATTCCTCGTCGGCCTTACGGGCGTGCTCGACGGCGGCCTGACCCAGGCGCTGGTGGTCGGCGGTGTCAAAAATGCGGCGCAGGATGGCGGCGCGGTCCGCGGACGGCGCGTTGAGCAGCCGGGTAAAGTCGTTCTGCGCCAGCATCGACACCTGGGCAAACTGTTTGGCGTCGATGCCCAGCAGCTTGACCACGGCGTCGGTCACGGCTGACGCACCGCTGACCGGCTCGTCCGGCTCACGGATCAGCTCGGCCTTGGCGGGCACCTTGACCATGCCGCTGCCGCGCTTGGCGGCGCGCTGCTGGTCGGGCCAGCGGCGCACGGTATAGCTGCGCCCGCGGTGGGTAAAGGCCAGCTCGACGCTCGTCTCGGCGTCGGGGGCGGCAAAATCACTGCGCAGCATCGTTGTTTTTCGGTTCTCACCGGAGGTCTCGCCGTAGAGCGCAAACGTGATGGCGTCAAACAGGGCGGTCTTGCCCGCGCCGGTGTCGCCGCCGATCAGAAACAGTCCGCTGCCGCCGAACGCCGAAAAGTCCAGCTCGGTGCGGCCCGCGTAGGGGCCGAAGGCGGTCAGGATCAGCTTTTGGGGTTTCATTCGCTTTTTGACGCCTCCTCGCGCAATCTTTTCACAGCCACGGTCTCCTCCACTGTCAGGGGACGTCCGTTCATCTTGGTGAAAAAGTCCTGGAACAGCTCGACAAAGGGCTTGCCGCGCACGGCCTGGGTCATGTCCAGCGGGTGCGCGACCTCACCTTGGGGCAGGTAGTCGAGCCGCATGGCGTTGGGATAGGCGGCGCGCAGCTGCGCCATGGCGTCGGGCAGCGGCGTCGGGTCGGTCAGGGTCGCCCAGATGTAGTCCTCGGTGTCGGTTGGCCGGGCGGTCAGCCGGGCCAGCGGGCCGGTCAGGTGGCGCATGGCGCGGCGGGGCGTCAGCGGCAGCTGCTCGATTTTTTCCACGCCGCGCTTGCCGACCCGCACGAGGGTGACGGATTTCTGCATCCCGCACTCGTCCAGATGGTAGCAGAGCGGCGCACCCGCGTAGCGCACGGCGTCGATGCCGACGCGCTGGGCGCGGTGGATATGGCCGAGCGCCGCATAGCAGAAGCCCGCAAACCGCGCTGCATCGATGGAATCCACCGTGCCGACAGTCAGGGGCGCGGTCTCGCTGCCGGAGAGCTGCGGCGGGCAGACGCCGGAGACCACCATCTGGTGGGCGACGAGCACCCGGCGCGGGGCGGCGGGCTCACAGACGGCCAGCGCCGCGCCGACGGCGGAGTCGTAGTCGGTGATGTCGGCGTCGGGCAGGTAGTGGCGCACCGTGGCCGCCCGCACAAAGGGCAGCAGCGTGAACTCGATGGGGCCGTGGCGGTCATTGAGTACGACCTGCTTGGGGCAGCCGGTGAAACGCCCGGCAATGTGTACGTTTTGTTCGGCCAGCAGACTGCTGGCAAAGTCGAGCCGCTCGGCGCTGTCGTGGTTGCCGGAGACGGCCAGCACCGGGATGCGGCGTGCGGCCAGCTGGGTCAGGAACCAGTCCAGCAGCGTGCAGGCCGCGGCGGGCGGCACCGGCGTGTCGTAGATGTCGCCCGCGATGACGACGGCCTCGACGCCGTGTTTTTCACAGAGGGTCAGAATTTGTTCAAGGATGAACCGCTGATCCTCCAGCATATCAAACCCGTTGACCCGTTTGCCCAGGTGCAGGTCTGCAAGGTGCAGAAATTTCATGGTGTATCTCCAGATTTTGCGTTTACCGCCACAGCTTCTCCCAGGTCGTGATGTCCAGCGTGGTGCCGGGCAGGACCTGCACGGGGGCTGTCTCGGCCTTGCGGAAGCGGCACTTTTTGGCAAAGCCCTCGGCCTTCAGGTCGCGTGCCCACACCCGCATATACAGGCGGCTGCGGCCATCGCCCTCGGCCAGCTTCTGCGCATAAGCCACGATGCTGCGGCCAATGCCCTGCCCGCGCGCCTTTTCCTTTAAGAAAAGGCGGCTCAGGCACATGGCGCCCGCGGGGCCGAGGTCGAGCGCGAAATAGCCCACCGGCTCGGTGCCGAGGTAGATCAAAAAGTAGTTGATGACGCCGCTGTGGATCTCGTCGTCGGTCAGGATGTCGCTCTGGTACTTATCGGCCAGTGCAGCGGCGACCTTGGGCGTCAGCTTGGTGTAATGCTGGACGAAAATCTCCTGCGCCAGCTCGGAAACCAGCTGGACGTAGCGGGTCTTGGTTACTTGTTTAAATGTCGGGTTCATAGTAACTCCTTTTGTTAAACATAGCTGCCGTAGGGGCGCATTCTATATGCGCCCGTACAGCTTACGGCAGGTGCCGCGGGCGGATATGGAATCCGCCCCTACATTTATTCAATGGTAACGCTTGCCTTTGCCGGCATGCACGCGGCCCAGTCGCCCTCGTTTTTCAGGGTGCCGAAGCCCTCGCACAGGTGGTCGGGGCAGGGGCTGTCTACAAAGGCGATGCCGCCGTTTTCCACCCGCAGGTGGATCGTGTACAGGCCGGTGTCAATGTCATATTCGGCGTTTTTACGCAGATCAATGCGCTGCTCGACCTGCGGGTCGCCGTAGCGCAGCACCGCCGTGCGGCCCGTGCCGCCGTGGTGGGCGGCCAGCCACAGCACCGCGGCCAGCGCCAGAATTACAGCGATAAACAGCAGATTTTTTCGTTTCTCGGTCATGGCTCTCTGTCAAATTCCAGTTCTTCGGTCAGGCCGTCATACCCGGCCACGGCGGCGGGGTACGCGGTGCGCGCGGCGGCCAGGCCCGGCGCGGGGTCGGTCACGGCGGCGCTGTAGTGGGTCAGCCAGAGGCGGCGCACGTTGGCCGCGGCGGCCAGTGCGCCGGTCTCCCGGCAGGTGGCGTGGCCGTACAGCTCCGCCTTGGGCAGGTCGGCGTCGTCGGCGTAGGTCGCGTCCATGCAGAGCAGATCGGCGTCCCGGGCGGCGGCCTCCAGCGCGGCGCAGGGGCGGGTGTCAGTGGCGTAGACCACCTTCAGCCCGCGGCGCGGCGCACCCAGCACCTGCTCCGGCGTGCAGCCGCCGACGGCCTCGCCCCTTTGCAGCGTTTTCCAGTAGGGCATCGGGATGCCCGCAGCCCGCGCCCTTGCGGGGTCGAACCGCCCGGCGCGGGGCAGCGCAAGCACATAGCCGCAGCAGGGTACGCGGTGGGTCAGCGGGAACGGGGTGATTTTCAGCGTGTCTATGTGGAATGGTTCGTCTGCGACCTGCCAGCGCACCGGGTACGCCTGCGGCCCGGCCAGTGCCGTGACGGCCTGCGCCACAGGCTCGATGCCCTTGGGGCCGTAGATCATCAGCGGCTCGGTGCGGTTCAGGCTGCCCAAGGTCTGCAAAAGACCGGGCAGGCCCAGAATGTGGTCGCCGTGGTAGTGGGTCAGCAGCACCGCCGAAAGCCGATACGCGCTGACGCCGTACCGCCGCAGGCCGACCTGCGTGCCCTCGCCGCAGTCCAGCAGCACGCTGCGCCCGCCCACCGTGACCGCGGCGGCGGCCAGTGCGCGGTCCGGCAGCGGCTGCGTGCCGCCCGTGCCCAGCAGGGTTACTTTCAGCATGTATGCACCTCTTTTCCAATACTTCCCCATTATCAAGCGTATTATAGCACAAATCGGGCGGGCGGTAAAGGGGCGGTGCGGAAGCCTTCCCCCGAGGGGCTGCGCCCGCAGGCGCGTGTCGGAGCGCAACCGCCGGAGAGGCGGCTTTTAGCGCGGAGACTGAAGGTGCCCGAGGCCCCGACCGAGGGCGGATGAGGGGCGGGTTTGCGGTGGTCTCCCGTTTGTGGGATACGACGGAAGCTTTGCCCTCATCAGCCGCCTGCGGGCGGCAGCTTCTCCCGAGGGAGAAGCCAAAAAAGTTGAAACACCCCGCCCAATTTTGTCGTATAATCTTTATGAAAGGGGGCGACGCCCATGACAGAGCACGAGTTGGACACCCTGCTGCGGGACTACGGCGGCGCGGTGCGGTCCGTCTGCCGGGCCATTCTGCCCGGCCACCCGCAGGACGCCGAGGAGGCCGAGGCCGACACGTTTTACAAGCTCTGGCGCGGGGCACACCTGCCCGCAGACGAGACCCATCGGCGGCGGCTGGTGGTGCGGACGGCGCGGCAGTGCGCCATTGACCGCTACCGTGCGTTGCTGCGCCGGGGCGAGACGCTGCCGCTGGATGACCGCGACGACGCCGAGCTGGCCGTTGCGCTGGAAAGCGAGCTGGAAACCCGCGAGCTGATGGCGCAGATCATGGCGCTGCCGCCGCCCGACGGGGAGCTTTTTCTGCGCAGGTACGTGTATGGCGAGACCGCGGCCCAGCTGGGCGTACATTTCAACATGCCTGCCGCAACGGTGCGCACCCGGCTGCACCGCGCACGGCTGGCACTGCAAAAGCTATTGAAGGAGGGCTGACCTATGACCGAACTGGAACGCTGGATGAACGACCACCCGCCGCTGGCAGACGCCCTGACGGCGGAGGAAACCGCGGCGCTGCGGGCAAAAGTGCTGGCGCGCCGCCCAAGGGTGCATGTTTTGCGCGGCTGGCGGCTGGCAGCAGCGGCGGCAGCGCTCTGCTTAGTGGCCGCGGGCGCGGTGGTGCTGGGGCTTTTCCACCCCATGAGCGCCGCTAACGAGACGAACGCACTGGTGCAGAAATACGGCGAGGTGCTGGACGAACCGCTGACCGCCGAAATCAACGGCCACACGGTCAGTGTAAAGGCGCTGCTGCGCGGGCAGTACACATTACGGATATTGTACGATGTGGATAATGCGCGCGGAATGGAAGGCGATGATTTGGTGTGGGACACCGCGAATTTTACGCTGTACAAGCCCAAAGGCGCCAGCGAGCGGAAGTGGGACTACGGCGCAAGCAACGTCGATGTCGGGCCGATCAGCGGCTATGCCGTCGGCCCGTGGGATGGCCGTTATGAAGCAAGCGAGAACGACACGCTATCCTGCTTTGTGGATATACCTCTTTTGTACGAGAAAGGCAACAATCGAACACTGTATATCGGCGACCTGACAAACTATAGCGCCAAGGCAAGCGTAAAAATCACGCTGCCGGATGCGCCCCCAACACTGACAGTGGATGTGAAGAAAACCATCGCGCTGAAGGGTGGACACTGGTTCCATTATGATATGACCGACGAAGAAGCCGAGCAATATCCCGACGCAACGTTTGACATTCAAGAGGTTCGTATTGAACCGCTGGCGGTCAGCGTCATCGGCAAGAATCACGGCAGTCTGCCGCTGGGCGATACCTCGCGGTACGATGTGCAGTCCCGCGTGAAGCTGTTCCGCGCCGACGGCACCGAGTTGACCTACGGCTGGGGCGGGGAATTCTACAAGGGTTCCTATGGCCGCGAGAACAAAAATTCCGGACAGATGACCTTGCGTGTTGACAGCTACGACATCCTCGACCCGGAGGCCGTGGCGTATGTCGAGATCGACGGGGAGAGGTTTGAGGTGGAATAAGTGGGAAAGGACGGTTACAGGAAACCACCGGGCCGGGCGTGCCCGGCCCCTACAGGGCAACCGCTGATGGCCAATCCGTAGGGCGGGGTGCCCCCACCCCGCCGAGAGCGTGCGGCCATATGCCGTTCCCGGTTCGCCTCCGTAGTGGGCGGCGTCCCCGACGCCCTGCGGCGGTTGCCCGGCAAATGACGCTTGCGGGAAATGCCCGGGCGGCATATATGCCGCCCCTACGAACCGGCGGATGATTTGCGGCATTCAGAGGCAAACGCGGAGGGGTCAAGCCCCCTCCCTACAGGCCTCCAAAAGCCTTCCCCCTTGGGGGAAGGTGGCCCCGCAGGGCCGGATGAGGGGGAAACTGCCCGGCAGCAGCCGTTTGCTTATAACGTGCGGGCCGGGCGTGCCCGGCCCCTACGAACCGGCGGGGGCAAGCCCCCTCACAGAAACAAAAGACAAAAAAGCACCCGCATGGCTCGCGCCATGCGGGTGCTTACTTTTTATGTCAGTATCAGCCGAACATATTGATCAGGATACCAGCGGCAACAGCGGAGCCGATAACACCGGCAACGTTGGGGCCCATAGCGTGCATGAGCAGGTAGTTGCGGGGGTTGTACTCCTGGCCGACCTTCTGGGAAACACGGGCGGCCATGGGAACGGCGGAAACACCGGCGGAGCCGATGAGCGGGTTGATCTTGCCGTGGGTGACAACGCACATGACCTTGCCCAGGAGAACACCGCCGGCGGTGCCGACACCGAAGGCGACGATGCCCAGAACGATGATCTCAACGGTCTGGATGTTCAGGAAGGTGGCGGCGTTGGTGGTGCAGCCGACGGAGAAGCCGAGGAAGATCGTGATGATGTTCATCAGCTCATTGCCGGCGGTCTTGGTGATACGCTCGACAACGCCGGACTCCTTCATCAGGTTGCCCATCATCAGGCAGCCGACCAGAATGGCGGCGTCAGGCAGGGTCAGGGCGACGATGATGGTGACGATGATGGGGAACAGGATCTTCTCGGTCTTGGAGACACGGCGGGGGGCCGTCATGACGATCTGACGCTCTTTTTCAGTGGTCAGGGCCTTCATGATGGGCGGCTGGATGACCGGCACCAGCGCCATGTAGCAGTACGCGGCAACCGCGATGGAGCCCAGCAGGTGCGGGGCCAGCTTGGTGGTAACGTAGATGGCGGTGGGGCCGTCCGCGCCGCCGATGATGCCGATAGCACCGGCCTCCTGGTTCGTAAAGCCCAGGATCTTAGCGCCGACGAAGGTGAAGAAGATGCCCAGCTGTGCGGCAGCGCCCAGCAGCAGGCTGGACGGGCGGGCGATCAGCGGCTCAAAGTCGGTCATCGTGCCGATGCCGAGGAAAATCAGCGGCGGGTAGATGCCCAGCTTAACGCCTAAGTAGATATAGTCGACCATGCCGCCGGACGAGCCGAGCAGCGCCCAGTCGATGTGGTTGGTGGAGTTGATGAAGATGTCCATGTGGAAGATGCCGTCGAGGGGCAGGTTGGTCATCAGCATACCGAAGCCGATGGGCAGCAGCAGCAGAGGCTCAAACTGCTTGACGATGGCCAGATACAGCAGCACGCAGGCCACTGCCAGCATGACGGCGTACTTCCAGCCGCCCTCGGTGAAGAAGATCTGTGCCCAGCCGGACTTTGCGAAGATCTCCGCAATATTGGTAAAAATAGCACCCATTTCCGTACCTCCTTACATAAAGGGCGTCGTGTGCTCACGCACACCGGCGTCGCCCCAGGCACCGCGACGGGAACCGGCGGCAGGCTTGGAAACGCGCTTGATGCCGCGAATGACGGCATTGCCGCCGCACACAGAGGCCACGGCAGCGGAGATCGCGGCGATGATCTCGCCGGGGATGGAGCCGTTGTCAGCCTTGGCCGCAGGGGCGGCGGGCTTGGCGGCAGGGGCAGCCTTGGCCGCGGGGGCCTTCGGCGCGGCAGGCTTGCCGTTCTTCTTATTGTTGATGTTGTCGAAGATCTTGCCTTCCAGCGTGATGATGAGGCACAGGGCCACCAGCATCGCGAAAACCAGTGTGATGCTGGTCAGCACAACGGTACCGTCACTGGCTTCAAGGGCAAGAAGAGCTAGGTTGGGCATGGATGATCCTCCTTTGAATGGTAGCAGCCCCCGATAAAGGGCTATTTGATGATATTATAGCACAAAGAAAATTTTTTGGGTAGATTTTTTTACAAAAAAATGAATAAATTTAGGGAAATGTACAGATGGTGCATGAAGGGGGCGGCAGGTTTCGGCGGGGTGAGGGCACCCCGCCCTACGCACGGGTTTTAAGTGGGGTCGTAGGGCGGCCAGCCCTCTGGCCGCCGCGGCCGTTTGCGGCGGCGGGAGGGTGCCCGGGAGGGATGAATCCCTCCCCTACGGATTGAATCGTAAAAAGGATATGGCGGTAAGCTGCGGGCCGGGCATGCCCGGCCCCTACAGGGCGGCGATGGGGAAACGGGATATGCCGGTAAACCGCGGCGGGGTGAGGGCACCCCGCCCTACGCACGGGTTTGATGTGGGGGTGTAGGGCGGCCAGCCCTCTGGCCGCCGTGGCCGTTTGCGGCGGCGGGAGGGTGCCCGGGAGGGATGAATCCCTCCCCTACGGA
>ERZ1673697.331-NODE-331-length-75793-cov-7.899007_pt1 | contig 75793 bp, 70 predicted proteins | sample MGYA00580227_ERZ1673697 | MGnify/ENA primary metagenome ERZ1673697 (study PRJEB41218, sample SAMN15661759) | gut metagenome | host: Homo sapiens | place: Canada: London | collected 2015-08-20/2019-03-30 | study: EMG produced TPA metagenomics assembly of... | reverse complement strand
GAATGAATGTACCGACGATTTCAGAATAGGCGTACCGTTCGAGCAGAATTTGCACTGATCAGAGATGCTGTTATAAATTAATCTCAGAAAACACCAAAATCAAACAAAAAACTAAGGAGGGTATGTTATGTCCAGTATTGCATTATCCGGCATCGGAATTTTATTATCACTGGTTGTAATGACTATTTTTGCTTTTAGGGGCGTGAGCACTGTTATCTGCGGTTGTGCAGCCGCTTTGATTACTATTGTATTGAGTGGACTTCCGGTGCTTGAAACAATGTCTTCGAATTATATTCCCGGGGTGGCTTCTTTCTTTATTTCTTATTTCCTGATTTTTTTATTAAGCAGTATCATGGGTAAGATTTATGAACAGACAGGTGCCGCACGGGCTGTTGGAGAAAAGCTTGCAAAGACTTTTGGTTCAAAGATGGCTATGGCGGCGGTTGTTGTTTCCACAGCAATTTTGATTTATGGAGGTATCACATCATTTGTAGTTATTTTCGCTATTTTTCCGATTGCATTAGTTCTCTTTGAAGAGGCGGATATTCCAACAAGATTAATTCCTGGTGCAGCAACATTGGGACTTTGGAGCTTTGCGATGACGGGTCCATTTTCAACCCAGATTCAGAACATTATCCCTATGAATTACCTGGGAACAAGTTCTACAGCCGCTTTAGGTCCTGGAGGTCTGACAGCACTTTTGTGTTTTGGCATTGGCGTTATCTACTTAATGTGGGAAGAAAAGAAGGCAAAAAAACGAGGTGAACATTTTGTTTTTCCAGCTCATGTAGAAAAACTGGAAGATACAAAAGAAAAACCAAATTGGCTGATTGCCTTAATTCCTATTTTATTTGTAATTATTTCCTTTAATGCTTTCCAGTTAAATATTGTATATGCATTGTTAATTACAGATATTATGGCAATCATATTGTTCTTTAAATATTTTCCAGACAGAAACTTTATGAAAGCTATTAATGAGGGCGCAACGGGCGCTGTTACCGTTATTATTAATACGGCGGCAATCGTTGGATTCGGTTCCGTTGTAAAAATGACACCATTCTATACCTTTGCGGTAGATGCTATTGTAAACTTACAGATGAATCCATATGTGCTCAGTTTTGCATCAACAAATATTTTTGCCGGATTGATGGGCTCTTCCTCGGGGTCTCTTGGATTGTTCTATGAATCTCTGGGCGATTTAATGCTCGAATATGGGAGTGCCGGATATAATTTGGAATTTGTTCACAGATTGAGTTCTGTTGGATGTGCCGGTTTGGATTCTCTTCCGTATTGTGGCGCTATCATTTCTGTATTAAACGTATGTGGCGTTACGCACAAAGAGGGATATTTCCCAATTTTTATCAACTGTACACTGATTCCTATTTTAGTTGGCGCTTTTGTATTATTACCACTTTGTATGCTGTTCGGATGATTTTTAAGTATTCTAATTTATTCATAATTTTAGCCTTTAAATAAAAAGTCAATAGGAAATTGAAAGATTTTTTGAAGGCAGCCATGTAGCCTTTCCCCGTGCACGCTTTTTGTCCATAAAAAGGATACAGGGGCATCCTGTGACTGCTCCATTAAACATTTTTCAACCATAGCATAAAAAGCAGGAAGTACATGGATGGATTTCATTGTACTTCCTGTTTTTCGTTTAATGTCTGTTTCCGTAATTACGGATAACGATCGGCACACCGTCTTTCATCACCTGAAAACCATGTCTCTGATAGAAAGGCACATTTTTGCTTTCTTCCGGCATCCCTTCAATATACACATAATCCTTATAGATTTCTTTCGCCTTTTCAACCAGCGTCCCTGCAATCTTCTTTCCCTGATACTGAGGATCAACGAGTACATAATGAATATAGGCCAGCATTTCGCTGTCATCCAATGCCCGGAGAAGCCCCACAAGCCGGTCTCCATCCCATGCCGTAATCACCGTAGACGAATGTAACAGGGCTTTATAAAGCCGTTCCGGATACTCTCCGGAAATCCAATGCACGGAAAGAAATAGATGTTCAATCTGATCTTTTGTAAATATTTTTTCTTCGGTATACTGAATCATCTGTTTTACTCCATTTCCTTTATGAACGATAATCACATTTTTGACACTGTATCATCGTATTTTCACTGTCTTCTTTATGGTAGGCGCCGGACCACTGACAGATTGTCTGAAGAATAGGTACCACGGAGCTTCCCTTATCTGTCAGAGAATATTCGACTCTCGGCGGAATCTCATCATAGGACTTCCGGATGACAATATCATCGGCAATCAGCTCTTTTAAGGTGACGGACAGCACCGCATCCGTAATATTTCCCATTTCTCTTCGAAGTTCACTGTAACGCAAAACCTCTTTGGCCGCCAGCACACAGATAATCCGTGATTTCCATTTGCCGCCGAATATCTCAAGCCCGTACTCCAACGGACAACGTATATCTTCTTTTAACTTTTTCTGATACATACTGCACGCTCCCTTCACTCAAATCATACTACATTATTCTTTCTTTTAACAGTAACTATGAAATTTGTGAGTGGGAGACCTGCATATTTTTACAGTACCTTCTTATTATCAGCGCCTGGTGTTGAAACAATAATTTTTTCCGGCGTAATTATTAACGCCCCCTTTGCTGTGGCGGCTCCATTAAACATTTTTTCAACCATTGCTTTAAATGTATCGACAACTTCACCTTCGGTAACATAGGCCGCAATCCCCTTAATCTGATAACCTTCAAGGCTTTTTGCATCGTAAGCGGATATCGCTACTTTTCCGTTATTGGACTGAATATTTTTCAGTGTTGTCTCCAGAAACACATCTCCGATAACCAGTTTTCCATCTTCTGTGACATCTTTAAATGCTACAGGCACAACATTTGGTTCGCCATCGCTGCAGGTTGCCACATCCCACATATTTTCTGTAAGTACTTTTTTTACATTTTCATTAAACATTTTATTGACCTCCATATGTTTTTATCGGTTGTACTCATTTTAGCGAATTTACTGTGCCTCCTCAAGATATTAACAAATTTATAAGTCACTCATAAATTTCATAGCGTACCGGTATACCGCATATCAATGCGCCGCACGGGCGCGTTCCGTCAAATCCGGAAAAATAAAACAGGAAGTACACGATCCTCGTGTACTTCCCATTTTATTTTTAAATCCGCTTTGCAATCTCATCCATATGCCGGAAGTCTGTTCCGCAACAGCCTCCAAAAACCTTCAGTGGACAGATATTTCTAAGCTTTATCATATCCTCTGCCAGTTCAACGGGCTCTGATGTTTTCAGTTCCCGGCAATTATCCAGCGCCTCATAGGTTAACGCCGACGTATTGGCCTGAATTCCCAAAAATCTCTGACGAACCATCGGATTATCATTAAACGAATGTGTTAATGCTTCATACAATATTTTGGGATGCACACAATTTGTCATATAGAACGACGGAGCGAATTCTGTCACATGGTCGATGTACTGTATGGCATCTGAAATTCGTGTACCATCGATCAGGCAGCCCTCTTTATTTATTGTAAAGCTGATGATATAGGGAATCCTGAATGTTTCGATTGCCTGCGCCATACCCGCAGCTTCTTTCACATCCGGCATCAGCGCTGCATATAAAAAGTCAACACCTGCTTCTGCAAAAAGTTCAATCTCCCATTTATGGAAGTCCCGTGATTCTTCCAGTCCCAATGCGCCGCTCCCTGTATATGCATCCCCACAGCATCCCAAAAGTCCGCCCACGTACATTTCTGCCGCCTGCTTCTTCTGAACCTCACGCAGAAAATCCACATTGGCTTTAATCAGCGAACTGTCAAAGGGTGATTTCCGAACGCTTTCTTTATTTGTACGCCGGGTTGGGGTCGTAGCCAGAAAAGGCAGATGATACCTCCGGGCAATTTCTGCATACCCGCTCCATAATTCTTCCAACGCATTTTTTCCGTTTTCTGAATAGACCAGGCCTGCCATCACCACATTTTTATCAAAGGCCAAATGATATTCTCTTTTTAACCGTTCTCCCAATGCCCCTTCCATCAGGATACTCTTTCTATTCGTTATACACGCATCAAAAGTCATTCCATCATCCCCTGAATTTTCTGCCCAAACAAACCGTCCGAAGGCTATGCTTCATATTCCACGGTTTCAACCTGTGGTTCCCAGGCTGTTTTCTTCTCAGTCACTTTTCCGCCGGTGAAATGGTTCAGCAGCGTTCCGAAAAGAATGACAAAGGCCATCATGCATACAGCCACAGCCACAAGGAAAAACATATTTTTCCGGTTTTCTTTTCTGTCATTGGCAAACATCTGCTCCGCTGTCGGGTAATCGATCCCGCAGTGAGCGCAATCACCATCGCAGCCGGAAGGCGCCTGATCAAATTTCTTACAATCTTTCAATTTTTTCACCTCACTCACTAAAACTAAAGTATAACATTAATTTTTCCAAAAGCAAAGCCATAATATTTATATCACATTTGCTCCAAAGGGCATCAGGGCCAGTTTTGCCATTTTAAAATGCTGAATTCCAAAAGGAATACCGATAATCGTCACGCATAACGCACAGCCCATCACCACAGATTCAATGGCCAGGGGAATTCCTGAAAAGATCATCCACAGAATATTCAAAAGCAGCGAACCGGCGCCGCCGCCATAGACAACCTCTTTTCCAAAAGGACAAAAAGCCAGTTCGGCAAATTTAAAACACTGCTTTCCAACCGGAATACCGACAATCGTTATACACCACAAAACACCGGCCAGGCACCAGGTCAGGCCACTGATAAAACCGCCGCAGATAAACCATAAAATATTACCGAGACATCCCATAAATCATCCCTCCGTTCTTCCATCCAATAATCCCTGAAGATTGCCGAGAATATGGCGCACCTGACGGATCGCCTCACCGACTTCTTCCCTCGTTTTCCCGATACGGCTCTGCACCAGATAATCTGAAACAATATCATCAAAGAAAAAATCCGTGAAGGTCAGAAACGTACCGATTTCAAGCTGAAAATCCATCGGCACATGAATATCCTTCAGTTCCCTCTGAAAAATCTGAAGCTGGTTCTTCGCATTTTCCATATAAATTGTTGCGTCGTTTATTCGTGAGTGTTTCATCATGCCACTGATAAAACCACCGCCAAACATATCAAAAAGCCCCCAGTTTCTCGCGCTGCTCAACTTTTCGGCAGCGCTTTCAAGACTTGATAAAGCCCTTTCTCCGGCCACGACCGCTTCTTCCACTTCTCTTCGCATTAATTCATTTTCCATTACAATTCCTCCTTGTGTTATGCAAGCCTATGTGACAGATTCATGAATATTCCTGTAAAGTAAAAAAAGACTTCTATCATGACATCTGTCACAATAAAAGTCTTGCTATCTCATTTGATACGGATACTTTCTCAAGTATCGGTTGACGCTCTCAAACCCATCCATAACGGATGTTCAGCTACTCCCTTTTGATTGCTTAGCATGAATATATCATAATCTAAGGAGAATGTCAATGGGTGGAGATAAGTAGACAGTATCAAAAAGAAATCCCCAGAGTCGCACCTCTGGGGATTTCCCTTTGTGTAATAATGCACATAATATCTTTTCTTATCTGGCGCTATTATATCATAAATATTCTTCTATGACAAGCGCACTTCTATCCGAATATTATTTAAATTTCCCGGCACACTTCGGCAAATTTCCTTTTGTGCCGCAACGCACATAGAGTCTTTTTTGTTCAAATTTATTATAACGCGGCCATTCTGCCTACGCAGGAAAATCTCTATTCAAAAATTCGACACTCTTTTCTAAGATTCCTGTCCCTTCTTAAAATATGCCTTTGTCTCCCGGACAACAACACCGCTCAATGTAAGCAGCGCAATGAGGTTCGGCAGAGCCATCAGGGCGTTAAAAATATCCGCGATATTCCACACTGCTTCTACCGTCATATACGGACCGATAAATACAGCCAGAATATAGAGCCAGCGGTATCCGGTAACAACACCGTTATTCCGGTTAAAGAGATATTCTACGCAGCGTTCACCGTAATAATCCCATCCAAGAATCGTGGTAAATGCAAAGAATACGAGGCAGAGCATCAACACAAAGGAAGATATTTCTGCCGGAAACGGCAGCCCCTTCTGAAATGCGGCGCTGGTGATTTCCACGCCTTCCAGTCCTGTATTCCATGTGCCTGTCAGTACGATGGAAATTCCCGTCATACTGCAGATAACAACGGTGTCGATAAATGTCCCTGTCATGGATACGAGGCCCTGGCGTACCGGCTCTTTTGTCTGGGCTGCTGCTGCCGCGATCGGCGCACTACCAAGTCCGGCTTCATTGGAAAAGATTCCCCGGGCGATACCTTTCTGCATCGCCACAACCATAGAACCCATCACACCGCCGGCCAGGGCGCTGCCGGTAAAGGCTGATTTTACAATTGTTGCAATCGCTGCCGGAATCTGCGAAGCATTGGTAATTAAAATAAGCAGTGCAAATGCTACATAGAGTACGGCCATAAACGGTACGATAATTTCCGAAACTCTGGCGATCCGCTTGATGCCGCCAAGAACGACCAGACCGACAACAATGGTCAGAATCAGACAGGTGATGACCGTCGCCCATGAATATGTACGCCCGAAAAGTTCTACTGTGGACTGCATATTCGGGTCAAAGAAATTCTTTGTCGCAGAAGCGATACCATTGACCTGAGTAAAGGTACCGATACCCATCAGTCCCACGCAGGCGCCAAAAAAGGCAAATATCTTTCCGAGCCAGCGGAACTTCTTTCCCATACCTCTTTCAATATAATAGAAAGGACCGCCCAATACATGTCCGTCATTGTCAATGGTACGGTATAAAATAGCCAGAAGACCTTCGGCATATTTCGTCGCCATTCCAAACAGCGCCGCAACCACCATCCAGAATAAGGCTCCCGGGCCTCCGGCTGCAATGGCTGTTGCCACACCGACGATATTTCCTGTACCAATGGTTGCCGACAATGCTGTACAGAGTGCGCCAAAACTGCTGACCTCTCCGTCGCCGCCGTCTTCATTTTTAACCATATACCTGAGTGCTTTTCCCAAATGCCTGATTTGCAGAAAACCAAGTCTCAGTGTCAGATAAATACCGGTTAACAATATGACTGTAATTAAAGGCAGTCCCCAGATTTTGTCATCAATAAATTTGATGAGCATGTTGATTTGTTCAAACATCTTTTTCTTCCTCCATCCTTTTGCCTGAGAGATTTGCAGCCCAATGCTGCGTACACCTTCGGCGCCCGGTTCTCCCGGGACTCTCCTGAGTTTGGCGAAAAACGCCGCTTAATAGAATAGCACAAAGAAAAAGCTGTCACAAGTCCTAATCTGTTTTAAATTTAAAAATTATCTGTTTTTTTCACACATTTTTGAGGCTCTGTTCAATATCCTCAATAATATCATCCACATTTTCCAAACCAACAGAGAACCGGATCAGTCCCGGATTTACACCGGCAGCAATCAACTGTTCATCCGTCAGCTGACGATGGGTTGCACTGGCCGGATGAAGCACACAGGTACGGATATCCGCCACATGCACCTCGTTGGAAGCCAGTTTCAGACCATCCATAAACCGGATGGCAGCCGCTTTTCCGCCCTTGATCGTTATCGAAATAACGCCGCAGGTTCCCTTTGGCAGATACTTCTGTGCCAGTTCGTGATATTTATCTCCCGGAAGGGCCGCATAGCTGACCGATTCAATCTTGTCGGAAGCTTCAAAATATTTTGCCACCTTCAGAGCATTTTCACAATAGCGTTCCATACGGATCGGTAATGTTTCCAGGCCAAGATTCAGTAAAAATGCCGAGTTTGCTGACGGATAAGCGCCAAAATCACGCATGAGCTGCATCCGTGCTTTAATGATATAGGCCATCTCCCCAAAATCCTTTGTATAGATCACGCCGTGATAGGAATCATCCGGCTCCGTAAAATCCGGGAAGTTTCCGTTTGCCCAGTTAAATTTACCGCTGTCAACAATAACGCCGCCGGTCTGAAGGGCGTGGCCATCCATATATTTGGATGTGGAATGAACCACAATATCCGCACCGAATTCAATTGGCTTACAGAGAATCGGTGTCGCAAAGGTATTATCAATGATTAAAGGGACATTGTTTTTATGAGCAATCTTCGCCATCTTCTCAATATCCAGAACTGCCAGTGCCGGATTTGCCAGTGTTTCACCGAAAACACATCGGGTATTCGGCTTAAATGCCTTCTGAATCGTTTCTTCGTCGTCTTCTGCATCAACAAAAATGCACTCAATGCCGAGTTTTTTTAAGGTTACGGCAAAAAGATTCACTGTGCCTCCGTAAATCGTGGATGTGCTCACAAAGCTGTCTCCGGCTTTACAGAGATTCAGGATAGAAAACAGAGAAGCCGCCTGTCCGGAAGATGTACACATGGCGCCGACGCCGCCTTCCAGATCTGCAATTTTCTTCTCTACCGCATCCACCGTCGGATTGGCAAACCGGGAATACATAAATTCCGTCGGCATATCAAAAAGCTGTCCGATGTGCTCTGTGGAATCAAATACATAGGTCGTGCTCTGAACGATCGGCAGCACACGTGGTTCTCCGTTTTTCGGCGTATAGCCGGAGTGTAAACATTTTGTCTCGTCTCTCATTGGTTCATTCCTCCATTTTCTGCAAGTTTTTCCTTCAGTTGTGTATCAAAAACGCCGGTTCTGAACATCTCAATTTCCATTCGGTAAGGTGCCCAGGATTTTTTCGGCTGATTTTTATCCGCTACATAAGGTGTCTCCAAAATCTTTGGTACTTTCCTGAAATCCTTATGATGCACAATATTATTCAGCGCTTCGAAACCGATATGACCAAATCCAATATTTTCATGGCGGTCCTTTCCGGCTCCGGGAACATTTTTACTGTCATTTATATGAAAAACACCAATCTGGTCTTTTCCAAGCAGCCTGTCAAATTTTTCCATCACCCCGTCAAAATCATGGATGATATCATACCCTGCGTCGCTGGTATGACAGGTATCAAAACAGACGCGCAATTTATCATTACAGGATACCTTATCATAAATCCGGGCCAGTTCTTCGAAGCTCCGGCCGATTTCACTGCCCTTGCCCGCCATGGTTTCCAGAGCAACACAGACCTTTGAATCCCGGTGCAGCACTTCATTCAGCGCTTCCGCAATTTTAGCGATTCCCGCCTCCGGCCCCGCCCCTACATGGGCTCCCGGATGAACAATAAGCAGTCTGCTGCCCATGGCCTCCGAACGGCTCAGTTCCAGATTCATAAAATCCACCGCCAGCTCAAAGGTTTCTTTTTTGACCGTATTGGCCATATTGATAATATACGGCGCATGAATCACAATTTCTTCGATGCCATGCTCCCGCATATAGGCCCAGCCCTCATCGATCCGAAGTTCAGATATATCCTTTCTCCGGGTATTCTGAGGTGCGCCCGTATAAACCATGAAGGTATTGGCCCCATAGGATACCGCTTCCTTCGCCGAGCCCAAAAACATTTCTTTTCCACTCATTCCCACATGGGAACCGATTTTCAGCATAGTCTCTCCTCACCGCGCCCGGCGGTACGCTTCCCCGTCTTCCAGTTCAATACCCCGGCACGCAAATAATTGGTCTACTGTTAAAAAAGTATAACCCATCCGCTGTAATTCGTCAATCATTCCGGCCGCTGCTTCGGCCCCGTGTTCAGAAATATCATGCATTAAAATAATATCCCCGTCCCGGACATCCCGCACCGCTTCCCGGATAATCTGTGCCGCATCGGTCCCCTTCCAGTCCACCGTATCCAGCGACCAGAGAATCAGCGGCATATCCAGCCACGCTTCCAGGCTGCCGCTGATCTTTCCAAAGGGCGGCCGTAACTTCAGTTCTGTCGTACCGATTGCCGATTCGATCGCCGCTATTGATTTTTCAATCTCTTCTTTTTGTTCCTCCTGCGTCAAACAGGATAAATCCACATGGCTATAGGTATGAATACCTATCTGATGGCCTTCTGCCGCCACCCGTTTTACCAGTTCCGGACATTCTTCCGCCTGAGATCCGATCATAAAAAAAGTGGCTTTCACCCCTTTCTCCTTCAGCACATCCAGCAGTTTTTCTGTCATCCCCGCTTTAGGCCCGTCGTCAAAGGTTAATGCCACCAGTCTTTCACTCTCTTCGTAAATATCAAAGGTTGAATCCTCCGACACCGACACCACATTTCCCGTCCCGGATACAATAAGAGATATCAGCAAAAGGAGCAGTGCCGCCGCCAATACATGAAACTCCTTCATTTTCCGCCTCCGGTCATCTTTTCAGACCAGTATATGCACCTTCATCCGAATTCAGAACGCTCCGGGATTCTTTAAATAACAGAAAGAAGGCTGCCACATTCAGTGGACAGCCTTCTTTCACGCTTCCTGTCAGTCATCATCATCATCCGTATCGTCGTCAATATCGTCCGCATCATCGACATCGTCATCATCATCGTCGATATCTCCGGCATCATCGACATCGTCATCATCGTCGATATCGTCCGCATCATCGACATCGTCATCATCGTCGTCAATATCGTCCGCATCATCGACATCGTCATCATCGTCGTCGATATCTCCGGCATCATCCGCATCGTCATCATCATCGTCGATATCATCCACATCATCATATGCATCGTCTGCGTCATCCATGTCATCCCGGTCATCATCATCGTCCGCATCATCATGTGCATCGTCTGCGTCATCCATATCATCCCGGTCATCATCGATATCATCCGCATCATCGTCCCAGTCGTCATTATGCTCATAATCCGCTTCCAGGACCTTTCCCGAAACTGCATCGACTTCAAAATCGTATGCCGTGCCATCGGCCATAAATTCTAATTCGTAAACACCGTCATCCAATTCGTAGGATTTATCTGTGAACGACGCTTCTTTCAGACCTAACTGGGCAAGCACGAGTTCCTTCGCTTTTTCAAGTCCGATATAACCATTCTGTTCCATATCATCCCCATCAATCGTCATCGGATTTGAAGCAATTCCAAGGCTGCTGACTGTTTCCCGAACCCCCTGCGCCACATCTTCAAGGAATTTATCGTTCGGATATTCTGACCCTCCGGTCACTTTAAGGACGATATTTTTTGTCTTACCGCCGACGGTCTGTTCAAAGTAACCGGATTCATAAATTTTCCTTACAAGGACATTCACAACCTCATCGCAGTCTTTGCCCTTATAATCCGAATAATTTTGAACAACATTTTTACCATCGTCATTGATGCCTTTAATGTCAATGACATCCCCGTCATAATTGTACGCCAGTTCAATTTCCGGATTAACGCTGAGTAAAATGGAGCCTGCGGCCGTCCCGAAGGATGGCGCTTTTGCTTCTTTCGTCACCTTACCGGAAGTCCCGCATCCTGTAAGAAGTGCCAGGCTTAATGCCGCAGCCGCTGCTACTGTTGCGTAATGTTTAAAATTCTTTTTCATTTTAATTTTCTCCTTTCGCTTCTCTGTTTCTTATATAAACAGTATACGGAAGTGATTTTTCAAAACCGGGGCCGGAAGATAAAAATTTTTATTTTTTTTAATCATCCGCACCGTCATCTGCATCAACAGCTTCGCCATCGTCTGCCTCGTCCACAGGGCTGTCATCGTCGTCACCTTCGCTGTCATCGTCATCCTTCCAGTCATCGCCGATGTCTTCACTGTGATCGTCGTCCCCCCGGTCATCGCCGATGTCTTCACTGTCATCGTCGTCCTCCCGGTCATCGCCGACGTCTTCACTGTCATCATCCTCCGGAGCATCGTCATAAAAGACTCCATCGGCGCCTGCGCTCTCTTTCTGAATCTCCCTGTTTGGATTTACCGGAATCACGATCGTTTTCCCATCCGTTTCCGGCGCTGTTTCCGCCGGCACTTCCCCGGCATCTTTAACCTCAACATGAATCTTTTCCGGAAGATGAACGTTTAATTCCAGAATCAATTTTTCCTCTGTCGCTTTTTTCCATTTTTTATTCGATGAATCCACCGTCAGCGTAATTTTACCATTTTCGCTCAGATAGTTCATTTCCAAAGCCCGGTCTGCCAGTTCATCCGACACCTCATCAACCCTCCGGCCAAAGGTATGAACACCGTCCGCCAGTCGTTCTCCATCCCTATTCAGCCCCTCCAGACCGACAACATAATTCAGGCGGTTGACTGAGATCAGAACGTCCGGATTTATCTGCATCCGCACGGTTCCAACCGAAGCAAAGACATACTGCCATACCCCTAAGAACACCAGACAGAAACAGGCCGCAGAGACAAGCAGTCCTGCCAGAGGGTTTTTGCGGTGCGCGTGTCTGCCCGCATCTGCATCCGCACAGGCTTTTATAACATCGTCCACAGTTTCTCCGACTTCATAGCCCATATTTGCCACTTTCCAAAAACGTCCTTCATCGTCAAGAACAACGGCATAGCCGGGATGACATTCCATGACCAGATATTTCATAGCCTCTGACCCCCTTTCCCGGGAACAATCCGTTTTAAATGCCCCCGAATGATTTCAAAACCATTTGTATATGCAAGTAAAATAGCCACCATATATTTTCTGTGGCGCTCCAGCGTTTTCTTTTCCACACCTGAACCGGATGCCAATGCGGAAATCGGCAGTTTTCCGGTTTCCGTCAATGTATTCAGCAGTACCGGATTCTCTTTGGCATACGCCAGCGCCCGGTGACAGGCCGTTAATGTACGTTCCTGCTTCGGACAGTTGTCCGCAATATCTGCCAGACTCAGGCCAAAGCCTGAAAGCTCCGCGGCAAACTTCCCAATTTCCTCCCTTGCCGCCGACCGTTCCGCATGCTCATGAATATCATCTCTGCCTGTATCCAGTTTCTCCATTAAAGACCTTCCGTCTTCACCGCCGTCATCATCTGCTTTATCCAGTGAAATCAAATTTGAATGACGCTGCTCTTTCCGGCTGTAATCAATCAACCGGTTTCGAATCGCCCGGGCTGCATAGGCCAAAAAACTGCCCCGTGTTTTTTCGTAGGACAGCACGGCTTCATGAAAAGCAAACATGGCAATGGACAATTCATCATCCCGTCCCTCCTGCGGTACCCGTTTTATGTATTTTGCAGTCTCTGATTTGATAAACGGAAGATATTGGCTCACCAGACGGCTGGCCGCTTCATTATTTCCCCTGGCCTCATAAACCAGCGCTACGATTTCATGTTCCTGTTTCATATGTGCACTCCCATCCATTTATAGACTACGCATTGAATGATTATTTTTCGGGGCCTCCCGATAAATTTTTCAAAAAAGAGCATCATCCTCCGGCCAAAATTCAGCCTTTGAATGATGCTCTGTCTTCTTTTTAATGATTATTCACCGACATAGGTTTCCGGCGCTGTCTCGCTGTAAGCTTCAGCCTCGCTCAGCAATTCTTCCCCAAGCGTTTCCGATTCGGTTTCAACTTCAGTCTCTGTCAGTGTTTCGCCCTCTGTGAGGGATTCACTCTGTAAATCCGTTTCACTTTCCTGAACAGACTCGGTTTCCGTTTCCGATTCGCTTTCAGACTCTGTCTCACTCTCCGGTTCCAGTTCATGATCCAGACGATGGATGTTAAACACATATGTCTGTGTATTTCCTGCCGGTGCTGTGACAAGAATCTCAAACCGATTCTGTCCCATAGCAAGCATCAGGTTTTCCGGCGCTGTGACAACACTGTCTTCTTCCATCGGAATGATGGAACAGATGAACATTTCCATACTCTGTCCAACTTCCAGGTCATATTCAAAAACATCCGGGTTGAATTTTTCTTCCAGTTTCTGAACTCCGGCAATCATTACCTCTTTAATCCGGGCATCTTCGGAAATCGCATTATTGACAACAACCTCGATGGTTGTGGAATCACTGCCCAGACTTGTCAGCTCAGCCGATTCATAACCTTCAATATAAGCGTCGTGGAGACTGACTTCCGCCGGTCCGACTTCCAGTGCCTTGAAAGTCAGTTCATAGGTTCTTTCTGTCTCGCCATAGGCCAGCGTCTCAACAATCTGTATCTCACCATTGGCTCCGGTAGCCAGGTCGGTGGAAGTCCCCACCAACTCAAGCATTGCCGGATCATAGGTTAAATCTGCTTTAATATAACTCATGGATTCACCGCTGGATGCAGTGACGCATACTTTAATCTCTTCGTCTTTTCCCACCGTTGAGGATTCTGCAGCCACTGTCATCTGCGTTCCTGATGCCTTTGTCCGCATCCCGCAGAACACAACGCCGCCGACCACTGCACAGAGGGTTAAAACTGCTGCACATATAATTGAAATGGTTTTCTTACTTATACTCATGGTCCTTCTCCTTCCTCTACTGACGGTAGATTCTAAAGGTGTATGTTTCCTGGTCTCCGTTGCCGGCCTGACAAACAACTTCAATAATATTTTCGCCCGAACGCAGTTCGTGATAGCCTGCTCCGGATACGATTGAAGCATAATCGCTGACCGGTGTTGCAGAAATATTGATCGAAGCTTCTCTTGTAACTGCCGTATACTTCTGTGTATTGTAAGTAAATGTCTGGTTCAGACCAACGCCACCGCCGTTAATACTCAGATATTTAATATACGCATTCGGATTTCCTGCTGCCGGCGGCATCGCTGCTGCTGTTTCTGGCATATTATCGTAAACAGGAATAATAAATGTCATCTTACTGTCAAGCACTCCCAGCTCCTTATAGGTCGAATACCGGCTTGAGCCTTCGGAGGCCGGCGCCTGAATATTACCCATATACTGGTGATCGTAATACGGTCTGCTGACAACATTAAACTTCTGGAAATAATCCGTATTCTGTCCGTCATTAATATAGGACTGAGCGAGGAATTCCGCACCACCGACGATGGACAGCCATGGGCTTGTCCATGGACGCCGCCACTTACCTGTCTGGCTTGCGTAATTAATACCGTTGGTTACCGCATTACCGGAACCGCTCGCATAAGCGCCGATATTAAAGAAGTTATAGTAGCCGTAGCTTCCATCGGCCGCCGCACTTCCTCCGCCGACTTCCTGCCGGCATCTGGATGCCAGGAAGTATGGGCTCGCACCGGAAATCTGTCCGGCTTCCATAAATGTATCGACATACGTATAATATCTGCCGTTATAATGATAGCCGTTGCCGTCGGACATAAAGGTATTGTTCAGAATACCTGCCGTGACATCCCGGCTGTGGGTGGCCTCGTTCGACTGGGATTCAAACATGAAAATCTGCTGTTCATCCAGGAAATTCCGAGGGTCCATATAATAAGCGATCAGCTCTCTGGCAGCGCCCTTCCATGCAGCGCCATCCTTATTCACATAGGTATCTGTTGCCCAGTCATAATCTCCAGGCGCTGTGGACAGCCATGAGAACGGTGTCGTTGACGATACATAAATCATAGAACGGTTACCGCTGTTTTCACTGTCTACAGAGTAATTGAAATCAAGTCCTGTATATTTTGCTTCAAACTGCCACTGAGGATGTTTGTCATGGAGACGTCTCAGCGCATTCTTATAGCTTTCCGGGAATTCCGAAATCTGTGTCTCAAAATCTGCATCCGGTTCGCCATCATAAGGCTCATCGTCTGCGCCGGCAATCTTAACGAATTCTTTGCTCATATAGCCTTCCTTAAGAACACCGTTCATCACACAGCTTACTTTATACCAGCTGCCTTCTTCGCCCAGGATATTCACCTGAGTTCCAAGGTAAGCAAGTCCGAGCGTACTGTGTTCGGTTCCCGGGCCTGTACGGAAGTTCAGCGCATCCGCTGTAACAATACCGGATTTGCCTACAGGATTCTGGCTGTCGCCGCCATTTCCTCCCTGGTTGCCGCCTTCATTGCCGCCTTCGTTTCCGCCGCCGTTATTATCACTGATCGTAATAAAGTCAGCAAAAACATAGCCTTCCCGGGTTGCCCCGTTGACAACACAGGAAACCTTATACCATTCGCCTTCCTGACCGATCACTCGAACCGAAGCATTCTGATAGAGCAGGCCAATAACAGAATGGTTGGAACCGGCGCCGCTGCGGACTCTCAATGCATCCGCATTGACAATGCCGTTTTTCTCTTCAAAGGCTGTTCCGCCCTGATTGCCGCCTTCGTTTCCACCCTGATTATCACCACCGCCATCCGGGGTCTGATCGTTTACTTTGGTGATGTATTCGGCATAAACATAACCGGTAGTTTCACTGCCATTGATCGTACATTTGACCTGATACCAGGAACCGACCTGAGAAAGAATCTCTACTTTATCATTTGTCCGGATCGTTCCGATAACCCCGTTATTTGTGCTAGCGCCGCTGCGGACATTCAGAACATCGGCATTTACCACGCCCTTTCCGAGGGATTCACCGTTGCCTCCACCGCCATTACCGCCGTTATTCGCATCCGAGGTCTTCGTAATATATTCGGCATAAACATAACCGGTCTGCATACTTCCGTTGACGGAGCAGCGAACCTTATACCAGGAACCGGTCTGTCCGAGAATTTCTACATTATCATTATGATGGATCGTTCCGAGAACCGAATCGCTGGTGCTGGCGCCGCTGCGGACATTTAAGGCGTCCACATTCACCACGCCGGCTGCAATCACTGTTGCACCCGAATCGCCGCCGTCCGGATTCTGGTTTCCGTCATCCGGGTTCTGGTTTCCGCCGGATTCGCCGTCCATCTGAACATACTGGCTATGTACATATCCCGTCCGGATTTCTCCTTCAAAGGATGCTGTGATCTTATACCACTCGCCGTGTACGGAAATCACCGTCAGCCGTGTGCCTCCGGCAATGCTTCCCAAACGTGAAAAATTCGTTCCCGCACCGGAACGCACATTCAGCCAGTCTGCCGTAATCGTTCCGGAAGAACTGGTTGACCGGACCGGTGTATCTGAAACAACATTTGAAACAAAATCACTCCGTACATATCCGGATGCGGCACCTGAAATCTGATACCATGTATAACCATCTTCGCCTTGCACTGTATTCATAATACTCACTGTCTGTCCCTGAGTCACCGTACCCACACGAGAATATCCTGTTGACGCGCCGGAACGGACATTCAACGCATCCGCATTGACCGTACCTGTCATGGCCGCTCTGGCTTCCAGAGGACCGATGCCCACAGCACAGGAAGCAACCATCGCCGTTGTCAATGCATAGACAAGGCCTTTTTTTAAGCCGTTGATCTTTTTCATAATACCCTCCCTGCTGATTTATTACAATTCTATTACATATTTACTACAATTATGGCATAAATGATTAAAATAATCAACTGTTTTTCGCATTTTTATGAAGAAAAAAAGAAAAACCCGGAAAGGCTGTCCACCTTTCCGGGTCTGTCAATCTTTCTCAGGCTTTTCCGACGGAACCGAATAATTCCATCTTTTCGATAACCTTTGCACGAATCGCATCTGCGCCTGGCTTCAGAAGCTTCCGAGGGTCATAACCCTTGCCTTCCTGGTCCTTTCCGGCTTCGATGTATTCCCGTGTTGCTTCTGCAAATACAAGCTGACACTCTGTATTTACATTGATTTTTGCCACGCCGAGAGAAATGGCTTTTTTAATCATATCATCCGGAATTCCTGTGCCGCCGTGAAGGACGAGCGGTAAATCACCTGTCAGCTGCTGAACAGCATCCAGTGTTTCAAAACTGAGTCCCTGCCAGTTTGCAGGATATTTTCCATGGATATTTCCGATGCCTGCTGCCAGCATATCCACACCAAGGTCTGCGATCATCTTACATTCCTTTGGATCCGCACATTCGCCTGCACCGACAACACCATCTTCTTCACCGCCGATAGCGCCGACTTCTGCTTCAAGAGACATGCCTCTTTCTCTGCACATTCTTACCAGTTCTTTTGTCTTTTCAACATTTTCTTCGATCGGATACTTGGAACCGTCAAACATAATGGATGAAAAACCGGCCTCAATACATTTCAGGCATCCGTCATAGGTACCGTGATCCAGATGAATCGCTACAGGAACTGTGATTCCCAGCTCTTCGATCATAGCGCCCGCCATTGCCGTCACCGTTTTAAAACCTGTCATATATTTTCCGGCGCCTTCTGAAACCCCAAGAATAACCGGTGATCTCGCTTCTTCTGCTGCGAGTAAAATTTCCTTTGTCCATTCCAGGTTGTTAATATTGAAATGACCCACCGCATATTTCCCCGCAACTGCTTTCTTTAACATCTCATCTGCTGATACAAACATTTCTCCATCCTCCATAATTTTGTTCATACATAGTTTTTTGTTAGCTGTTACTTAAAATTTTACTCTAATACAGCGAAAAAATCAACGCTGTCGGATAAAATCTTTGTTCTTCTCCGGATACTTTATCTTCCGGGCTGTACATTGATCTCTATCGTACAGTCTGAAACGAATCCATCGTTAATTTCCAATGCATAGAGTGTCTGTGCATGAATCCGGTCTTCATTTTCCTCAAAATCCACACTGAACGTATTAAAGCACACTTCCATAACCCCATACGGCGTCCGGTAAATGGACATATTTTTCGTATTCGCCTCAAAAACCATGTGGGCGCTGTGAGAACCGTGCTTAATCATATCAATACGGTTCGGTGTCATCTTCAGCGTACTGCTCACCTGCTCACCCGTATCCGGTATCAGTTCATCATACACGATATAATGTTTCCCGTTTCGGAAATAATAATTCCCGGTCGTTATCACCTCTGTGACGCCGTCTTCTCCAAATTCATGCTGCGTCCCCTTGATGGATAAGATTACTTTATCTGTCATTATGTATTTTCTGCCTCCGTCTGTTAATAATTTTCAATAGGTACCAGCCGGGTCGGCACAAGATCCACCGGAAGAATGGAGTTGGCAAACTTGCTGAACCGTTCTGCCCCGTCACTGACGAAAAAATGATACGCCGGCTCTCCGGTCTCCCGGTAAATGCCCTCTTTCTTTAAGAGCGCCCGGAGACTGCAGGCAGTTTCATAGGCCGGATTCACCAGCTCGACTTCATCGCCGACCAGACGGCCGATGGCTTTTCTCAAAAGCGGATAATGGGTACATCCGAGGACCAGCGTGTCCACACCGGATTTTTTCAGGGAATCCATGTAACGCCGGATCACTTCATCGGTCACCGGATCATCGGTCCATCCTTCCTCCACCAGGGATACAAGCAGCGGACAGGCCTTCTGAGTTACCTGAATATCCGGATTATAGCCGTGAATCACCGATGGATAAATACCGCTGCCGACCGTAGCCTCTGTGGCGATCACGCCGACCCTGCCGTTTTTTGTCGTGTTGGCGGCAACCAGCGCTCCCGGCTGCACGACCCCGATAATCGGTATATCTATTTTTTCTTTCAGCACATCCAGCGCATAGGATGTGGCTGTATTGCAGGCCACAACAATGGCCTTTACCTGTTTTGTCATTAGAAAGTGAACAATCTGTTCCGAATAATTAATAATGGTATCTCTGGACTTTGTTCCGTAGGGAACTCTGGCCGTATCTCCAAAATAAACAATGTTTTCTGACGGAAGCTGCCGGATAATCTCCCGGACGACGGTCAGACCCCCGACACCGGAATCAAAAACCCCAATCGGTGCATCTGTCTGCATCTTCTGAACCTCCTATCTGGCGTAACGCTCAAAGGCATGCTGAATCATCCGGTCCACCAGCGCTTCATTGGACAAGCCCTTTTCATTCCAAAGCATCGGATACATACTTATCGAAGTAAATCCAGGCAGTGTATTGATTTCATTAAATACAACTTCGTTTGTATCTTTTTCCATAAAGAAATCGACACGGGCGCATCCAAAGCCATCCAGAGCTCTGAAAATATCCACCGCATCTTTACGGACTTCTTCGAGTTTACCTTCCGGAAATACCGGATGCAGGTCGGTTTTAGACGCTGCATTATTGTACTTCGCATCAAACGTATAGAATTCTTCAGCGGAAAGCACTTCGCCCACATCGGAGGCCGCCGGTTCATAGCCGCCGAGAACCGCACATTCAATCTCCCGTCCGACAATCGTTTCTTCAACCAGCACATGAATATCATGTTTTATCGCTTCCTCCAGCGCCCGGATCAGACTTTCTCTGTCCACCGCTTTATTGACGCCGACAGAAGAACCGGCTTTGGAAGGTTTGACAAACACCGGATACTCCAGCGCCGCTTCAACCTTCTCCGCGCATTTTACCACATCCCGCATTTCGATGTGGCTGACCGATACATATCTGGCCTGACGGATATTCAGTGTATCCACAACGATTTTTGTATAAATCTTATCCATGGAAACGCTGGACGCCAGAACGCCGCAGCCAACATATGGAATACGGCACAGTTCAAACAGACCCTGGATCGTTCCGTCCTCACCGTACATACCGTGAAGCACAGGGAAAATCACATCCACCTTTTTCTTCCAGACCCTCTCCCCTTCGGAAAAGATGATGCCGCCATCTCCGGCATCCGGAGAAATGATGGCCTGGGTCCGGCTGTTTTCCCATGCGCCGCTTTCGACATCCTTAATGGAATCTGCCAGCAGCCAACGGCCCTCTTTTGTAATTCCGATCAGAATCATCTCGTACTTTTCCGGGTTTAAAGCCTTCATGATCGTTGCCCCTGAAACGCAGGAAACATCATGCTCGGAAGACTGTCCGCCAAATACTACCGCTACAGTTAATTTATTACACATGTTTTGCACCTCTGTTATCTATCCATAGTTATGGTATTGTAGTTTTTTATCTATTGTACCTGATTCATTCTAATTATTCAACTGGTTTCTTCCCCCAATCTTCCACGCAGATTCGGGAAAATCAGCGTAAAATCCGAGGTTTTTTATCATAAACGAAGAGTTTCGGGATACGGATTTCCTCCCCGGAGCCGTCCATTTTCAGAATCAGATCATTCAAAATGACCGGCTCGATTCCCAGTTTTTTTCCGTTATTCCGAAACATCTCATCCAGATAAATCCCCACCGAACCGGCAACCTCCGTATCCAGGGCGAGGATTTCCCCGCCTGTCGCCACACTTTCACAGACAAGCACCGTCCGCGCGAATTCCGGATTTTCTTTGATCTCTTTCAGCAGCTTTTCCATTTTTTCCGGATTTTGTGCCACGGCTTTTCCAAGGACAATGACCTTCACCTGACCGTAATCCAGGGCCTTTCCGGACATACTGTCATACTTTTTTTTACAGTCGTCAAGGCTGTCGCCTTCCAGACATGTCACCGGATATTTGATGCCGCCCTTTGTTCCGGTCAGCGTCTCCAGATCCGGAAAGGTATAGGTCATTTTATAGGTCTGCGCCTCGCCCGAATCCACCCCGAGAGCCATCACAAAGGCCCGGTTTTCCAGTTCCACGTAGTTTTCACAGCCTGTCAGTCCGGCCGCCAGTATCACTGCCAGTATCAGGGCTCCTGCCCGTTTCTTTTTCATCCCGGCCGCCCATGGAACAATTCCAAGAAGAACTGCCCCGGATAAAAGCATCCACCAGAAGTACAGATTCAGAAATTCCCGGTTCAGCCCCAAAAACCACGAAACAATGCCGCCGGCAATGCCGAGGACCCAGACTTTCCACGGACGGCTCTTTACCCGGCCCCGTCCCAGAAGCTTCGCTCCATGGCTCAGCGCACCGGACAGACTCATGAACATGGCAAAAATCCAGAAGGAAAGCATCAAACCGTCCTGCCTGGACATAAAACCGCCCGGAATCCGAACGATCTGCATGAGAATGACCGTCGGCCAATGTTCTCCGGCCATTCCCGGAACACCGAGGACCGCCACACACAGTCCGTAAATCAGCAGCACCAGTCCGCCGCCCACACCGATAGATTTCGCAAAGCTCTGAAACACTTTGTCATTTTTTTCTGCCGGAGCAATATAGAGCATCCACTCCATCGGCGCCATTAAAACCCATGTGACAAGGGTTCCCTGAACAACCCCTTTCAGGGAAATACCGGACATATCCAGAAGCCGGAAAAAATTCCCCTCCGGGATGGAAAACATTCCGATAAGGATAATCGGAACCAGCACCAGATAAAAGAGTATTTCCGCCAGCCGTGAACGCACCTCAATGCCCTGAAGGCTGCCGTAAATAAGTACCGGCACCATCCCGCCGATCAGCAGCCATTTGGGCATCATGTAAAGAAAGGTTTCATTCAGTACGGTGGTAAACATGCCGATCAAAAAAATAAACGTTCCAATGCATCGGATGCCGTAAAGCCAACGGAGCAGATGCCCGCCAATGCCCTGTCCCAGCGCCGGAATGTAGGCACTGCCGCAGCGCCGGAAGCTCCAGGCGAGCAGCGCGCCGTCCGCCAGCGTGAGCAGCAGTCCCAGAATCAGAGCCGTCAGCCCGCCGCTGCCACAGATGCGTGCGAGCGTCCCCGGCAGAAAAAGTACCGCTCCCGTAAATACATCCAAAATCAGCAGACGGGTCGTCTGATGGTTTGAAATTTCTCCATTATTTGAAAACATCTTTCTCCCCCTTTGCCCTGTAGCGGATTCTCTGGCTCTTCTGTGCAAAAATCGGACGTTTTTTCAGTCCGGTCAGAGGTTTCCTTAAAATACCGTCCTGAAGGTCCTCATTATCATCCGCTTTCACCGCCACATAAGGCATCAGATAAGGAATTCCAAAGCTTTTCAGCGAAGCCAGATGGATAAGCACCGTCAGAAGCCCGAGGACAAAGCCGTAAATGCCGAGGAAGGAAGCCAGCAGAATCAGATAGAATTTCACCAGCCGAAATGCCGATGCAAAGCCTTCATTCGGTATCGTAAAGGACGACAACGCCGTCAGCGCCACAATAATCACCACGATCGGACTGACGATATTGGCCTCCACCGCCGCCTGACCGATAATCAGTCCTCCGACAATTCCCAGGGCGCTGCCCATAGGTCCCGGCAGACGGATTCCCGCCTCACGGAGCAGTTCAAAAGCAAGCTCCAGCAAGAGCACCTCCACCGGAAGCGGAAAGGGCACCCCCTCCCGCGCTGCCGCAAAAGACAATTCCAGACTTGTCGGCAGCATCTCCGGATGAAAGCAGGCAATCGCGATATAAAAAGCCGGAAGCCCCATGGCGATCAGCGCCGCCCCATATCTCAAAATCCGCACAAAGCAGACGATTCCCCAACGGTTGTAATAATCGTCGGACGCCTGAAAAAAACAGTTAAGGGTCGTCGGCAGTAAAAGGACCATCGGAGAATTATCAACAATGACAATCACCCTTCCCTCCAGAGCCGCCGATGCCGCTTTATCCGGCCGCTCCGTGGACTGAAACTGGGGGAAGGGGGAATATTTATCCGTTTCTGTCAGTTGTTCAAACTCACCGCTGTCAAAAATGCCATCGATTTCAAAGCTGTCCAGCCGTTCCCGGATATCCCGGACAATCTCCGGGCGGGCGATCCCTTCCATATACATAATCGTTATATCCGTCTGAGACCGGACGCCGATTTTCTTCTGAATGGTCTTCAGCCGTGTATCCCGGATGCGCCGGCGCACGAGCAGCGTATTGATCCGCATAGACTCTGTAAAGCTGTCCTTTGGTCCCCGGACAGAGACCTCGGATTCCGCACTCTGAACACCCCGTCCCGGATACTTCCGGCTGGAAATAATCAGCGCCTGGCTGCACCCGGAAATAAAAAGCGCCGTGTTCCCCGACAGCACCTCGAGAACCGCATCCCAAATCGTGTCCGCAGCCTTCGTATCCGCTGTAGTAATGACCTGTTTCTGTATAAAATCAAAAACGTTGGTGTCCGGTATCCGGTCCACGCCATACATCATATTTTTAAGAAATTCGCCCTCGACCAGATCTCTGTCAATCAGAGAATCCACATACACCACATACACCGTCCGCCCCGCAGCCACCAGAGGGCGGTGAATAATATCGCTGCAATCCGTAAACTGTTTTTCCAGTTCCCGGATATTGACATCCAGTTGTTTAGAAATTTTCATAGTCCCCACCTCCGGAATATCTGTATCAAAAAAAGAAAGCCCTTTGCACTATTCTGTGCAAAAGACTTTCTTTTTATTTACAAAACTTTATTTTTTCAGAGGTCCGGTGCTTTCCGCTTCATGGATCTTACGCATCACAGCCTGTTCCTGATTATAGACATGCCCCACCATAATGTTCGTGGTTTCTTCGGTATCCCTCCGGGAAAGCGCTTCAATGATCGCCTCGTGTTCTTCGACCAGCTTCTGATGGGAGGTGCCGTCTTTCAGATATTCCAGACGGTAACGGTACATCTGCTCCCGAAGATTATTCAGCATCTGGATCAGCCGGAGGTTATTGGTCGATTTATAAATAACATCGTGAAATTCCACATCTTTCTGCGCCTGAAGCGTAATATCATCCCCTCTGAGGGCCGCTTTAAAAGCTTCCTGCGCTTCCCGCAGTTCTTCAATTGTTTCTTCTTCCATCCGTTCGCAGGCGAGCTTGGTGGACAGCCGCTCCAGAGAGGCCCGCACTTCAAGAACGTCCTTTAAATCCTTTTCCGTAATCTTTGCTACAATGGCACCGCGTCTCGGAATCATCAGCACAAGGCCCTCCAGCTCCAGCTTTCGGATCGCTTCACGAATCGGCGTCCGGCTCACGCCGAGCTGTTCGGCAAGCTGCATCTCCATCAGACGCTCTCCCGGTTCCAGTTCTCCTTTTAAAATTGCCTGACGCAGTGTATAAAATACCACATCTCTCAACGGTAAGTATTCATTTATATTCATCTGAAAATTATGCATTCTTTTCTCCCCTTCTCTGCAAGTCTTCTATTTATGATATGGACGTATATTGTAAGGGCGTACCAGATAAACCTGACGCGCGAGTGTTCCCTGTTTTAAAATCTCCCGGGCCTGTTTCCCTTTTTCCTTATCATCAAAAATACCGAATACCGTCGGTCCGCTGCCGCTCATCAAAGCCCCCAGAGCGCCCTCCAGGATCATCGTCTGTTTAATCGCTTCAATTTCGGGATGTTTCACCGCTGTCACACTTTCCAGGACATTTCCCATCCGGGATGTCACACCGGAAAGATCTCCGTTTTTCAGCGCTGCCACCATACCGTCAATATCCGGATGCCGGATCGAATCGTCCAGTTTCAGGTGTTCATAGACATACTTTGTCGATACGCTCACCGGCGGCTTTGCGATCAGTATATGGCAGTCCGGCAATGCTTTCACCGGTGTCAGGATCTCACCAATCCCCTCCGAGAGAACCGTCCCCCGCAGAATACAGTAAGGAACATCCGCTCCCAGCTTAACCCCCCGTTCCATCAACTGACGTTTTGAAAGGCCGAGGTTAAACAGGCGGTTTATTCCGTAGAGTACGGCCGCACCGTCTGTACTGCCGCCCGCCATACCAGCGGCTACGGGAATATGTTTTTCAATATCGATCGCCACGCCTGCCTGAATTCCGAATTCATCCATAAGCATCTTCGCCGCTTTATAGGCAATATTATTCGCATTGACCGGAAGAAACGGCAGATTGGTTTTAATCCGGATGCCCGCCTTACTCCGCTTCTCAATGGATACTTTATCAAACAACTGGACTGTCTGCATAATCATACGCACTTCATGATACCCGTCCGCGCGTCTGCGGACAACGTCCAGCCCCAGGTTCACCTTACCAAAGGCCTTCATCTGAATCGTATTCATAACTATCCCTTCCTCTATTGTTTTTTGTATACAAAATTCACTATATATACAATTATAAATAATATCCGCTTTATTTCAAGTCTTATTTTAATATTTCCATGTTTTTCATGATTAACAGCGGCTGGCCGACAGGCAGCTCATCCCCCTTTAAGCCATTGACTTCCCGGATATCCTCCGGCGATGCATAGTAGGCCTTCGCCAGCTTCCAGATAGAATCCCCTTCGGTAACAACATGCCCCGTCATCCCCGGCATCGCCTCTATTTTTTCAAAATCCAGCGGCTCCTCCCCGACCTGGGCCACCACCTGAAGCTCCATCGGTTTAAAGATTGAGGCATCCAGGGAAATCACCATTTTCACTTCGATTTCATCGTTATCCGTCATCGTGGCGCTGAGCTGTTCCAGGCTGGAATACATATCATACACGGCATCTTCCCCGAGATTCTCCGCTTCGACCGTATAGGAAAAAGGCACGGCTGCCTTTGCCGCATTCACCGGTTTCCGGTCATCTGCGGCAATATAAAGAATTCCGAGATAGACTACCCCTTCCACAAGAATCCCTTCATCACAAAGCTCTGTCTGGTCAATCTTGACATTGGCCCGTGTATGGCAGATCTGCAGCATCCGTCCCCCTTCACCCAGATGGATTTTTTCCCGCACCGGACACCGGGACTGATTTTTCATGACCAGATTCTCCAGTGTCACTGTCTTAATTTCCGGTATAAGCGTCACCTTCGGAGAATAGATATCCTGCAGAAGCCGGATGGTCTCTTCCTGGTAAATATTCATATCTGCTGCCAGTACCGCTTCAACCCCGACAACCCGGGCTTCCCCGTCCTTATCGCTGCGGATATCCAGATTCAGATGATCCATACAGACTTTAATATCCGGTATCATTTCCTGGGTCACATCGGGAAAATCCAGCTTTCCATCCACCGGCACATTAAGCTCCACATCATTGACCGGATTCTCCATCGTTTCATCCCGGTAAAGAATAAATACCGACAACTGGCCCCGGATGGATATGCCGCCGTCCAGCAGCTTTATTTCCAGATTTTCAAGATTCTCCTGATGCCATATCATCTCCATCATATTCGGCCGGTTGGCCGGAATAGCCGCTTCCTCCCGGATGCGGAGCTGGTCCTTCTGACTGACATATTTCCGGCTCAGATGGCAGGTTTTATTCTGGGCCCATAGATCTTCACTATCCTCGACAGCCATAGCCGCTTCCTCCTCGCCCATCCGCAGCGCGGTCACCCGAAGAAGGATGATAGACCGAACACTTGTTTTCCGCGAATTAATCATTCCTGTCCGCAAATCTTCCATATCCCACCGGATATCCATGTGATCCGTATCCTGAAGGCCGTCCATATTCACCGTTTCTTCAAAGGGAATACTGCCTTCAATGGACTGGAGCTGACTGCTTCCGTCATCCCCCATATAAAGAATTCCGAAGGCCAGTTCGCCCCGGATGACGCATTTATCCTTTCCCGGCTTTATATCCCGGATATGCAGCATCCCCTTTTCCTGAATAATCCGTTCCATGTCCGGTTTCGAATCCGGCACATTAAAATCATTGTCCAGCGTCAACTGTACATCCGCCCGGTTCTTATACACCGGCACCCGGATATAGGTCTTCGATACATTCATCGTCCATCCTCCTAATTTTTAAATCGAATCGTCTGGTCCACAGCATCAATTTTTATAACGACAAAGGGACTGGTTGCGGCAGCCTCCGTCTTTTCGGATTTTTCCGGCCCGATGAAATCTGTATCCACCCATATGCCGTCCTCCCCCTGATACACATCATTGACCGAAATGCTGTATCCGGAAGTTTCCTGCTGCCCGTAGCCAACGATAATATATGAATACGTCCCGTCGTGATATGCCATCTGAAAAGCCTCATTTTTCCGTTCGTCGATCATCGTCCGGATTTCCTCCGGCAGTTCCTCCGGGCTCACCACCGTAAAATCAATTTCCGATACCTTCTTATCCGAAGTCTCGAGCATGGCGCAGCCCCAAAGGGGAATACAAAAGCACAGCATCCCCAGTACAATTCCAAGCACTTTTCCGAAAATATTTTTCATGACCCTCTGACCACCTTTTTTACCAGCCTATGCCCCGGCCTCCGTCAATATTCCGATTCCCGGAAAAGCTCTGCCAAAAATTTTCCGCAAACAGGACGGACACATCCGAACATTCCCCTGACAAAAAAGGATGGCGTCCTGCTTTCGCAGAACAGCCATCCTCCTTCGAATTCGCTGTAAGCTTTCATTACATCATCGATTCAATTAAAATATCCAGCGCCTTGCTGACAGTTTCTGATTTTGCATCGGCATCGGCCATCGATGTGCCCTTAATACCATAGTAGAACTTAATCTTCGGTTCTGTACCGGAAGGACGTACACAAAGCCATGCGTCATCCGTCAGATCGTAATAAAGGACATTGGAGGCCGGAAGACCTGTCGGTTTTGTTTCACCGGTCTTCATATCCACAATAACGTCTTTCTTATAATCCCGTGCTGAAACCACGCGCATACCTGCCAGTTCCTTCGGTGTATTGGCACGCAGTGTTTCCATAATCGACTGGATTTTTTCGAGGCCTTCAATACCGGACAAAGAAATGGATTTCACCTCATCTCTGTAGTAGCCGTATTTCTCATACATATCGACCATGGCATCCCATAAGTTCTTGCCCTGGGTTTTGTAGTAAGCCGCCGCTTCACAGAGCGCCATCGTTGCCACGATCGCATCTTTATCCCGGGCATGGGTACCGATCAGGCAGCCGTAGCTCTCTTCAAATCCGAAAAGATACGTACCCTTGCCGCTTGTCTCAAATCCGAGAATCTGCTGGCCGATGTACTTAAATCCGGTAAGACACTCGATCAGACGGATACCATAATGTTTGGCAACGGCGTCCGCCATGTTGGTCGTAACAATCGTCTTTATCAGTGCGCCATCTTCCGGAAGTCCGCCATTTAACGCATTCATCTGGCCGATGGTATACTCTGCCAGAAGACATCCGGACATATTTCCGGTCAATGTATGATATTCACCGTTTTTATCCTTCACGCGAACACCGAGACGGTCCGCATCCGGGTCTGTTGCCAGAACCAGATCGGCATCCACTTCCTTCGCCAGCTTTAATCCGAGAACAAAAGCTTCTTCTGCTTCCGGATTCGGATAACCGACGGTCGGGAATTCGCCGTCCGGCAGCTCCTGTTCAGGAACAACGTAAACATTTTCAAATCCGAGTTCCTTTAACACTCTTCGGGCCGGTATATTTCCTGTACCATGAAGCGGTGTATAAACGATTTTTAAGTCCTTCGCCATCGCTTTGATCGCTTCCGGATGTTTCACCTGTTCTTTCAGACAGGCGATGTACTTATCGTCAATATCCTTGCCGATAATCACGCAGAGTCCCTGTTTGACGGCCTCATCTTTATCCATGGTCTTAACATCATTATAATCGGTAACGGCCTGAACCTCCGACATGATGCCGCTGTCATGGGGTGGTGTGATCTGAGCGCCATCCTCCCAGTACACCTTATATCCGTTGTATTCCGGCGGATTGTGACTGGCGGTAATATTGATTCCGGCAGTACATCCAAGTTCACGGACTGCAAAGGACAGTTCCGGTGTCGGTCTCAGCGATTCGAATAAATAAGCTTTAATACCGTTGGCTGCCAGACATAACGCCGCTTCCTCCGCAAATTCCGGAGACATACGCCGTGAATCAAAGGCAATTGCCACACCCTTCGCTTCATTATTCTGTTTCTTTATGTAATTTGCCAGTCCCTGCGTCGTCTTTCGTACGGTATAAATGTTCATCCGGTTTGTACCGGCACCGATAATTCCCCGAAGACCGGCGGTTCCAAATTCCAGGTCTTTATAAAAACGTTCTTTAATCTCTTTATCATCTTCTTTGATACTTAAGAGCTCGGCCTTTGTTGCCTCATCAAAATACGGATTTGCCAGCCATGACTCATATATCTCTTTGTAATCCATCGGAATCTCCCCCTTAAAACAATAAAATTATTTGTTCTTTTATTATAACTGATTTTCATCGAAAATGCATTATTTTTTCATTTTTTCTCAAGAATTTTTAGACAAATCTTTGAATTTACCGCAGTATTCTTCCATCTTTGACAAAAAAAGCTGCCTTTCGCCCTTCTCCCGGATTAATTTGTTCAGCTTATCCATATTCTGGGCGGACATCCAGCTTTTCCGCGTATTCTGGTAGCGATTGGCAATTTTCCAGAATTTTTCCGGAAAGACCAGCATCCCGTAAAGGCACCGGACCTGACACCGGCTGAAAGGAAAAACTTCATCATAGGTCTGAAGCATCGCCATACCGAGTCCCCGGTTCCACCGGTTTTTCTCAAGTATTTTCCGCATAAACACATATAAATCATAGACCTGAAGCTCCATATGCATCTGGTCAAACCGGACCAGGGCCAGCTTCTCTCCGGAAATAAGAATATTATGCTGCGTATAGTCCCCGTGGCACAGCCGCTGTTCACGGCGGTTTTTTTCATAAAGCGCTCTATACCCGGCATCCTCCAAAAGAAGAAGCGCCTTTCTTCCCGAATCTTCAAAGTCCGGATAGGCTTCCATAAATTTCCTGTCAAAGGCATTTTTCTGTTTTTTCTTTAAAACATAATTCCGGATAGTTTTTAATTCCCTGTGACGCCGCGCCATTTCATCCAGTACATTGCCCTGACCGTAAACCTGATTGATCTCCCCGTCCCTAGAAATATCATGCATCCCCTTATGCATCCAGGCCATATGGGCCGTCGCCCTTAAAATTTCTTCCCGGTCCCTCGTGCTGCACTCCCGCCCGCTGTACCAGTCCGTCATTACATAATTCTGCCCTTCCTCATCCGCCGTCAGATAGCTTCCGTCTTTATTGGCAGCAAAGCGGTCTATGTAAGTATAGCCTCGTTCCATGAGACACTCCTTCACCATCGCTTCCCACTTCAGGCGCTGAGGTGAACCCTCATACACCCGAAACAGCTTCAGTCCCCTGTCTGTCTCACACAGCCACGCACCCCGCCCCCGATACAGACGCCGGATTTCCAGATGATAGTTTTCTAACAGCTCTCTGATTTTTTCTTCCAAAAGAAATCCCTCCCAGATATGTTAAAAGACAGTTTCTATTTAACATATGTGGGAGGGTTCAGGGCTATTCCTTAAAGAAAATGAACGCCTTTTTCTTCCATCGTCTGAACAACGTCATCCGGCCATACCGAAGCGATCACTTCGCCGATATGCGCCTTTCTCAAATAAAACATACAAATACGCGCCTGACCGATACCGCCGCCGATCGTATACGGCAGTTCACCGTTCAGCAGCGCTTTATGGAAAGTGAGATTCTTTCTTTCCACACAATCCCGGGCTTCAAGCTGGCGCATTAAGGATGCCTCATCCACACGGATACCCATTGAAGATAACTCAAAAGCCGTATCCAGTACCGGATAGTATACGAGAATATCCCCGTTTAACTCCCAGTCATCGTAGTCCGGCGCCCGGCCGTCATGAGGTTCTCCGGAAGCCAGTTTGCCACCGATCTTCATAAGAAAAACCGCGCCCCGTTCCCGGGCAATCTCCCGTTCCCGTTCCTTCGCTGTCATTCCCGGATACATATCCTCCAGTTCCTGTGTCGTAACAAAAGAAATCTCTGCCGGAAGAATCTCTTCGATGTATTCATACTGGATTGCCATATATTTCTCTGTATTTTTCAGGGCTTTGTATACTTTCCGGACAACAGCCTTCAGAGTTTCTTCATTTCGTTCCGATTTGTCAATAATCCGCTCCCAGTCCCACTGGTCCACAAGCAGCGAATGAAGCTGGTCGGTATCTTCATCCCGGCGAATCGCATACATATCGGTATATAAACCTTCACCCTGTTTAAATCCGTAGTGTTTCAAAGCAAAACGTTTCCATTTCGCCAGAGAATGGACAATCTCCACCTCTCTGTCTTCCTGTTCCCGGATTCCAAAGCGTACCGGACGTTCCACGCCGTTTAATGTATCGTTTAAACCACTTTCAGGATATACGAAAAAAGGAGCCGAAACCCGGGTCAGATTTAACTGTCTGGCCAGCTCTTTTTCAAAAAAGTCTTTTACACATTTAATCGCAATTTCTGTTTCCCGAATATCCAGAGGCGATTCATAACCCTCCGGTACCCATAACGGGCTCATTGTTTCTGCCATACTCATATACTCCTTAATGTTTTTCTTTCCTATTATAGTTACTTTACTCCAATGACGCAAGTACTTTTCCTTTAAAATGCATTTTTGCATTAAAATGCGGAAGCGCATTGAATATTTCCGACACATTTTCCGGAAACCCTCATTTTTACTGTCTTTTTTTTAACATAAAGTTGGCATGTGAATTGCGGTATAAAAGGTTAAATAAAAATGAACTATAAGGAGGGCTTTACTCATGAAAGGTTTTACAATTAATGAATTATCCATCGGTCAGGAAGCTACCTGGACAAAAACAATCACAGAAGCAGACGTTTTATTATTTGGCGCTGTTTCCGGCGATGTCAATCCGGCACACTTCAATGAAGAATATGCAAAAAATACATTCTTCAAAGGAAGAATCGCTCATGGTATGATTTCTGCAGGTTTAATTTCCGCTGTACTCGGCGTACATATGCCAGGACCAGGAACCATCTATTTAAGCCAGACTCTGAACTTCCTTGCACCGGTTCGTATCGGTGATACCATTACAGCAACCGGTAAAGTTGTTGAAATGATTCCTGAAAAGAACAGAGTTAAAATCGAAACCATCTGTACAAACCAGGACGGAACCGTCGTTACAAAAGGCGAAGCTATGGTAATGCCTCCTAAGTAGGTTTGGGCTATTCAAAGGGCTGTAGGTAAAACTTCCCCTCTTTTGAAGTTTTACTTCAAAGCGGCATAGTCAAATGACTATGCCGCTTCTTTTTTATCCCCACAGGGCCGTATCTTAATGCTTCGCATGGGCGCGCTCCGTCAAGCTCCGCGCGATAAGGTCTACCCACAGGGCATACCGTATCTTAATGCTTCGCATGGGTGCGCTCCGTCAGGCTCCGCGCGATAAGGTATCCATATCACTGAAACAGGTCTATACCGCAAACTCCTGATTTCCCGTCATCTTCTGCGGATTCAGTACCTCTTCCATTTCTTTTTTATTCATCAGGCCGTGTTCAAGCACCAGCTTTTCTACCGTTGTTCCCGTTTTCAGGGCTTCCTTGGCAATATCTGCCGCTTTCTTATATCCGATATACGGACAGAGCGCCGTAACAATGCCGACACTGGATTCCACCAGCTCCCGGCAGTGTTTTTCATTGGCCGTAATTCCACAGATACAGTGATCCACCAGTGTTTTTACCGCCCCCGTCAGCGTATCCAGCGATTCAAACAGATTATAAAAGAGTACCGGCTCGAAAGCATTCAGTTCGAGCTGACCCGCTTCGGCAGCCATGGTAATCGTACAATCATGGCCGATAATATGGTACGCTACCTGGGTCACGACTTCCGGAATGACCGGATTCACCTTTCCCGGCATAATGGACGAACCGTTCTGCATGGCCGGAAGATTGATCTCCGAAAATCCGGTCTTCGGTCCGCTGGAAAGCAGCCTCAGATCATTACACATTTTGGACAGATTGACGGCACAGGTCTTCAGTGTATTCGATACCTGAACGAAGCCGTCCAGATTCTGGGTCCCGTCAAACAGATCCTCCGCCTGTTTCAGCGGATAGCCGCTCAGTTCTGCCAGATTTCCCACGATATGGCTCAGATACATCGGACTTACATTGATTGCACTGCCGATGGCTGTTCCTCCCATATTCACACTGTAAAGTTCTCCGGAAACCCTTCGGATTCTACGGATATCCCGATTCACAACGCTGGCATAGGCATGAAACGACTGCCCCAGGGTCATCGGTACCGCATCCTGCATCTGAGTCCGTCCCATTTTCAATATATGGGCAAATTCCACCGCCTTGTCCTCCAAAGCTTCCTCCAGACGGCTCAGTTCCGCCAGAACGCCCGGAATCAGATCCAGAACCGTCAGTTTTCCGGCCGTCGGAATGACATCATTCGTGGACTGGGCCCGGTTTACATCATCATTCGGATGTACACGGTCATACACACCGAGCTTTCCACCCAGAAGCTCATTGGCCCGGTTTGCAATCACTTCATTCGCATTCATATTTGCCGAGGTCCCTGCGCCACCCTGAATCGGATCCACAATAAATTCATCCGCCCACTGGCCCTGAATAATTTCATCACAGGCCTTACATATCGCTCCCATCCGGACCGCATCCAAATCGCCCGCCATATAATTGGTCTTTGCCGCAGCCTTTTTTATCTTCGCCATATTCCGGATAAACAACGGATGCAGCCGTTTTCCCGTAATACAGAAATTCATCTTCGCCCTTAATGTCTGAACGCCGTAATAAGCCTTTTCCGGTACCTCCATCATACCGATAGAATCTGATTCTCTTCTCATATTTCCCCGCTCCTTTGGTCATGTCCTTTATCTGATTTGACCGAATATTTTCTATTTAATTGGAGGGTAACACACAAAGAATCCCCTGTAAATATGTCCCGGACAATTACAAACAATTCAAACTTTTTTAACGTTCAGCCTTATATTTTTAAAATTCAACGGCCCTGGTATTTACTTTTTTAGGTGCAGACGGGTACCTTCAAAATGTTCATCTACGTTATCCTCAAAATAGTGTTGTTTTTGTCGAAAGATTGTAATTGCCATACTCCGTACAGAACATTAAAATGGAGATATCACAAAACTTCAGGGTATTCCTAATACCTATCGACTACGAATTGGCAATTTACGGGTACTATTTTCCATACAAAATGATATAATGATTATCAAAGACATTGCACCCAGAGGACAAATATACAAACGTCTATAGGAGGTTTTGATTATGAACAAAGAAGTCTTAAAAAGCCTGATTGATTTAATTGACGAAAAAGATACCGAAACCATTTACAAATTTCTTATCCGTTTTATCCCGGAAGAACAACCTTTACCAGATGAACTGGAAGCCATTAAACATGCAGACATCAGCATTTCTAAAAATGGAACCATTTCTCATAATGCAATAAACTGGGACTAACCCATTGAAAAAATGTTCTCCGCCTTACATGTGCGTTTGTATTATTGACATCGGAGATATCCAAACGTATAATATTTACAAACACACTGCAGGAGTCTGTTATGGAAAAATTAGATGAAATTGATATACAATTAATTGAAATGCTTCAGAAAAATGCCCGCACCCCATTAAAGGTTCTGGCTCAAACGGTTTTCTTATCTTCCCCTTCGGTTTCCGCCCGCATTGCCCGGCTGGAAAAAGAAGGCATTATTACCGGATATACCGCTCAGGTGAATCGTATAAAACTCGGCTACCACATCACAGCCTTCATTAATCTTGAGGTGCCGCCTTCAAAGCGCCACGAATTCTACGACTGTATCCGCAGCTTTCCAAATGTTCTCGAGTGCCACCGGGTTTCTGGCGAATACTCCATGCTCATCAAAGCCGCCTTTCCGGAGACCGAAGAACTCGATGCCTTTGTCGGAAGACTTCAATCTTATGGTAAAACAAGCACACAGGTTGTATTCTCCACCCCGGTAGAACCAAGAGGTCTACAGGAACTATAGCCAAACCTTTTTGGCACCCGTAGGCCTGTGTCCGCAGCCTTCCGGGCCCCACCCTCAAAAAAATAATCATACGCTTACTTTAAAAATAATAATGCAGGGATGTTACACATAACAAAAGAGCCTTAACAGATGGCTGTGAAAGCTGCACACGAAGTGATTTGCAGCGATTCACAGTAATAAACCATCTGTTAAGGCTCTTTTATGCTATTTGTTCATTCCGAAATGTGTTTTTAAAGTAAGTGTATGATTAAATACTTATATTGTACTTCGCCATCTTTCTTGAAATCGTTGACTGATTTACCCGAAGCACCTCTGCCGCGCTCTTGCCGCTGCCATACTGCTGAACAACGGATTCAATAATCTGCTTTTCAAAAGCGTTCAGATTCTCCTCCAGACTCATCCGGATATCAAACTGGCATCCGGAATTTCCGCCATTGCCGGAAGATGATGGACTCAGAAGCTGACCATTCAGCATCTGCGGCGGAATACTCTTAATGCAATATACCGATGAAGCGCTGATTAAAACAATCCGCTCGACAAAATTTTTCAATTCCCGGACATTCCCCGGCCAGGAATAATTTTTCAGGACGTTCATGGCCTCCGGTCCAAATGTTTTTTCTTTGCCATATTTTTTACAATATTTATTTAAAAAATATTCGATCAGCGGCTCGATATCACTCGGCCGGTCCCTGAGCGGCGGGATGATCGCCGGAATAACATTCAGACGATAGTATAAGTCCGCCCGGAAGGTTTTCTTTTTAATACATTCGCTCAAATCTTCATTCGTTGCCGCAATCAAACGAAAATCAATCTTTTTTGGCCGGTCGGAGCCGATGCGCTGCACCATCTTTGTTTCAATGGTCCGAAGAATTTTTCCCTGGAGCGCCAGCGGCAGAGAATTGATCTCATCCAAAAACAGGGTCGAGCCGTCGGCCGTTTCGATCAGCCCCTTTTTACCGCTGCCCAAAGCCCCGGTAAAGGAACCTTTTTCATAACCAAAGAGCTCCGATTCCAGAAGGGTTTCCGGAAAAGCCGCACAGTTAATACGGACCATCTCTTTATCACGCCGTTCGCTCATCTGATGGATATACTCCGCCAGAACTTCTTTTCCGGTTCCCGATTCTCCCTGAACCAGAATATTCGCGTCTGTCGGCGCCACATTATTTAAAATACGGATTAAGTCCGACATCTGAGGGCTGTTATAAACCAGAAGTTTATTGTCATCCGAACGTTTGCTTCCGATATCCTTTACCGTCTGGTATTTATTCAAAGCGTCATAATAATAGCCGATCAGTTCCTCCATATCCCGCATAACACCGATAATATACTGAATATCCCCTTTATCATTCAGTATCGGCATCTGGGATACCATCTGCATCAGCTCTTTCCCATGACTGTTGAAAATCTTCTGGCACATAACGACTTCTTTTTTCTGTTCATAGACATTTTTGGAAATGACGTAATCGATCAGTCCGTCATCATACATATCAAAAACATTGTACCGAAGTAATTCGTCCCTTGGAATGTCAAACTTTTTAATCATCGCATAGTTGACATAAATCATATTTCCCTTATCATCCAATACATAAAGTGCATCCGGCATGTTGTCAAAAACATCCTCATAAAATTCATATTTTTCTTTAATGCTTATGTCTTTCATTTAAAAACCCCTTATCCTTGCTGCCATTATATATATAATTATATGATATCTTATTTTTTCCCCGGAATCAACACATAAATGCCGCCCTGTAACGAAATCGTTACAGGGCGGCACCTTTTAATTATCTTTTGTTCTATTCCTCAATAAGAATTACAGAATACCGATAACTGCCATGATGATACATACGATTACAGCAAGTGTAGGGATGATACAGCAGTTCATACAGATATCCAGGTAGGAATCTTTATGAGTCAGACCACAAACACTTAACAGAGTTAATACAGCACCGTTATGTGGCAGAGTATCCAGACCACCGGATGCAACGGATGCAACTCTGTGGAGAGCTTCTGGTGTTAAGTTCGGGTCGTTTGCAGCAAGTTCCATGTATTTTGGTCCTAATGCTTCAAGAGCAATACCCATACCACCGGAAGCGGAACCTGTAGCACCTGCCAGACAGGATACTGCAACAGCTTCGGAAATCAGTGGGTTTCCAGGGATACCAAGAAGGATGCTTGTCAGTGTAGCAAAACCAGGAACGGCTTTAACTACAGAACCGAAACCTACAGCGGCTGCGGTGTTACCGATAGACATAAGACCACCGTTTGCACCATCGTTGATACATTTTGTAAATACTGCATAGTTCTTGAAGTTCAGAATCATTGTTAATACAACAGCGATTAACAGAGCGCCAACCAGAGGCACTTTTAATGCGTTCATTGTAACAGGAACGGAAATCAGAGGAATCAGAGAAACAATTGGGTTTGGCAGATTGCTTTCATCATATTTTTCAATATTGGATGGTTCTACAAAGTGTAAACCTTTTGCTTTTTCAGATTTTTCTCTCATCTTCATCCATAAAACACCGAGTACGAACATAACTAAAGCGGCAACAATACCCATGACAGGCGCAGCCATAGCTGTTGTTCCGTAGTACTGTGTCGGGATGATGTTCTGAATCTGTGGTGTACCAGGGATTGCTGTCATCGTGAATGTGAAAGCACCCAGGGAAATAGCACCAGGAATCAGTTTGTTCGGGATATCAGCTTCTCTGTAAAGAGCTACTGCCAGTGGATAAATAGCGAATACTACTACGAACAGAGAGATACCGCCATATGTCAGAGCACCACAGGCGATAACTACTGCTAAGATTGCCTGTTTAGCGCCGATTAATTTTGTAAGCATAACACCTACAGATTTAGCAGCGCCGGTGATTTCCATTAATTTACCAAAAATAGCACCGAGCATGAACGCTGGTAACCAGGATTTTACGAATCCGGACATACCTACCATGTAGTTTTCTGTATACATGGTTAAGATGTTGATTGAAGGATCTTCAAACATACCAAAGAGTGCTACAACTGCTGCACACACAGGTGCAACCCAAAGAATGGACTGTCCTTTGAAAGCAAGGAAGATTAAAAGGGCCAATCCAAAGATAATACCAAATAAACTCATATTATTTTTCCTCCCTCGTTAAGTCAGAAACTATTTCACCTTAGCCAGGATTTCATCTTTAATGCCCATCGGAGCATCAACAAAAATCCGAGGGTCCATAGTTTTCAGGTTTTCTGCAACCAATGGTTTAAAATCCATCTGGTCGAGAACCTGTGTCTGAAGGTCGATACCAGGCGCAATTTCTGTCACTGTCAGGCCGTCTGCCAGCAGTTCAATAACAGCTCGTTCTGTCACGAATTTAACATTCATTTCATTTCTTCGAGCATAATTGCCTGAGAATGTAATCTGTTCAACAGAAGATACAAATTTTTTCTTCTTACCTTCCTGAACGATCACAAGCTTGCCATCTTCAACCTTCGTTTTAAGTCCGCCTGCTGTGAATGTTCCACAGAAAATACAGTTCTTTGTATTCTGGGAAATATTGATAAAGCCACCGCAGCCGGCAACGTTTGTTCCAAATTTACTTACGTTAACGTTACCATTGGAATCACATTCTGCCAAGCCAAGATATGTAACATCAAGTCCGCCGCCGTCATACAAGTCGAACTGGCTGACTTCCGGCAATTCAGCCCAGCCGTTAACTCCTGCACCAAAGGAGCCGCCGCCGCTAGGAATACCGCCGATCATACCGGACTCGGTTGTCAGTGTCAACTGGTCTGCAAATCCTTCTTCACCTGCAACAGTTGCAACTTTTTCAGGAATACCAACACCAAGGTTAACTACTGCGTTTGGAACGAGTTCCATCGCACATCGTCTGCCAATAAATTTTTTGGTTCCGAATGGCTCTGGAGCTGTAGCGCCTGCAGGAACTTTGTAAGCACCGGATAATGTCGGATTTACAAAGAAATCTGCGCACTGTCTGTGTGTTTCTTCCGGATTTTCCGGAACAACGATCGCATCAACAAAGATACCTGGGATCGCTACCTGTCTTGATGGAATCGTATCTGCAGCTACAATGTTTTTAGCCTGTACAATAACTTTACCGCCACAGCCCTTTGCAGCCATTGCAGCGGATAACATATCCAGCGGAAGAATTTCATCTTCAATCGTACAGTTTCCATTTGTATCTGCGGTAGTTACTCGAATCAGGGAAATATTTGCCTTCGGAAGCAGATAATATAAATATTCATCGCCTTCGATTTCGACAACTTTAATAATATCCTCTGTTGTACGGCTGTTTAATTTACCGCCTTCGAGACGCGGGTCAACGAAAGTTTCAAGACCAACATTGGTAATATAACCTTTACGTCCCTGACCCATCGCCCGGTACATTTCAATAATAACACCCTGAGGCAGATTGTATGCTTCTACCTGGTTATTATTAATCATATCAATAACCTTTGGAGCAAAACCATAATGGCCGCCAATCCAGCGTTTAATAAGGCCTTCCTTTGCCCAGCGTTCCTGCTGACCGCCTTTTTTATTTCCCTGGCCGGCACCATACATAATTGTCAGGTTATTTGGAGTACCTGTTGCATCGAAAGAATCTGCGACAGCTTTCATAATCGCATCCGGTGTTCCTGCTGTCAGGAAACCGCTTGTAATGACACAATCGCCCGGCTGAATCATTGCAACAGCCTGTTCCATAGTAACTACTTTACTCATGCCAAAAACCTCCTCACAAACTCTATATTCCCAAATGAACCCCCGGGAATATATTTCCGTTTAAAAATGTAATATAACTATACCGCCGTGAAACGCACCACTGAATCCCGGCAGTTATCATCAATCGTATCCGGGGGTTTAACGCCCCCGGATACGGTCGTTGTTAAAATTATAACTTATTTCTCCATTTTTTTCAATGCTTCTGTTAATTTTGGTATAATTGTTCTGCAATCTCCTACGATACCGACATCAGCAACCTCAAAAATAGGTGCTGTATTGTTCAGATTGATCGCAATAATCAGATCAGAATCTTCCATACCTGCCGCATGCTGGATCGCACCGGAGATACCTGCTGCAATATAAAGGTTCGGTCTTACGGTCTTACCTGTCTGTCCAACCTGACGGTCTCTGTCAATCCATCCGGCATCGACACATGCTCTGGAAGAAGAAATTTCGCCGCCCAGTTCGTCTGCCAGATCTTTCAGCATATCGAAACCTTCCGGTCCGCCGATACCACGTCCGCCGGATACAAGGATCTTAGCTTCTGTAATATCCACAGATTTCTTCGTATCTTTAACAACTTCACGGATCTTGATGTTCATGTCTGCTTCGCTGACACCGGCATCAAATACTTCAACCGTACCTGTCTTTGAATCGTCTGCTGCAAGCGCCTGCATAACGCCCGGACGAACAGTTGCCATCTGAGGACGGAAGTTTGGACAAACGATCGTTGCCATGATGTTTCCACCGAATGCCGGACGGGTCATCATAAGACCTTTTGTTTCCGGATCAATCTCCAGTTTTGTACAGTCGGCTGTCAGGCCGGTATGTACTCTGGCAGATACACGCGGTGCCAGATCACGGCCAATTGCTGTTGCACCGTAGATAACGATTTCAGGTTCTTTGGCTTTGATTACAGCGTTCATCGCTTTTGCGTAAGGTTCTGTGGAATATTCACCAAGTACCGGAGCATCAACTGCGATTACCTGGTCTGCGCCATGTTTAAATAATTCTGCAGCGGCTGCCTGGATGCCATCGCCTAAAACAACAGCAACAACTTCCTGGTTCAAATCTGCAGCCAGTTCTTTTGCTTTACCAATCAGTTCATAAGCAACCTTCTGGATAACTCCATCTCTCTGCTCTGCAAAAACATATACATTCTTACTCATTGTTTCACCTGCTCCCTAATTAAATGATGTATTTTTCTTTTAACTTGTTAATAATGATTTCAACCGCTTCATCGGCACTGACATCTTCATGAAGAACGCCAGGTGCTTTCACCGGTTTCGTGAAGGATTTCTTAACCTGTGTCGGAGAACCCTTCAGGCCCAGGTTGGAATCATCAACGGCATCTTTAATATCTTCATAGCCCCATACTTTGACTTCTTTTTCTCTGTATGCGTCGAAGATACCGCCGACACTCATGTAACGAGGTTCGATTTCCTCACCGAGAGTTGTGATTAACAATGGTGTTTTTGCTTCAATAATATGATAACGGTCTTCAAAATTTCTGCGGATAACAACGGTATCATCGCCTTCAACATCAACGCTTGCTGCGTAGCTGACATGAGGGATTCCGAGATGTTCTGCAATCTGAGGACCAACCTGTGCGGTATCACCATCAATCGCCTGACGTCCGGCTACGATTAAATCATAGTCGAGTTTTTTGATAGCGCCGGCAATTGTTGAAGATGTTGCCCATGTATCAGCGCCGCCGAACTTTCTGTCGGATACAAGCACTGCGTCGTCAGCGCCCATAGCCAGAGCTTCACGAAGCGCTACATCTGCCTGCATAGGTCCCATGGAAACAACCGTAACCTTTGCTCCGGTTTTTTCTTTAATCTGTAATGCAACTTCGAGAGCTGCTTTGTCATCAGGGTTAATAATACTTGGAACGCCGTCTCTGATAAGTGTTCCGGTAACCGGATCAAGTTTAACTTCTGTGGTATCCGGAACCTGTTTAATACATACTACAATATTTTTCATGTCCTGATTCTCCTCTCCAAAATACTAATGTAACAATGAACCAGAGATAACCATTCTCTGAACTTCGGAAGTACCTTCATAGATTTCAGTAATCTTGGCATCTCTCATCATACGTTCAACCGGATAGTCTCTTGTGTAACCATATCCACCGTAAAGCTGTACAGCCTTTGTTGTAACAGCCATTGCTGTTTCTGCTGCAAATAATTTTGCTGTAGCTGCATCCACAGAGAACGGAAGCTTCTGATCTTTCTTCCATGCTGCTTTATATACCAGATATTTTGCGGCTTCTGTTTTTGCAAACTGATCTGCAAGCTGGAACTGTGTATTCTGGAACTGGAAAATTTTCTTTCCGAACTGTTTTCTTTCGTTTGTATACTTCACTGTTTCTTCAATAGCACCTTCAGCAAGGCCCAGCGCCTGAGCAGCGATACCGATACGTCCGCCGTCCAGTGTCTTCATAGCGAGTGCAAAGCCTTTGCCTTCTTTGCCCAGCATGTTCTCTTTTGGAACGATACAATTTTCGAAAATCAATTCACATGTGGATGAACCACGGATACCCATCTTCTTCTCGTGAGGGCCTACGGAGAATCCAGGATAATCTTTTTCTACAATAAATGCGGAAATACCTTTGGTTCCTTTCGATTTGTCGGTCATAGCCATTACGATGAAAACATCTGCAAATTCAGCATTTGTAATGAAAATCTTGGAACCGTTCAATACGTAATGATCGCCATCCAGAACAGCCTTTGTCTGCTGCATGGAAGCGTCTGTACCTGCACCAGGTTCTGTCAGTGCGAATGCACCGAGTTTTTCACCCTTTGCCAGAGGTACTAAATATTTCTGTTTCTGTTCTTCGGTACCGTTCTCAAGAATCGGTGTTGCGCATAAGGATGTATGTGCGGACATAATAACTGCTGTTGTTCCGCAAACCTTTGCCATCTCTTCAACAGCCATGATATATGTGAGGACATCTGCACCCTGTCCGCCGTATTCCTTCGGAATAGGAATACCTAACATACCATATTTAGCCATTTTCTCGATGGTTTCCACCGGGAATCTTTCTTCTTCGTCCACTTCCTGAGCAAGCGGCTTAACTTCTTTTTCTGCAAAGCTTCTGTATAACTGTTGTGCCAGAAGATGCTCTTTTGATAAACCAAACTCCATAAAATACTCCTCCTTAAACTTATAATTTCTTTTCAGTAATTATATCCCGCAAGTTCCGTGCCAAGTTTTATTTCTCCAGAACCCCCATTTTTACTGGATTTTTTGTTTTTTTTTTCACAATTGCGTATGCATTTTTGCATTTCTATGCTTTATAACATACACTATCTTGCAACAATTGCCTGCAAATTATAATTACCGAAATAAAAAGTCACTAAAATTACAGTTCTATCATAGCACATTTTTGATAAATTGACCATCAATTTGCTAAATTTATCCTTTTTTTAACAATTTTCATGCATAATTTTTGCTATCATTTTGACAGGACTCAATTTGAATACATTTTCCAATCTTTTTCTACATTTGAACCAACATTGACCCCCAGGTCAGGCCGCCGCCAAATCCGGAAAGAACGATCAGATCCCCTTTTTTTATCCTTCCGCTGCGGATGCCTTCATCCAGGGCGATCGGCACACTGGCAGCCGAGGTATTTCCGTAACGTTCCATATTTATAAAAAACTTTTCTTCCGGAGCTTTCAGCCGTTTTGCCGCAGAACGTATAATCCGTAGATTGGCCTGATGAAGAACAAAGCAGTCCACATCGTCAATACTTTTTCCGCTTTCTTCAAGAAGTTTCCGGATACTGGCCGGAACCTGGGATACGGCAAATTTAAAGACTTCCTGCCCTTCCATATGAACATAACATTTTTCCGGTCCTTTTTCCGCCGGACGGAAAGGATTTTCCACCGGACGCCCCGGCAGGCTTAAAACGCTTCCTTTTTTTCCGTTGGACCCCAGATCGGCCGCCAGAATCCCTTCCTCATTTTCACTGACACCGACAACCGCCGCACCCGCGCCATCGCCAAAGAGAATACAGGTGCTCCGGTCTGTCCAGTCCATAATTTTTGATAAAATTTCTCCGCCAAGAACCAATACCTTTTTGGCATGACCGCTCTGAATATACATCTGTGCCGTCGTCAGGGCAAAAATAAAGCCCGAGCAGGCAGCGCTCAAATCAAAGCATACGGCGTTGTCCGCTCCGAGAACCCGCTGAAGGCTGCTTGAGAGATTCGGCAGCGGATGATCTGCCGTCAGTGTGGCTGCGATAATCATATCCAGCTCCCCGGCTTCGACGCCCGACTGGTCCATCGCCTGTCTGGCCGCTTCTTCACAGAGTTCCAGCAGTGTTTCCTTCGCCGCGATCCGGCGCTGACAGATTCCGGTCCGCTCCCGGATCCAGGTATCGCTCGTATCCAGAAATTCCGCCAGATCATCATTTGTAACAACTCTTTCAGGAAGGCCCCGTCCTGTTCCCAATATTTTTGCTCGTGTCATATTTATATCCTTTCAATTTACATATGATTTCAAATAGTTTGATATTCAAAGTATATGTCTTTTTGCAGGGAATGTCAAGAAAAAGGGAAGCCGAACGGCCATTAAACCAGTTCAGCTTCCCTTAAATCTTTTTATTTATTTGATGCGTCGGCTTCGATCCGGGTGATTTTTACCGGATATTTTTTCATATGCTTCAGCAGCGCCTTTGAATTGACCATATAGCCCTGGATTTCAAAAAGCAGCTTTCCGGAACGATTGTAAAATTTAAAGCTCTCGCACATCGATGATTCCAGCCGTTCAATTTTTCCGACAGTCTTCGCCACACAGGTCACTTTTTTGCCCCAGATTGGCTGATAAGTCAGCGTATCGCCTTCAACAGTCAGATTCTTTTTGAAATATACATATGCAAAAGCAATCGCTGCAGCCACACACAATCCCGCCATAATATATGTAGCGATCGCCTGTCCTGCATTATCATGAGTCACACCCATCCAGATGAGAATCGCCGCGATCAGCACGGTGAACCCTGCGAGAACCAGCCAAAAGCTGTTCTCCGTCACTTTAAAATTGTTTTCATCGGTCACCTGAGTCTTTCCCGGCTGTTTCATCATATTCAATGCCGCAATTACCATAATGACACATAACACCAGAATCGCCCAGGACTGCACAACCGGTATTATCTGAGCCATCTTATCCATTTCTTTTCCTCCTTAATTCATGACATCCGCCATCAGTTCTTCCGGCGTAATTTCATTCTTAAGAAGTCCTTTTTCCTTCAGCCAGTCGATATTTGCCTGCCATACTGAAGCTTCCTGCGCGCCAAAGGTGCCTTCGGAAGATGCCAGCACCGGCAGGAGCACTTCCATACTCCGCATTTCGACATCTTTATCCAGCGGGAAATTTTCTTCATTCTGATTTTTCAGTAAAATATCCAGAACTGCTTCCGGGTCTGCCTTCATATCTTCAAACCCTTTGGCCGAAGCTCTCATGAATGCCGCCAAAACATCAGCGTTGTTGTTAATCATATCATCACTTGTGACAAAAATCAACTCATAGCTGCCCGGCACGCCATATTCATGCGGATAAAAATAATTTACTTCAAATCCTTCCTTTTCCATCTGAGGCACTTCATGATTCACCATGCAGCCGATGGTCGCATCCACCTGGCCGGTCGTCATCGAAGACATCAGGTCAAAACCGACATCCACCATCGTCACAGAATCCGCAGAAACGCCGGCGGTTTCCATCATTTCCCGAACCATCGCTTCACTCAGTTCGGTTCCGGAATAGCCGATCGTCTTTCCGACCAGATCCTTCGGACTCTGAATATTTTTTTCCTTCAGTGACAAAATGATATTCAGGTCTGACTGAGTCAGGGCTCCGATACAGCGGATCGGCACATCCTGGTTTGCCCGGGCCATAATCACATCCGGCAAATAGTAAATGCCGACTTCCGCCTTGCCTGCCGCCGTCAGAGACATGGCGTCATTTGTGTTGGACGGGAACTGGACATTCACTTTAATTCCCTCTTCCGCATAGTAGCCTTTTTCAATCGCATCATAGATAAATGCATGCACCGCATTCGGATACCAGTCCAATACCACATTGACTTCCTTCAGATCGGCTGATGCGCCGCTTTCTTCCTGAGCCCCCTCCGGGCTGTCGGTTGACGCCGTTTTTTCGGTTGTTTTCTGTCCGCAGGCGGTAAATCCCATCAGTAAGGCACCGCACATAAGAATTGCCAGTATTTTTTTCATAGCTCTTTCCTCCATTTAATTAAAATATTTTCAAGCAGGCTGATTATTCCCACGAAGATCATGGCTACTGCCGATAATAAAAGAATCGGTGCAAAAACGCCGGCTCCGTCAAGCTGCGTCATCATCCGCCGGCTGAAATACCCGAGGCCGCTCTGGGCTCCGAGCCATTCTCCAATGGCAGCGCCGATCACACTCAAGGGAATTGCCATCTTTATGGCAGAAAAAAAGTGAGGCAGCGCCGTCGGCAGCTTGAGTTTCAAAAAAATGTCCTTTTTGGACGCGCCATAACTAATCAGCAGCTCCTCCATTTCCCGCTTTGCCGATTTAAACCCGTCAAAGACGGTAATCGTAATCGGAAAAAATGTCATCAGTATCGTCACCACAATCTTACTCCAGATGCCATAGCCAAACCATACGACAAAAAGGGGCGCGATCGCCGTTGTCGGAATGGTCTGGGAAGCGATCACAATCGGGTACAGCGCCCGTTCGATCACCGGGTTCACATCCATGAGCACTGCCAGGCCGATACCGAGCACCACAGAAATCAGCAGACCGATGAGCGTGACTTTCATCGTTGCCGGCAGATGGATCAGAAACAGGGGTTCTCTGAGCTCCCAGAGCTTTTTCAAAATCCCCGTCGGTGTCGGCAAAATATACGCCGCATTCATCATCCCCGCACCAAACTGCCAAAGGAAAAGCAGGACTGCCAGAAAAACAACGGAAGGTCCATATCGTTTCATCTTAATTCACCTGCTTTCTGAGCTGACGGGTCAGCTTTTCTTTCAGCATCTCTATATCCGGCCGCCGCAAAAACTCCCGGTTTCTCGGATAGCCCTCCGGAACATCCACAACCTCCAGATGGGTCATCGGCGTTTCCGTGATAATATAAATTTTCTTTGAAAGAAAGACCGCCTCTTCCACATCATGGGTAATAAACACGATGGTTTTATGAAAATGCTCCCACTGATGAAGCAGCCATTCCTGCATATCCATCCGGGTCAGAGCATCCAGCGCGCTGAAGGGCTCATCCAGAAGCATGAGATCCGCCTCTGTCAGCAGTGTCCTGGCAAAGGAAATCCGCTGGCGCATTCCGCCGGAAAGATCCTTCGGATATTTGTTCCGGTAACCCTCCAGCCCCACCTGTTCCAGCACCCGGGGCACCCGCTCCTTCTGTTCTTCCCGGCCGATTTTCTGTATTTCCATCGGAAGGCAGAGATTTTTTTCAATCGTCCGCCAGGGAAATAAAAGGTCCTTCTGGGGCATATACCCCGCATAACTGCGGATTTGATGGATTTCTTTTCCATCAACAAAAATTTCACCGTTCTGCGGTTCCAAAAGCCGGTTAATCAGCCGGAAAACCGTACTCTTACCGCAGCCGCTGGCGCCGATCAAAGAGACAAAGGCGCCCCGTTCCACGTGAAAAGAAAGGTTTTCCATCATCGCCGTTTCATCTTCCGGATATCGAAAGGTTACATTTTTAAAAGTCAGCATTTTTTACATCTCCATATTCCATGCCATATCCCAGAACATGGCTTCGTAGCGGCTGCAGTTTACAAAAACCTCTTTCAACTCCGCCACCCGGGCCCGGCTGATTTTTTCTCCAAGGGTATTGACTAAATATAATATCTCATCATTCATTTCATTATATTCTTTTGAAGTATAGCCTTTGACCCATTCACCGTAAAACGGATGCTGAACGGATTCCGGATAAGCCGCAGCCACCTCGCGGCCAATCTCCGCATAACTCCAGGCACAGGAGAGGATCGCCACCAGAATATCCAGCACATCTCCCTTAAATCCCACATTCAGCATATAGCTTGTATAAGAAGCGTTGGCAAGGCTCATGGATGCTCTGGCAATATCCTCATCGGTAATCCCAAGGCGTTCCATATAGCCGGAATGGATATCCATCTCACCGCCCAGCGTATCTTCCACAAACCATGAAAAGCGCCGGATCATGGACGGTTCTTTGGCTTTTACAACGCCCAGAGCAAACACCTTGGCATATTCATATAAATATAAATAGTCCTGCAGCATGTAAAACCGGAACTTTTCAATCGGAAGGCTTCCGTCCCCGATGCCCTGTACAAAAGGATGTTTCGGATACCCTTTCCAAATGTCTTTTACACTTTCATACAATTCGTCTGTTAATGTCATTTTTTCTCCTCCATAGCGGTATGCTCAGTGCATCTTTTCCAGAGCGCTTCTGACTTTACAAAAATATGCTGTAAAATCAAAAAAGGACTTTCCAAAAGGAAAGCCCATTCTATATCTGTTTATCTGCTTCCCTACGTCGGTATTACCCGCATCAAGTTCAAAGGGTCACGTCCTTCGGACGCTCTCAGCTTTCGCTCCCCCAGCACACCTTTATTCATTTACGGACATACATCCTCCGGATGTATGCAACATCATTTGCCATTTCAGTATAACACAGTCTGTGCATTTGTAAAGTTTTATTTCTTTCCGCCTGCCGTTTTTGAAATAATATATCTCGGCCGGCCTTTGACTTCCTCGTAGATTTTAGCAATATAATAACCGATAATCCCCAGACTCATCATCACAAGACTCCCGATAATGAGCAGCAGCAGTATGACCGTGGTAAAGCCTTCCATCGCCTGACCGCCAAAGTATTTCACCAGGGATTCGATCCCCAGAATTATTGCGAGAACAAACATAAATGCGCCTGCCACCGTCACAATCTGAAGCGGCACCGACGAAAACGCCGCAATATTGGTCACCGCGTATTTCACCAGTGACCAGGTAGACCATTTTGATTCCCCGGCCTCCCGTTCCCGTACATCAAATTCAACCGTAGCTGTCTGAAAACCGATCCAGGATGAGAGGGCTCTGAAAAAAGCATTCCGCTCCGGCATCCCGAGCAGAACAGCAACTGCTCTCCGGTCCAGCAATTTAAAATCGGATGCCCTGGACATGTCGATTTTTGTCGCCTTACTCATAATTTTGTAAAACATTCCGGCGCTGGCCTTATGGGCCGCCCCTTCCCTGCCACGGCTCCGTTTAACACCTTCCACGACCTCATAGCCGTCTTCCCAGAGCCGGTACATCTCTACCACCGTTTCCGGCGGATGCTGCAGATCGCAGTCCATAACGACCACACAGTCGCCGCCAGCTTCTGCCAGGCCGGCAAAAATCGCCGCTTCTTTTCCAAAATTTCTGGAAAACTTAACGCCCCGGACAGCGCTGTTCTTCCGGGACTGTTCTTCTATTTTAATCCACGTTTGATCCCTGGAACCATCATCGACAAATACAAGTTCAAAATCAATATGCTCTGAGCCCAATAATTCTGTCAGACACTCAGATGCTTTGTCAATCATCATTTCTTCATTATATGCCGGCAAAACAACAGATAATAATGCCATCTGAATTCCTCTTTTCTGTGATACAAATTTATTATGAAGCGTTCCCTATTATACACTATTTTTTTCCTGTTTGCAAAATGATTCTTCACGGATAAAATGCCCGGAACGTCCGCCGTCTTTTTCCAGAAGACAGATTTTTTCGATGACCATCCCCCGGTCTATTGCCTTACACATATCATAAATCGTCAGCGCCGCCGCGCTGACACCGTTCAGCGCCTCCATTTCGACGCCGGTTTTTCCTCTGGTCTTTACAGTCATACGAATCTCGATACCGTCGCCTGCCTGGGTGAACTCCACATCTGCCCCGGTCAGAAGCAGCGGATGACACATGGGAATCGTCTCAAAGGTCCGCTTTGCCGCCATAATTCCGGCCACCTGGGCCACCGAAAGGACATCGCCTTTTTTGATGCCGCCGCTCAATATCCGTTCCAGAGTCTCTTTTTTCATACTTATTTTTCCAAAGGCCACTGCCACACGCCGGGTCTCATCTTTTTCCGAAACATCCACCATTTTTGCCCGGCCCTGATTATTTATATGGGTCAATTTCATATTCTACCTCTTACTTTTCAAAAAAGGCGCTGATTCATAAACTGAATCAACGCCTTGTTTTATCACATTCTAAAAAATGACAGACTTTTATTACTGAGCCTGGATTTTCTTAACTTCTTCAATTAAAACTTTGATTGCTTCTGTAGCGTTTCCAACGATACCTACATCAGAGTATTCGAAGATGGTTGCGTCTTCATCTTTGTTGATAGCAACGATGAAATCAGAACCTGTGATACCGGATACGTGCTGTGCTGCACCGGAGATACCGGCAGCAATGTATAATTTAGGAGCAACAATCTTACCGGACTGTCCTACCTGATGTGCACGGGAAATCCATCCTTCATCGATAACAGGTCTTGTAGCACCAACAACACCGCCCATTAAGGAAGCAAGTTCTTTAACGAGTTCGAAGTTTTCTACACTGCCCATACCACGTCCGCCAGCAACGATAACGTCTGCTTCTTCAAGGTTAACGCTTTCAGAAATTTCCTGAACAGTATCAACAACTTTTGTTTTTGCTGCAGGGATTTCAACTGTTTCAGCGATAATGTTTCCGTCTTTTTCAGCCGGTTCAGCTTTTTTGAAAACACCACCACGAACGATAGCAACAGCTGTACCTTCAACAACGGATTCAGAAATAACTGTACCGCTGTACATAGGGGAAGAAAGAACAACTTTACCGTCAGCTTCTTTAACAGCAATAACGTCTGTTACACAGCCTGCTTTTAATGCAGCTGCAATTCTTGCGCCCATGATCTTACCGTTAGCAGTTGCGCCAACAAAAATCATTTCAGGAGCATATTTTTTAACAACTTCTGCAAATGCAGCAACAACACTTTCATCACCTTCAACACCGGCAACAGTGATTGCTTCATCAGCACCATAGTTAATAGCTTCTTTAGCAGCGTCCGCTGCACCGATAACAACAGCAGTTACTTTTTCAGCAATTGTTTTAGCGCCAGTAATCATTTCAAGACTTGCGTTAACTGGTTTGCCTTCTGCTGTTTCAATATATACCATTACATTTTTGCAACCCATGACATTTCCTCCTTTAGATTACCTTATAAAACTTTAGCTGCTTTCATCAATTCAATAGCTTTTGCCATTGTTTCTTCGAAAGATTCTTCTTTAATCTTAACACCAGGAGCTTTTTTAGGCGGTGCTGCTTTTGTAAGAACTGTAACAGCCGGAGCAGCTACATCACCAAGAGTGATTTCGTTGATCGGAATCTTTCTTGCTGCCATTTTGCTCTTGATTGTTGGGTATCTAGGATCATATTCAGGTTTTGTAACAGTAACAACACATGGCAGTGGAGCTTCTACAACATTGTAGCCTTCTTCTGTCTGCTGTTTTGCTTTGATGCCGCCATCGATTGTTTCGATGTCGATCAGTTCTGTAACAAGAGGCAGTTCAAGATCAGCAGCTAATAAAGCGCCAACCTGGCCAGATGCACAGTCTGTAGATTCTTTACCGCAGAATACGATATCGAATTTATTTCCAAGGGCTTCTTCAATCTTAGCAACAGATTTTGCTAAAGCATCAGCTGTGCTGATTGTATCTGTAACAACATCTTTAACGATGAAACCGTTGCTTGCGCCTACAGCAAGACATGTTTTGATCGCATCTTTTGCACTGTCCGGACCTACGGATACAACAGTGATTGTTCCGCCTACAGCTTCTTTAAGCCGTGTAGCCATTTCCAGAGCATATGTATCAAAAGCGTTAACAACAGGTGTTACATTCGCAAGATCTGGTTCGCCAGTTGCAGGATTCATTTTGATTTCTACAGAATCATCTGGCACCTGTTTAATACAAACTAATATTTCCATCTCGGTTTTCACTCCTTAATTCTAATACAGCACAACTGGTGTGCAGGCCTTAACCCACACACCAGTTGCCTGAAAATTATCAATAATTATTATTTGTTAGCACCCATCCATCCGGAGATTACCATACGCTGAACTTCACTTGTTCCTTCGTAGATTTCTGTGATCTTAGCATCACGCATCATACGTTCGAATGGATAATCACGGGAGAATCCGTTACCACCTGCAAGCTGAACAACGCGACGAGTAACGTCGGAAGCTGTGTTTGCAGCGAATAATTTAGCCATAGCAGCTAAATGGCTGTATGGTTCGCCATCCTGTTTAGCCTGAGCTGCACGGTAAAGAAGAAGACGAGCTGCGTCAACACTTGCCTGCATATCAGCATACTGGAACTGTGTATTCTGGAATTTCCAGATAGGTTTTCCAAACTGGATACGTTCTTTAACATATGCCATACCAGCATCGATAGCACCCTGAGCAACACCAACTGCCTGAGCAGCGATACCGATACGTCCGCCATCAAGTGTTGTCATAGCGATCATGAAACCTTTACCAGCTGGTCCTAAAAGGTTTTCCTTTGGAATTCTGCAGTCATCGAAGAACAGTGAGCATGTGGAAGAACCACGGATACCCATTTTCTTTTCATGTCCGCTGATTGTGAATCCAGGTGTTCCTTTTTCGATGATGAAAGCGGAGATACCTTTTGTTCCAGGAGCTTCTGTATCAGTTTTAGCAAAGATGATAAATACATCTGCATATGTAGCGTTTGTGATGAACACTTTAGATCCGTTGATGATGTATTCATCGCCATCTAAAACAGCTGTAGATTTCTGCATGGAAGCATCTGTACCAGCGCCTGGTTCTGTAAGTGCGAAAGCACCTAATTTTTCACCGGAAGCCAGTGGTACAAGATATTTCTGTTTCTGTTCTTCAGTACCATACTGGAAGATTGGCCAAGAACAAAGAGATGTATGAGCAGATAATACAACAGATGTTGTAGCACAGTGTTTTGCTAACTCTTCACAGCATGCAACATATGTCATGTAGCTCTGTCCAGCACCGCCGTACTCTTCTGGATATGGAATACCCATCATACCCATTTCTGCAAGACCATTGCGTGCTTCGATAGGGAATCTTTCTTCCTCATCGATTTCTGCAGCTCTTGGTGCAACTTCTTTCACGGCATAGTCGTGTAACATATCAATAATTTCCTGTTCTTCTTCGTCGAAATGAAATTTCATTTCCTAAGCCCTCCTTAAAAAATAGTGATAAATGATTTATAAATATTATTTTATAAATTACAGTTTGTGACAGACTTTTCCTGGGTTCAGGATCATCTTAGGGTCAAATGCTTTCTTGATGTCGAGCATGAGACGCATGTTAACTTCGCCTTCTGCTTCTTCAAGATATTTTAATTTACCGGAACCGATAGCATGTTCACCGGATACAAGACCGCCAACACGTGTTGCTTCAGGATAGATTACATCGAAGAAATCGTCTGCTTTCTTCTTGAAGTCTGCAACGCTGATCTGGTCATCACCGATAATGTAGATATGAAGGTTACCATCACCTGCATGTCCGAAACTTTCAATCTGAAGTCCCATATCTTTACCGGTTTTATATACAAATTCAACATATGGAGCAATCTGGTCAAGCGGAACAACAACGTCACATTCGTCGAGTAATTCCAGACCGTCTTTCCATTTTGTTTCAGATTTAATAGCTTCCAGGAAGGAGCTTCTTGCTGCCCATGCATCTTTGATCTTAGCCGGAGTATCTGCAACGAGAACGTCGATAGCGCCGTTTTCAAGTGCGATTTCAGAAGCCTGTTCCATGATTTCTTCCAGTTCATCCATGTCTTTTCCATCGAATGTTGTCAGCAGGAATGCCTGAGCTTCAACGCCGTCAACAACCTTAGGGAATGTTGCTTTTCCGATGTATTTTTCGGATTTATCAACGATTGCTCTTTCCATGAATTCCAGAGCCTGAGGATCAAGATGGTTTTTCTTGAACAGAGGAACTGTGGAAATACAGGAATCCAGATCTTCGAAAGGAATTACAAGACTGATAACTGCCTTCGGAGCAGGAATGATCTTTAATGTTAATTCTGTGATGATACCCAGTGTACCTTCGGAACCGATCATAAGGTTCAGTAAGGAATAACCGGAAGATGTTTTGGAAACCTTGCTTCCAAGTTTAACAACTTCACCAGTAGCAAGAACAACTGTCATAGCACGTACATAATCTCTTGTAGCGCCGTATTTACAAGCTCTCATACCACCTGCGTTTGTTGCAACGTTACCGCCGACAGCAGCAAATTTTTCACCTGGATCTGGTGGGTACATAAGTCCCCGGCTCACGCAGTCTTCTGCGAGATCATTTAAGAGAACACCTGGCTGAATACGAACAACGAAGTTGTCTAAATCGTAGTCAAGGATTTTGTTCATCTTAGTTGTATTAATTACGATACCTCCGGCGATCGGAACTGCAGAACCTACAAGGCCTGTACCAGCACCTCTGGCTGTTACTGGAATCGTATTTTCATAACAAATTTTAACAACTGCTGCGATTTCTTCTGTAGTTAAAGCATCAACAACAGCTTCTGGCATAGCTTTACCATAGATAGACATCTCATCATGTGTGAAATCATCGTTGATTTCTTCACCTACGTAAACCCGGCCTGGTGCGATTTCTTTAAATTTCTCCACGATTTCTGGAGTCACTTTACCGTATGCACTCATTTTAACATTCCTCCTTAATAATCCTTAATAACCCTTTATTTTATTTATGTACTGTACATCTGTGATGTGCAATAGCCCATATTGATAACGGACAAAAGGGCCTAAGTGGTCCTACCATTTATATGGACAATGATAAAATACTTCAGCCTATTTGTCAAGTCATTTTTACTGTTTCTCTCTGGTTTTTACGGTTATTTTTTAGAAGCATTGCACAGTTCTTTGTTTATCTTTCGGTAATTTTTTGTTTTTTCGCACAAATAGTTTGTCTTTTTTTTGTCAATTTCTGAACAGATTCATGAAGGCCGATTTATCAAAATTTTCGGATTATTTTTCTCATTTTTGATAATTAGCATGCAAACTATCTCTTTTCGAAATATTCAATCAACTGTCGAGGTATTGGTAAATGTAAATATAGTGTCGGTCGAGGGCGTCATGTCCCAGACGAATATCCTTGTCCCGCACGGCTTTAATAAGATCTTTGTGGGTTTGCATGAGTCCTTCGCGGTTTTTTGCGTCACTCAAAATACGAACCCGCATGTCTTTGACATATTGATCCATCACCTGAGTTAATGCCAAAAAATTAACAATAAGATAATTATTATGCGATGCTTCTGCCACCAGATAATGGATTTTTTTATCATGTCTGGAACGGATATTTTCTTCCATCGATGTCTCCAAAATGCTCATATGATATTCCATTTCTTCAATCTGCTCTTCGGTGGCATGATGGACCGCCAGCGATAAGGCCTGAGATTCCAGTGCATAACGGAATTCACTGATTTCCCGGTAGGTCGTTCCCTCGACGGCAAACATCAGAGTCATGACCCGGATCAGTGTGCTTTCAAAATTTCCCGTAATATAATTTCCCGAACCCTGCTGGCAGTAAAGGGCGCCCATCTGCTCCAGTATCCGCAGTCCTTCTCTGACGGAAGTCCGGCTCACATTAAGCTGCTGGGCCATCTCCCGCTCGGAAGGCAGCTTATCCCCTGTCCTGCAGACGCCGTCCAGAATCTGCTTCTGGACGTAATCTACAACTTTTTCATAGGATTTTTCCACACAAATCAGTCCTGTCTTACTTATTAATTCTCTTCGGTTCGCAGGGGCTGAAAACTTTTTAGTATGCTTTACCCCAATATACCATTGCCTTCGCCGGTTTTCCGCAGCAAACGCACTTATCTGATAAATGTTCCTGAGCAAAAGGCATGCACCGGGATGTTGCACCGGTTTCCTCCTTAATCAGGTTTTCGCAGGCTTCATCGCCGCACCACATCGCCTTCACAAATCCCGGTTTGTTTTCGACAATATCCTTAAATTCCGGATATTCCGTTGCTGTATAGGTATGGGCGTCTCTGTGTGCCCGTGCCCGTTCGAACATTTCTTTCTGCATTATCTCGAGTGTTTCGCCAACCTTTTCTTTCAGTTCTGTCAGCGCAACCACCTGTTTTTCACGGGTATCACGGCGTACGATCACGGCCTGACCCGCTTCGATATCCTTTGGTCCGATTTCGATACGTACCGGAATACCGCGCATTTCAGCTTCGGAGAATTTCCATCCCGGACTCTTGTCGGAATCATCGACTTTGACACGGAAATTACTGAGCATATCTCTGATTTCAAATGCCTTATCCAGAACGCCCTCTTTTTTCTGCTGAATCGGAATCACCATCACCTGGGTCGGAGCGATTCTCGGAGGCAGCACAAGACCGGAATCATCCCCGTGTACCATAATGATCGCTCCGATCAGACGGGTCGTCATACCCCAGGAGGTCTGATGCACATATTCCAGTTTATTATCTTTATTCGCATACTGGATACCGAAAGCCTTTGCGAAGCCGTCACCGAAATTGTGGCTGGTGCCGGACTGGAGGGCTTTTCCATCATGCATTAATGCTTCGATCGTATAGGTTGCTTCTGCACCGGCAAATTTTTCTTTATCCGTTTTACGTCCGCGGATGACCGGCATGGCAAGAACTTCTTCACAGAAATCCGCATAGAGATTCAGCATCTGTTCAGTTCTTGCGGACGCTTCCTCTGCCGTAGCATGGGCTGTATGGCCTTCCTGCCACAGGAATTCTCTGGAACGCAGGAACGGGCGGGTTGTCTTTTCCCAGCGGACAACCGAACACCACTGATTATATAATTTCGGTAAATCTCTGTGAGACTGGATATCCCGTGCATAGAAATCACAGAACAAGGTTTCGGACGTCGGACGCACGCAAAGGCGTTCCTGGAGAGGCTCCAGACCGCCATGGGTAACCCATGCCACTTCCGGCGCAAAGCCTTCAACATGATCTTTTTCTTTCTCCAGAAGGCTTTCCGGAATAAATAATGGCATATAAACATTTTCCACGCCGGTTTCTTTAAATCGGCGGTCCAGTTCTTTCTGGATATTTTCCCAGATGGCATAACCTGCCGGCTTAATCACCATACATCCCTTGACGCTGGCGTAATCGACCAGCTCCGCCTTCTTTACAACATCCGTATACCATTGTGCGAAATCTTCTTCCATCGAAGTGATCGCTTCAACTAATTTCTTTTCCTTTGCCATAATCAATTCTCCTTTTGGTTTCTATCTTTATTGGAATCCCGGATCATCTGCCGGGTTCATTTTCATCATTCATATAGTAAGATAAACCGGGCCATTCGTCAATAGCCGCAGGTCCCTTCCCGGGAAGAACTTTAAACTTCATCCGTTTTCCCGTTGCCGGATGGCTGAAAATCAGTCCGCAGGAAAACAGTCCGAGCCCTTTTGACCCCGTCGGCGTTTCCCTTTCCCGGTTCCACTTTTCCGTAGCTTCCCGGTTATATTTCATATCCCCGTAAATGCCGGCGCCCGCATGGGCCATCTGAACCCGGATCTGATGGTGGCGTCCGGTGTAAAGCCGTACTTCCACCAGTGACCGTCCGTCCCTTTCCGCGAGCACCCGGTATTCCAGCCGCGCCTGTTTTCCGCCGGTATCCACCACCGATGAAGTGTTCGTCCGGCCATCCCTCTCCAGGCGGTTTTCAAGAACCCCCGATGTTTCGGGAAGCCTTCCCGTCAATACCGCAAGATAGGTTTTTTCCGTGTCATGGGCCGAAAACTGCCGGCTCAGCTCTGACGCCGCTTTGGGCGTTTTGGCATAAACCATCACACCGCCAACCGGCTTATCCAGCCGATGAACCACTCCGATATAATTTTTTTGTCCGCCAACTGCCCTTTTTTGTCCGCCAATATAATTTTTCAGCCAGCTCACCAAATCCATTGCCGAAGACCGCTCCGCCTGAGATGCCATTCCCGCCGGTTTCACACAGACGATAATCTGTACATCTTCATATAAAATCTTTACATCTGCCATATTCCTTTTCTTTTCGTTCTCCCAAACCCTGTAAAATAAAATTAAATATCGAGTATTATAGTACCATATTCGGCAAAAAAGTTCAAACTGTGTTATAATAGAGCAAAAAAAAAGCGAGGACTTTACGATTATGGAAATAACATTCTCACAGAAACTAAACCGGATCAAAGAATTATGTGCCGTCCAGGGCAGCACCGATCCCGTGGCGATCGCCAAAACGCTGATGCAGGATCCCCTCATCAGTATCCATGGTCCCGAACACCACATTCTTGACGGAGCTGCATTTTTAACGGCCCTTCATAATGCCGGCGTATCTTTTGATTTTGACGCCGCTTTCGAAGAGCTTCGGCAGCGGGGTAAAAAAATGCCCGGCGCCATCTGCGGCCAGTGGGGTATCTGCGGTTCTGCCGCATCCGTCGGGGCTTCCCTTGCAATTCTGCACAATACCGGCCCCCTTTCCGATAATGACTATTACAAAGATAATCTGAAGCTGACCTCCCGGATACTGAGCCGGATGGCAGAAATCGGCGGACCGCGCTGCTGCAAACGGAACGCCTTTCTTTCACTGCAGACAGCTTCCGACTTTGTCCGGGAAAATTATGATATCCCATTGGAATCCCACGAAATCAAATGCGGATTCTTTCCGAAAAACGAACAGTGCATCGGAAAACGTTGTCCATTTTCCCCCAAAAAGGAGGCCGATATCTGATGCTTCCAAACGTTGCCTTTATCTGTGTCCATAACTCCTGCCGGAGTCAGATGGCGGAAGCCCTGGCAAAGCATTTTGCTTCGGATATTTTTACCGCCTGTTCTGCAGGTACTGAGACAAAGCCCCGCATCAATCCGGATGCGGTACGGATCATGAAGGAATTATACCATATCGACATGGAAGAAACCCAGTATTCCAAATTAATTTCTGAAATTCCACCGGCAGATATCGTCATTACCATGGGCTGTAATGTCGCCTGCCCCGCTCTCCCCTGCAAATACCGCGAGGACTGGGGACTTGATGACCCGAGCGGCAAAAGCGATGAAGCCTTCATTCAGACCGCAAAACAGATTGAAGAAAAACTATATGCCCTCATGGATCGCATCCGCCGGAAGCAGCTTCCGCTGCAGGACTGAACAGGAGATTATTTATGTCAAATATTATCGAAATTACAGACTTTTCGGCGCCGGAGCTCGATGTTTATGCCCGCCTTACGGAAGGACAGCTTCTAAACCGCCATGCGCCGGAAAAAGGAATTTTCATCGCAGAAAGCCCAAAGGTCATTGAACGGGCCCTGGATGCCGGATGTGTTCCTATCTCTTTTTTAATGGAAAGTAAACACATTTCCGGTCAGGGAAAACCTCTGATCGAACGCTGCCGGGATATTCCGGTTTATACCGCCGGATTTGATGTGCTGACACAGCTCACCGGTTTTAAATTAACCCGCGGGATGCTCTGCGCCATGCACCGTCCGCCCCTCCCGGCGCCGGAAACCGTCTGCGCCGGCGCGCGGCGGATTGCCGTGCTTGAGAATGTCATGAATCCGACAAATATCGGCGCCATTTTCCGGTCCGCTGCCGCCCTCAACATCGACGCCGTCCTGCTGACCGGCGCCTGCAGCAATCCCCTGTACCGCCGTTCAATACGGGTCAGTATGGGAAATGTCTTTCTCATTCCCTGGACCTTCCTCAGAGAAGCGGAGGCCTGGCCTCAGCAGGGCATTGATTTTCTGCATCATCTGGGATTTAAAACCGCCGCCATGGCATTAAGCGATAACGCCCTGTCGATCGATGACCCACGGCTGATGTCTGAAGAAAAGCTGGCCATCATCCTCGGCACAGAAGGAGACGGTCTGGCCTCTGCCACCATCGCTGACTGTGATTACACCGTTCGGATTCCCATGTCCAACGGCGTGGACTCCCTAAATGTTGCGGTCGCAAGCGCCGTTGCCTTCTGGCAGCTCGGCAGCCGAAAATAAAAAAAGATTCGCAGAATCCGAAAGAATTCTGCGAATCTTTTTTATCGTTATACCTTAAACCGGTATCCCACACCCCAGATTGTTTCAATATACTGAGGTTTGGACGTATTAAATTCAATTTTTTCACGGATCTTTTTAATATGGACCGTCACAGTCGCGATGTCTCCCAGAGACTCCATATCCCAGATCTTATTGAAAAGCTCTTCTTTTTTGAAAACATGGTTCGGATTTTCCGCCAGAAATGTCAGCAAATCAAACTCTTTCGTCGTGAAGGCCTTTTCCTCACCGTTGACATAAACCCGACGGGCCGTCTTATCAATTTTCAGACCGCGGATTTCGATAATTTCATTGGATTTGGCCGCACTGCCGATCAGACGCTCATAGCGGGCCAGATGGGCCTTCACCCGGGCTACCAGTTCACTCGGACTGAAAGGCTTGGTGATATAATCATCCGCTCCCATACCGAGGCCGCGGATTTTATCGATATCCTCTTTCTTTGCGGAAACCATAAGGACCGGAATGTTCTTCTGCTCCCGGATTCTCCGGCAGATTTCAAATCCGTCGATTCCCGGCAGCATCAAATCCAGAATAATCAGATTGTAATCATTCTTCAAAGCCTTTTCAAGTCCTGTATCGCCGCTGTGCTCCATATCCACTTCAAAGCCGCTCAGCTCCAGATAATCTTTTTCCAGTTCCGCAATGCTCACTTCGTCTTCCACAATCAGTATTTTATTCATAGGTCACACACTCCTTATACTTTCTCAGAACAAAGCTGATGGTCGTCCCCTGGCCTTCCACACTGTTCGCCCAGATTTTACCGCCATGCTCTTCAATAATTTTCTTCGCAATGGAAAGCCCCAGGCCGCTGCCGCCCTTGGAGGAATTTCTCGAGGCATCCGTCCGGTAACACCGTTCAAAAATACGCGGCAGTTCATTCTTCGCGATGCCCCTGCCGTTATCCTGAATCTCTATCTGAATAAATTCCGGCTCATCTTTAATAAAAATGCCGATCCGTCCGGGTTCTGTTCCCATATATTTCACCGAATTACCCACGATGTTATTGATAACCCGTTTTAACTGTTCCGGGTCCGCAATAATCATTGTCCCCTCAGGCACATAATTATTATAGGAAAAAGCGATGCCCCGGGATTCCAGATCCAGAGAGATTTCATCTACACAGTCCTCAAAATAATCCTTCAGATTCAGTTTGGCAAAGCTGTAATTCATAGAATTGCTATCCAGCTTCGAGTACAGAAAAAGTTCATCGATCAGCTTATCCATATCCGTGGCTTTATTATAAATCGTCCGGATATATTTGTCCATTTTTTCCGGTGTGTCCGCCACGCCGTCGCGGATGCCTTCCACATACCCCTTAATGGCGGTGATCGGCGTTTTCAGATCGTGGGAAATATTACTGATAAGTTCCTTGTTGTCCTTTTCATACTGCATACTCAGATCGATCTGGGCTTTCAGTTTTATACGCATTTCTTCAAAGGCCGTACACACTTCGCCGATCTCATCCTCCGTATCCGTGATGACATTAAAATCAAGATTGCCCTCTTTGATATTCACCGCAGCCCGCTTCAGCTTTTCCAGCGGCTGGACGATGCTCTGGTACAGACCGAAAAAGGCCGTTCCGCTGACAGCGACCAGAATAATAAGTGCCAGAACAAAGGCTTTGACAATCATATTTTCCACCTGATGTACAACGGATTCCACCGGCGTCAATATCTGGACAACACCTTCACTGCCGTCAGAAAATCCAAAGTCAATCTGCTTCAGATGATAGGGCTCTTCACCGCTGACAAAACCACTGTCCACGGTGAAGAGCTCCAGATTCGAAAGCTCCAGTCCTGTGTCCCCGGGTCCGCCCGAATAATAGACTTCGCCCCCGCGGCGCAGGACAAGGAACGACGAATAGGCTTCCAGACGCTGATTCATCTGTTCCAGATAAGCGGTATCCATCAGTTTTTCCGGACTGTTTTCAGCCGTATTCCTGAGTTCATCCACAATACTGGAGGAAATTTTATCCAGCATCTTGTAGGGATTGACGAGCATCTCCACGCTGGCTTCTTCCATATCAAACTTCTGACGCAGCGCCCGCATTTCTATCTGTCCCATTCCCCAGAATGTTACGAACATTAAAATCAGAGGGACAATAAATACTGTTCCATATGTAAGCTTCATTCGTGTCGCTAACCGCATAAAGACGCCCTCCCTTCCATCCGTTTCCGGCTGCCTATAAATACTTTTTCAGCAGTTCAACCTTATCTGTTTTTTCCCATGGAAGATCCAGATCATTTCTTCCGAAATGACCGTAAGCTGCCGTCTGTTTATAAATCGGCCGGCGTAAATCAAGCATCTTAATAATACCTGCCGGACGCAGATCAAAGTTTTCACGGATAATATCCACAAGTTTGGTTTCGGAAATCTTTCCGGTGCCGAAGGTATCGACCATAACGGAGGTTGGCTGTGCCACGCCGATCGCATAGGAAAGCTGAATTTCACATTTATCGGCAAGTCCGGCCGCAACAATATTTTTTGCCACATACCGGGCTGCATAGGCTGCAGAACGGTCTACTTTGGTACAGTCTTTTCCGGAGAAAGCGCCGCCGCCGTGACGCGCATAGCCGCCGTAGGTATCTACAATAATCTTCCGTCCGGTCAGTCCGCTGTCTCCATGCGGTCCGCCGATGACAAAACGTCCGGTCGGGTTAATAAAAAACCGGGTCTTTTCATCCAGCATGTCCTCAGGGAGTACCGGATCAAAAATGTATTTGCGAACGTCTTCATGAATCTGTTCCTGGGTCACTTCCGGATCATGCTGTGTGGAAAGAACCACCGTATCGATCCGGGCCGGTTTGCCGTTCTCATCATATTCGATGGTCACCTGGGTTTTTCCGTCCGGACGCAGATAAGGCAGGGTTCCGTCCTTACGCACTTCGGCTAATTTTCTGGCCAGCTTATGCGCCATGGCAATCGGATACGGCATATATTCTTCGGTTTCATTCGTTGCGAAACCGAACATCATTCCCTGGTCTCCGGCGCCGATGGCTTCGATTTCATCATCGGACATCTTATGCTCTCTGGCTTCCAGTGCTTTATCAACGCCCATGGCAATATCCGTTGACTGCTTATCCAGAGTCACCATCACAGAGCAGGTATCGGCATCAAAGCCGTATTTTCCCCGGTTGTAGCCGATTTCGTTGACGGTATCACGGACAATTTTTCCGATATCCACATTTGCTTTTGAAGTAATTTCACCCATAACCATCACAAGGCCGGTGGTTGTACAGGTTTCACAGGCTACCCGGCTCATCGGGTCCTGCGCCATCATGGCATCTAAAATCGCATCGGAAATCTGATCGCAGATTTTGTCCGGATGTCCTTCGGTTACAGATTCTGAAGTAAATAAAAGTTTTTCCATTAAATTGTTTCTCCTTCCTGTCACAATTCCTGTTTCATTTGAATATTTTATTTGAGATAATAAAGAAAAGAAAAAAGCCCGCAAAAGCGGACTTGATTCTTCTATCAAACCCTCTTATTGTTCGAAATTATTCGCTCCGGCAGGCACCTTCCTATACATCGGGGTTGCCGCAATATCATCGCTCCTTAGGCTCCATTGCTCTGAATAAGAGAAATCGTTCCATATTTAGTTTACAGTTTCACGGGATACCGCCGGAAATCATCCGACTTTAAACTTAAATTTCTGAAGATCCTTATCGTTATCCACTTTCTCAATGCAGGCACCGAGACTGCAGAGTTTTCCTTCAAAATCTTCATATCCCCGCTGAATATAACCGATAGAATCCACCGTTGAATATCCGTCGGCTGCCAGGGCCGCAATCACCAGCGCTGCTCCGGCACGCAAATCCGGCGCACTCATATGAGCGCCTTTATATTTCGGCACACCAATAATAATCGCTGTATTCCCTTCAACTTTAATGCGGGCTCCCATTCGGGCCAGCTCATCCACATAACGGAACCGGTTTTCAAAAATGCTCTCTGTAATGACGCTGGTTCCATCCGCCAGGGCCAGTGCAATGGCCATCTGCGGCTGCATATCTGTAGGAAATCCCGGATACGGCAGTGTTTTAATATTCGTCGGCTGCAGCCGTTTGGAAGCAACCACCCGGACAGCATCATCCAGTTCCTCGATCTCCGCCCCCATCTCAAGCAGCTTTGCTGAAATGGATTCCAGATGCTTCGGAATTACATGTTTGACTGTAATATCTCCCTGAGTTGCCACAGCGGCACACATAAATGTTCCGGCTTCGATCTGATCCGGTATAATCGTATATTCTGTTCCATGAAGCTTCTGAACACCGCGGATACGGATCACATCCGTTCCGGCGCCTTTAATATCGGCGCCCATAGAGTTCAGGAAATTCGCTACATCAACAATATGCGGCTCCTTCGCCGAATTCTCTAAAATCGTACGTCCTTCCGCCATGGAAGCAGCCAGCATGATATTAATCGTCGCACCAACACTGACCACATCCAGATAGATATGGCGCGCCCGGAGCTCTTCCGCTCTGGCAACGATCATGCTGTTATTAATATCCACTTTAGCGCCAAGCGCCCGAAAACCTTTAATATGCTGGTCGATCGGACGGCTTCCGATGTTGCATCCGCCCGGAAGCGCAACCTCTGCCTCTTTATATTTTCCGAGAAGGGCTCCCAGAAGATAATAGGAGGCTCTGATTTTCCGGATAAATCCGTCGTCAATACAATAACTGCGAATATTTTTTCCGTTTATTTTTACCGTATTTCTATCGATTCTTTCAACTTCTGCACCGATGGAAGCAATCGCCTGTAACAAAACATTAATATCACTCACATCCGGCAGATTGTCAATAATGACATCTTCGTCACTCATAATGGCTGCTGCAAGAATACCTAAAGCTGCATTCTTTGCGCCTCCAATGGTCACTTCACCAACCAGTGGACTACCGCCTTTTATAACATATTGTTCCATGATACACCTCAACAAACTTTCTGTTATAGTCTTAACCATTATAGCATACTACGAGAATTTGTAAATTGAATTTTATAATTTCGTAAAAAATGAACACTTTTTTTACAAAATTTTTATAATTTCATACATTATCGTGCGAAGCACGCCCATGCGAAGCATTAACATACGGTGTGCCCTGTGGGTATACATTATCGTGCGAAGCACGCCCATGCGGAGCATTGACATACGGTGTGCCCTGTGGGTATACATTATCATGCGAAGCACGCCGCTCTTTCCTGTACATCACCCAGAGCAGCGCCGCGGATATTCCGGTGAGAAGGAGCCCGAAAACAAACCCCTTCGGCCTGTAATGCATCTCTATATAATGTTCCCCTTCGGTCAGTTCAATACCGATAAAGGCGTCGGCAATTTTTTCCACCTCTGCCTTTTCGCCGTCCACCCGGACCGACCATCCCTCATCGAAGGGAATCGACGTAAACATGATTCCGTCCGCCTCTGCCCGGATACTTCCTTTCAGTTCCGTCGATGCGACCGCATCGATTTTCCACGACGCCCGTTTCAATATATCAAACATCCGGTAAAATGCCTGAATATCATGCTGCGCCGCAATCAGTTTAATGCTTCCCTTATCATATTCATCATCCAGATAAAAAACAAGCGTGACCGTTTCACCGCTGTTCACATCCCCGACTTCAATAATATGTCCGTCTTCATCGGAATAATTCCGTTTTCCCGACGGCCCCGTCACTTCGACTTTTTCACAGTGGGTCGCTTTAAAATAAATATATAAATCCATGGAAGTCTCCGGTGTGTACGTATAGGTAACCGTTCCTTCTTTGCTGTCTCCCGATGTATAAGACCAGTCTGCCCAACTGTCCGTCGTCAGCTCACAGCCCTCTGCCGTCGGTTCCGGGAGTCCGAAATAGTCATAAGGATGCATATCCTCCCCGGTCGCCGAAAGTACCATCTGATTGATTACATCAAAAGGATTTGTTTTTTCATAATCCCATTCCCGGATATTTTCGGAAACCATAAATCCCGGACCGAGGGCACAGTGATTCACATATAAATTTTCGCCGGCATTTTCGCTCATCCATTCAAAGGTCCGGATCGTCTCCTGCTTCTTACCGCTGATCAGATACGCTATATCGAGAAACGCATCCGTTTCCGGCGTTGCGCCCTGATAGCTGTATTTATTCGTCACCGCATAAAAGCCGAGGCGCCGGGCAAGGTGATCCACCCCCGCATTGGCTGTGGATGAAAAAAGAGACATTCCCGGAAGATTGTGCCAGGTCACATCATCCCGTCCCCGGCGTTCTTCCACTTCCATACGGTAAAAAGCTTCCTTTTCCCTCGCAGCCACCTCATTTTTCAGAGTCCGCACCGCCGTCTGGTCACTGTAATAATCTTTCCGGTTCACCGTGCCGTTCATGCACAGGCCAAAAGTTCCGTAGCCGCAGGCTTCGATCAGTATGACAAACATCAGAAGCAATTCCACGATCCGACGTTTTTTCTGTACCAGCCGGGCTGCCGTCAATAAGACGGCATAGATCAGAATCACACCGATAGTGACTCCCCAGGTATATGTTTCCAGTTCCGCCTTCTGCCCCCACCAGCAATAACCGAGAAAGGCAAGCCAGGCCGCTGCAGAAACCGCTGCCGTCCACTTCGGCGCATACCTCCGGTTTCTCCAGCCTTCGTATCCCATAGACAGCACCAGAAAAATATAAATAAATGAAAATCTTCCCGGAAGACCGTTCGGAAAATGAAATCCATGCCACACATAGGTCAGCATATTGGTGTTCAGACTGACCAGAAGGAAAGCCGTCAGAAGGATATGAAGCACCTTGTCTCCCAGCCGTGTTCTGGAATTCAGTAAATACAGCGGCACAAGCAGCAGCATTGCCGCGCCGCAGTAAAGGTTAAAATTTCCGCTCAGAGACGTCGGTTCAATCGCCGTAAAATGCTGGCACAGCAGTTCAAATACATCATGATAAAACTTCAATGTCTTTGGAAAGGTACTGTCCGCCGACTGACTGGCCATCAGCGCATAGGCCGTCGGCACCAGCATCACTCCGCCAAGGCCGCCGCCAAGCAGCGAATACACGACAAAACGGCCAAACCGCCGAACCTTTTCTCCCAGCCAGATTTCCCGGCTGCCGTTAATCTCCACCAAAACATAAAAGCAGAGAAACAGGCAGATCATAATGGAAATATAGTAATTCGTAAAGATACACAGTCCCAGTGAAATACCGTACATCCAGCCTCTGTTCTGTCTGACAAGCTGATGGATTCCCAGCATGACCATCGGAAACAGAAGCAGGCAGTCCAACCACATAATATTCCAGCCGTAGCCGATGATAAAGCTGCTCATAGCGTAACAGCATCCGAAAACGGTGACTGACGGTCCATAGTGGTCAAAGCGTTTCTTCAAAAATACCGAAAAACTCAATCCTGCCAGGCCGATTTTAATCAGATAGATGAACGTAAAACACTCCATCACCATACTTTTCGGAAAAACAAGCAGCAGCAGATTTAAAGGGCTGGCCAGATAATAGGCAATGACCGCCCAGAAATTCATTCCAAGTCCGCCGTTCCAGCTATAAAACAGGCTGTCAAAATGGCGCCACTTATACTGAAGCTCTGAGAAAAAAGGCACATACTGATGATAGGAATCAATAATGGCAATCCCCCGGTCTCCAAACGGCCACAGTCCCTGACAGATAAACGCCGTCAGCACAACCACAAAAGGAATCGCAAATGCCAGAATATACCATCGTTTTTCCGAAATCCATTTCCTGATCTTTAATTTCATTTTATTTACACTCCAGTTTCTCCACAGAATCTTTAATCAATTCCATGGCCTCCCGAATGTGGATTCCGTAAACATCCACCGTGATATCCGCATATTTTTTATACAGCGGAACGCGTTCATTATACAGATCCAGCAGGGTATTTCCCTTACGGATGGCAACGCCCCGCTTTAAAAGATCCCCCAGCCGTTTCTGAAGATCTTCATAAGGCACATTAATATAAACCACCGTACCGATGGATTTCAGATGTTCCATGGCCTCTTCCCCGTAAACAACACTGCCTCCCGTGGCGATGACCGTTCTGTGAACCTGAATTCCGGCATTAACCCTGTTTTCTACCTCCAGAAAACCATCAATACCGACTTCGTCGATAATTTCAAAAAGCCGCTTTTCTTCCGCGTCCTGAATCAGTAAATCCGAATCTATAAAATGATAGCCGAGCGCCTTTGCCAGAACCACTCCGATGGTGCTTTTGCCCGCTCCGGGCATTCCGATTAAAATTATATTATCTGTCATTCCTGCAGTCCTTTCATCGAGCGCTCTTTCACAGCGCCTTTATTTATATTTGTTTATTGTACCATTTTCATTCAGATTTCTCAACCGTTTTGATGATTGTCTCCTGTTGACATCGAACAAATTTTCGATTATAATAAAAATATCTTTTAGAAGGTGATACGTATGAATCCGATAATTTTTTATATTGATGTGAATTCAGCCTATCTGAGCTGGACGGCCATCCGTCTGCTCGCCCAGGGTGAATCCGTGGATATCCGAACGATTCCTTCCGCAATTGGCGGCGATATTTCCAAACGCCGGGGCGTTATTCTCGCAAAGTCCATCCCGGCCAAAGCCTTTCAGGTGACCACCGGTGAACCGATCACCGACGCCCTGAAAAAGTGCCCCCACCTGCATATTGTCCAGCCGGATCACAGCTATTATCAGCAGTGCAGCCATCAGATGCTGGACTTACTGAGCCAGTATTCCCCGGATATTCATCCTTACAGTATTGACGAATGTTTTATGACCTATGTGTCTTTTCCGGAAGACGGCGGGTCGCCCGTTACCGGCGCCCATATCATCCGTAAACATATCCGGGACAGCCTCGGTTTTACAGTGAATATCGGTATTTCCACCAACAGGCTCCTTGCAAAGATGGCCTCGGATTTCACAAAGCCGGATCGTGTCCACACCCTTTTTCCCGAAGAAATCCCCCAAAAGATGTGGCCTCTTCCCGTCCGGGATCTGTTTATGGTCGGAAAATCTTCTGCCCGGACGCTGGAGCTCCTCGGCATAAAAACCATCGGTGACCTGGCCCATACAGATCCCGCCATCCTCACCTCCCATCTAAAATCCCACGGTCAGACCATCTGGGAATATGCCAACGGGCTGGAATACACCCCCATCGACGCGAAACGTCATACCTCCAAAGGCATTGGGAATTCCACAACCCTTTCCTCCGATGTCACCGAACGGGCCGCTGCCCTGAAAGTGCTTCTGTCTCTTTCCGAGTCCGTCTCTTCCCGGCTGCGGCGGGCCGGCCAGCTTGCCGGAATGGTCAGTGTCGAAATTAAATTTCATAATTTCCACACCGTTTCCCATCAGACCCTTCTCCGGACACCGAGCCAGAGTACCGATACGATTTACAGCTATGCCTGCCGTCTTTTCGACGAGCTCTGGGACGGAACGCCGATACGTCTTCTGGGTATCCGCACTTCCAAACTGTCCGGCCAGGATACGGTGCAGATGAACCTTTTTGAACCGGAAACCAGCCAGAAGCTTCGAAAACTGGATAAGGCCCTTGATGATATCCGCCGGAAGTACGGTAAAGACGCCGTTGTCCGGGGCAGCTTTCTTAAATAAGTCAAAAACAGGAGATTCTCCGATCCGTTCAGAACATCTTCGGAAAATCCCCTGTTTCTACACTTATATCTGTTATTGTTTCTCATTTCGCCCACAGTTTATATTCCGCCAGTCTCCGGCAGGAATCCCTTCACTTTTCTTAAATACTCTGGAAAAATGAGCTGTATCGGCATATCCTACCTGCTCGGCGATTTCACTGATGCGAAGGGCCGGATTTTCCAGCAGTTCCTTCGCTTTCTGCACCCGGACACTGTTCAGCAGATCATAAAAAGGAATCCCGAGATGCTTGTGCAGCAGCTTGGACAGATACCACTGGCTTACGTAACAGTGATCGGCCACTTCCTGAAGCGAAAGCCGACAGGCATAATGCTCCGCAATATAAGCCTGCGCCTGCCGGACCAGAAAGCTGTTAGCAGACTCACTGCCGTCCTCCTTCCCGGAAATTTCTGTCTTTTCCTCCGGCAGCGTATCCAGCACCCCCGTCATATAGACCAGCGCTTCCTCCAGCTCATCCATTTTCGAAGGTTTTAAAAGAAAACGGGACACCCCAAGCCGTATGGCTTTTTGCGCATATTCAAAATCCCGATATCCGGTTAATACCGTAATCTGCGTCTTTGGAAACTCTGCCTTCAGCCCTGCCAGCATCGACAGACCATCCGCCCCCGGCATTTTAATATCGGTAAAGATAATATGCGGCCGGCACTGGCGGATAATATCCGCGCCGGAAACCGCATCACAGGCTGTCGCCACAACCTGACAGTTATAGGACTTCCAGTCAATCACCCGTTGAAGCCCTTCCACAATAATCGATTCATCATCAATAATAACCACCCGATACACGATACGCACTCCCCCAACTGCAAATCTTATATCTATAGAATACCAGACCCTGCCGTATCCGACAAGTCTCCGCAGAATCAGCCTTTGATGGCCCCTGCTGTCAGTCCCTTGATAATGTGCTTCTGCAGCATCACGTAAACAATAAGTACAGGAATAACAATAAGCACAACGGATGCAGCCATCAAACCATAGTTCACCCCGGCCTGGGAGCTGATTTCATTCAGCAGCAGCGTGATCGTCTTCTCCTTCGGAAAACGCAGGAAAAAGTTCTGAGTAAACAGGTCATTATAGCTCCACAGGAAGGAGAAAATAGCCACCGTGGCAAATGAAGATTTGGCCGCTGGCATGATAATATGGAAATACACCTGGAACACGTTGCAGCCGTCCACATAAGCGCTCTCCTCCAGATCGATCGGCACCGACTGAATAAACCCCATCAGTACAATCGTTGCGAAACACAGATTGCCTGCAATCTGAGGCAGAATAACCGCCAGAAGACTGAGCCAGCGGTTACCGGTGCTGGCGATTCCCATAGCCACTTCCATCCGGAATACCGGAATGATCGTCGAGAACACCGGGAACATCATCCCGGCCATAATCAAACTGTATAACAGGTTACGGCCCCGGAAACGATACCGGACCAGACCATAGGCTGCCAGTCCCGCCAGCAGCACAACAACGATCGTCACCGAAATCGAAACCAGAAGGCTGTTGAAATACGCATTGCCAAAATCAAACCGGTCCATAGCAAGTTCGTAGTTGGCCAGCGTAAATCCTTTGCCCGGCAGAGGAATGGAAAAGGAATCCTTACGGATCAGTCCCTTTTCACGGAAGGAATTGAGAATAACCCAGATAAATGGGTACAGGGTAGTAAGACCCCAGAAAATCAATACCGCATAGGTCACAATTTTTGCCGGTTTTATCGGCTTATGAACCTTTTTCAAAACGCTCCCCCCTTTAAAGATCGTCACTTGGCCGGAACACGCGGTTCGCCACATTGGATAATATAACGCCAAGGATGACGATGAGCATTGCGATTGTCGAACCATAGTCAACATTTCCCCGGTTAAAGGTCTGATCGTACATATAAGTACCGGTCAGCCATCCCTGGTCCTGAGGCATGCCCGCGCCGAACATAACCCACGGCAGGTCAAACACCTTCAGCGCACCTGTAATCGCAAGCACGAGACATGTACACAACACATTGCGTAACAGCGGCAGTGTGATATAGCGCACCCGGGCTAGACCGGTACAGCCATCCAGGGCCGCCGCTTCATACAGATCTTCCGGGATGTTATTCAGCCCGGTCACAATAATGACAAAATAAAAGCCCACATACTGCCACATGACCGGTGTAAACATGGTTACAAGGAAATGCGGAAGAACGCCAAAAAACAGGCCGTCGTCCTTCCAGTCAATACTCTTGGCAATGAGCCCCGCATTTTCCAGAAGCTGATTCAGCATACCGCCATTGTACAGGAAAATAAGGTTAAACATCAGTCCCAGAGCCGTCGCAGAAATGACGATTGGAAAAAAATAGAGGGTACGGAAAAGCTGTGCCCCCACCCGGATGGAATCTACCAGGAGCGCCAGAATCAGGGCGACGCCTACCTGAAACACCACCGTGCAGATGGTGAGAATAATCGTATTAAAAAGAGCCGTGCGCAGCTTCGGGTCTGTAAACAGGGCCGCATAGTTGGCATACCACGGACTGTTTAAGCCCGCCGAAGGCGCCCCCAGTCCGGTAATATCCGAAAAGCTGTTAATGATATTCTGAACAAACGGATAATAAAGAAATAAAAGTAAAAAGATAAACGCCGGAACCAGAAACACGATCAGCGGTGTTTTCCTTTTATAGAGGGTAGAACTCATACCTATTCACTCCCTTTTCTTATCGAATAAAAAAGGGGCTGATACGCAGCCCCTTTTTCCGGTTTCAAATCATTCAGTTAAGGGCGATGGCGGAAGCGATAGCTTCTTCAGCCGTCATTTCACCAGTAACTACATGCTGAATATTTGCAAACAGATCTGTTTTACATTCACTTGTGATCGTATCCTGTACAGCGCCGGTGATGCCGGTAATATTGTTGTTTGCATCTGCAGCAGACTGCTGGAGACTGTTCAGGCCTTCCGGAGATGCACCGTTTTTAAGTGCTGTAACTTCTGTCGTAACGAATGTGGACATGATTTCATCGGATGTCATATGTTCTACAAATGCAACGGCTGCCGCCTGTTTTGCAGGATCATCCCAGGCTTTCTTTGTAATAAAGTAACCCATGGAAATTCCACCGAGGGCTTCTGTGGCTTTACGTTCGCCCTTTGCAGGAACATAAGAAATTGCATAATCTTCCAACTGGTCCGCATAGTTGTCTACAAAGTGACCCACTTTCCAGGAACCGTCGATTAAGAATGCTGCTTCGCCTTCTGCGAATAACTGAACCGTATCCGCATCTTTAGCAGTCAGCGTGTTTTCCGGGAAGAAACCTTTTTCATAAAGGTCTTTCATATCATTGAGACCATTAACCCATTTTTCAGAAACAGCGTCTTCAACGAGTTTTCCGTCGGCGTCTACTGCAGGAACTTCTAACTGATTTGCCATTGTACCGTTGTTCATAAGAACGAACTCGAACCAGTAATGAGGTACTTCAAACAGAGAAACGGCGATCGGTGTATATCCTTTATCTTTGATTGTCTGACAGTCTGCAAGGAACTGATCCCATGTGTAATCCGGTCCGGGAACTTCAATATTACAATCTGCAAGAACTTTTTTGTTTACAAACATGTTTTCCCAGAATCCTGAGGACGGAACTGCGTAGTTCTTTCCATCGGCTGCAGCTGCCATCATAGAATCCTTCATGTTATCTGCATATTCCGGATATGTTTCACGGATTGTTGCGATATCTACAACTTTGCCGGCTTCGATAAACGGCTCAGCATCTGCGTTTGTGAAGAAGAATAAAACGTCCGGTTCTGTACCTGTTTCAAAGTCTGTGAGAACTTTTGCTTTCCATTCTTCATTCGATGTTGCAGAAGCGTCCATCACCGTATTTCCTGTGGCTTCCTGGTAGGATGCTACAGCGTTTTCATAATTCTGACGGTTACCGTCATCGCCGCCGTAGGATGTAACGACTGTGATTTCCGTAGGTTCTGCTGCTTTTGCATCTTCCTTACTTTCCTCTGTCTTTTTTGTCGTTTCAGCAGGTTTTTCTGTTTTGCTTCCGCATCCGGCGAGAAGAGACACGGACATAGCAAAAACAACCAACATTGCAACTAAACTTTTTCTTTTCATAGTACAACCTCCCTAATTTTTTAAAAATTTTCCTTCTCATTTTGTATAAATTTAATATACAACAGTTTCGTCAAAGAGCAAAGCGTTGGCGTTGCTATTTGTTGTACCTTGTTGTTGGAATTGGACAGCCAGAGTCAGTCTTTCTCTTCGGAGACGGAAATCCTGAGCCGTGCAATGACCTGACTGCCCTCGCTCCGGAAAATCGACAGACCGCAGCCATCCCCATAAAGAATCCGCAGACGCTGATTCACATTGGCAATGCCGATATTTCCGGAAGTTTCCCGTCCGGCATCGTAATCTGCCGCCAGAAGGCGCTCAATATGCGCCTCATCCTGAGCAGAAAGTCCGCCCCCATTCTCTATCTCCAAGATCAAACAGCCGTCCGCTTTATATCCCCGTATTGAAACCGTTCCATGACCCGACGGACCGATCCCATGCTCTACCGCATTTTCAATAACGGGCTGGAGAATCAGCCTTGGCACTTTGAAATCCATCAACGCCTCCGGTAAATCTATAGAGACATTGATTCGTTTGCCAAAACGCTCGGTAATGATGTAAAGATAGGCGTTTACATAGGTCATTTCCTCCGCCAGACGCACTTCCGGTTTCCGGTTCCGGTCCAGCGCCGCATCCAGCACGGTGGAAAGGGATTCAATCATTCTGGAAACCTTTGTATTTTCGCCCATACGCGCCTCCCAGTTGATAATTTCCAGTGTATTATTCAGGAAATGCGGATTAATGTGGGCCTGAAGCGCTTTGATATGAGCGTCCCGCAAAGCCAGTTCCTCCTGATAAAGCCGGTTAAACTGATGCTGGAGCTGCCCCGACATATGATTGTAGGAATCGGTCAGATACTGGAATTCCCGGCTGTTTGCCTGATAAGAAAGCTGATACCCCAATTTTCCCTGTTCAATCTGAGCCGCCCCTGCCATCAATTTTTCCACCGGTTCATTCACCTTTTGCTTAAAAAATTGAAATGTAATCAACAGCATCGGCAGGAGCAGTAATAACATACCGACAAACAAATAGATATAGGCCGTGAAGGGCGCCAGCAAAACGCCGTAATTCAATCCGGCTCTGGCCGAAATCTTATAGCCGTTTCCATCGGATACCGCCTGGATCACATCCCGGGCATCGGCAGGTATCTCCCCAAGAACAGCAATGGCCGCGTCCGCTCCCAGTGTCACTTCCACAGAAGATACCCAGGGCAGGGTGCCCATATCTTCGAAATAATAGGGAAAATTCAGCGCCAGGACGAGCACCCCCATGGTACGGTAGTCGGAATCCATCAGGTTCCGGACGAGATATACCCGGCCATCCCGTTCTAAAAACCCCACCGCTGTATCAAGGTTCAGAGCCAGTGTCTTTGCCGCCTCAAAATCCTCCGACCAGAAACGCCGGACCTCCGTATATCCGCTGCCCGAAACCCCGTTGGATGTCGCCAGCGTCATTTCTTCCGGATTTTCAGAAAACCAGAACGTCGAAAACTGAAACCGGCTGTCCGAACCATACTGGCGGTTTAAAAACGCCTGGGTTTCCTTATAAAGTGCCGGATACCACCCGTCCAGTTCATAGGTTTCCCAGGCATCCTTGATGGAAGAATCATAAGATGCCAGCCGGGACGCTTCCACCGCACTGTCCACCCGGTCCGCGCACATCTGCAGATTGACCTGAAACTGCTCGGACAGGGACTGCTTTGCGCCCTGACCGAGACTGCTGATGAGATACCATCCCATAATAAATACGGCCATAAGTACCGGAAGCAGCCAGCACACCAGTATAATCACCACCATCTGCCGGCGCAGAGACATCGTTTGCTTTGGTTTTTTCATGGATTTTTCTCCTCTAATCTGTAAATCATTCATTGAGAATTATTATATCACACTTTCACGGAAGAAAAAAAGCGGAGCTGCTTTTGAACTGCTTCCCGTCAAGTAGACAATTAAAAAAATAAAAATTATTTCTGCC
>ERZ1673697.330-NODE-330-length-75841-cov-10.403531_pt1 | contig 75841 bp, 57 predicted proteins | sample MGYA00580227_ERZ1673697 | MGnify/ENA primary metagenome ERZ1673697 (study PRJEB41218, sample SAMN15661759) | gut metagenome | host: Homo sapiens | place: Canada: London | collected 2015-08-20/2019-03-30 | study: EMG produced TPA metagenomics assembly of... | reverse complement strand
GGAGTTTGAGGAAAATCTCTCCCATCACCAAGCCCGGCACACATTCGGAACCCTGCTGATTTCCGCTGGCATTTCGATAGAGAGCATCGCCAAGATGATGGGGCACACGAACATTGTCAGTTCCCAAATCTATGCAAAAATTACCGATGATAAAATCTCCAAGGATATGGACAAGCTGATGGAACGAAGAAAGAAAATATCGGCTGGCGAAAAGAAAAAACAGTAAATAATCATCAAATAATAAACACATTATGTATAGAGGTATAATAACAATCGGAGAAACAGGCGCGGTCATAATACCGACCGCATCTGTATGGATGACCAAGTTTGAGATTGCCGACCTGTTCGGGGTATTCTCCTGCGACATTCGCAAGGCGATACGGGCAATCTACAAAAACAAGGAGTTAAGCGAGGCTGATACGATGAAGTATGTTAAGCAAGCGGATGGCATCAGTTATGATGTGTATAATCTTGAAATGGTCATAGCCATCGCTTTCAAAATATGCAGTAAAGAGACCCGTTTATTCAGACGGTTCGTGATAAATGAAATCTGCGCCGCCAAGAAAGGAAGTCCGGTCACATTGTTTGTTTCCTATGGTAAGAATGGCAACCTATGGTATAGCTGAGGTTCATCCCGTCAGCCGCCTGTTCCCGATGCTCGGATGCAAAGGTAGCGTGTGGCTTTGACGGCATTGGCAAGGTCAGGCGGCAGAAGCCGTTTCGGGCAGAATCTTCCTCAAACGGGGTTGAGCGTATTCCGCCCGAAAACCTTGCCGCTGCCAGCCACACGCTTGAAAGGCATCCGGCAACGGAAACAAGCGAGTGACGGGAAATCAGAAGAAACAGAGGAACGGCTTACAGACGAAGCGAAACATTGATGCTTCATCCGTAAGCCGTTCCTTTTTTGTTGTACCATTGCTGCCGCAAACTTAGGGCAGACGGTAAACTTCGCTCCTTCAAGAAAATCAGGTTACTGTTGCCCCCAGTCGGTAGGCAGTACGATAACCGTCAGCCAGCATCCTTTCGATGTCGGATTCACGGTAGAGGATTTTGCCGCCCAACTGTATGTAGGCTATACGCCCCTCGTTACGGTAGTCTTGGAGTGTCCGGCGGCTTACTTTCAACCGTGCCGACACCTCCTTGTCAGTAAAGAAACGTTCCCCGTTCAGTGTCGGGCGGTAGTTGGCGGTCAGATGCTCTACATTGTCCAGCAGTCGGTCGAGGCTGCCCATGAAGTGGATTATCCACTCGTTGTCTTTGTTAATCAGTTCGTTCATATTACTCTGGATTTAGTGGAATTGCTGTTATTACTCTATACAGTATTTATATAGTCTTACCTTTGAACTTCGCTTCCTTTCGCCTGTCCTCCACAATGGAGACGATGCGCTGCACGTCTTCGGGGCGGTAATAGGTCTTGTGGTTTATTTGCGAATAAGCCAACGTGCCGTTGTCCCGAAGCGTCTGCAATGTTCGTGGGCTGATGTTCAGCATCCGGCACACGTCCTGATTGTCCATCCACTCGCTCATTTTCTTTTCGCCGTGCCTATGGCAGATGGCATCCATCCGGCTGACGAAGCGGTCGAACTTGGCGACCAGTTCCTCGAAGGTCTTTCTCTCGATTGATACGATTTCCATATTGTCTTTCTTTTAGTTGTTACTGTTTCTTCTGCCGCAAAGGAATATATAATCTGGTATCCGACAATGGATTTTTCGGAAGTGGCGGCATGTTGCGTCGGTGTGGCAGTGGTTGTCCGGGTTACAGATTATCGCCATCACCTTAATTTCGGTTTTTAGAGGAGAAGACGAAACACAAATAAGAGCTTAATTCAAAATTGCTCCTGACCGAGTCTTTGCCCTTTCGGGCATATACATCCGGCAAAACGGTGAAGTCCTCACCGCTTTGTCAACCGCCATAAAGCAAAACCATACAAAATTGCCTAAGAGAATCCAAGTGCTTGACTGACTGTATTAAAGCACCTTACTTTGCTCCCGATAATCGGTCAAGGTGTTTACCAAGACCACAGTTAATAACTTAATCAATTTGTTTTTTACAATGAAGAGAGAACCAAGCATTACAGAGCAGCAGGCTCGTGAAATCGTGGAAAAGATGGGACGCAGGGAATCCTACACTCCCAAGTCGATGAATGACATCTACAGGCGTATCGGTCTGGAACCGGATGAGCCGGAACAGCCCGGCAAGACCGTCACGGAAGAAACGGAGACCGCCATGGCGGATGAAGCGGCAGGTATGGTGACCGAGGAAGCGGCATTGCCACAGAAGCGTGTCAGCAGCAAGCAGCGCAGGCTGTCGCTGGAGGAATACCGCACCACCTATCTCCAAGTCCCCAAGATTGTCAACCGCAAGCCCGTGTTCGTCAGTGAGATGGTGCGAGACGAACTGGACAGGGTTGTCCGCTTCCTCGGAGGAAAGGGCATGAGCGCATCGGGGCTGATCGAGAACCTCGTCCGTCTGCACCTTGACACCTACCGGAACGACATCGAGCAGTGGCGCAAGCTCTGACGGAATTACGGAAAGTCGGTTGGGCTGGTGAATACACTTCATCGGCTTAACCGATACCCAAGATGAGTGACTACACCCGGAAACAAATCCGACAGGCGGAGGATTTTTGTGTCCTCAAAGACACAGCAAGATATATTTTCAGTTACCCGAATAATTCTAAGTAACTGAAAATACCTTCACCGCCGTGGGCAGAATTATCCTCCGCAGTCGGATAATTTCGGGATTCATTAATCAAAGATTAAACAATGGACAAGCCATAAAATTAAAAGAATAAGAAGAATGAAAAAGAAGAGCAAGTACGGGAGAAATCCCAAGTTGAACCCGAAGACACACTGCGTGATGGTGCGCTTCGACGATGTGGAATGGAACAGGTTCCTGACGATGTACGAGGAATCGAACGTGTATGCGAAAGCCGTCTTTCTCAAGGCGCACTTCTTCGGGCAGAAGTTCAAGGTGCTGAAGGTGGACAAGACGCTGGTGGACTACTACACCAAGCTGTCGGATTTCCATGCCCAGTTCCGTGCCATCGGCACGAACTACAATCAGGTTGTCAAGGAACTGCGCATCCACTTCTCGGAGAAGAAGGCGATGGCGTTGCTCTACAAGCTGGAGAAGTGTACCATCGACCTTGTGAAGCTGAGCCGGGAGATTGTGGAACTTTCAAGAGAAATGGAGGCTAAGTGGCAACAAAGACGGGATGATTCTATGGCATAGCGGAATGCTCCTTTGATACGTAGTCCAGCAAGTGAACGAAGTCCCACGAGCAACTTCATTGCCAACCATGTAATAATCGGGCGTCCGGGGCTATATGTCAATGACGAGAACCGACCAAAAGGATTAAAATTGTAAGTTACATTATATCGTAAATTATATTTCAAGATGCCGATTGAATTTATATTGTCAATCGGCATCTTATTAATCATCTCTTAGTTTATTGCAATCTCACCATTTTTTATAATGTAGTTACTTGAGGCGTTTATTCCTATGTAACAATTCATTTTTTATAGCCTTGCCAGCCCTTTTCGGTAATCAGCAGGAGATATACCTGTTAATCGCTTGAAATAACGACATAGGTAGGAAACATCCTCAAAATTTAACTCAGAAGCTATCTGTTTTATAGGCATATCGGTATTCGTGAGATAACTTTTTATCTCGAAAATAGTTAATTGATCAATTTCTTCTTTTGGCGAAAAACCTAATACTTTGAGGCATACTTTATACAAATAGGTAGTTGTGATACACAATTCATTGGCATAAAAAGCAACATCCCGATGGCGTTTACAATGTTGAGCCAACAATTTATAGAAATCGACAACGAGTTTCCTGCTTCGAGTATCAGGCAACGGTTTTGAGGGTAATTCGGTAATAGTTGCCTCCGCAGCCGATAGAAAAACATAAAAACCGCTTGCCAATAGGCTGTCACGCTGTACGCTATTTTCCCGGTTATCAAACCATTCCATCTGTCGCCACCAACTACTGAGGAGCTGCTGTTCTTCTTGTGAAGCGTGATATACAGGACACTCGTAGTAGTGGATATACCAAAAATCTGATGCGGTCATCTTGCAGACTGTGTCTTCGATATGTTTGTAATCAAGTGTGACAAACTGCGCAGAGAAAAGAGTTGACCGCTCATTAACCACCATCATATCATCGTAAAACAAGATAAGAACATCACCTTGCCTCAATGCCCATCGTCTGGAGTTGACGTTGATAACAGCATACCCAGATTGTACCAGTAACACAATGCAACCAGTTATATCTATCCTATTACCTACATTCCTCGTTAAATCTGTTGTGCCAACAGCCAAATTTTGAGCGGGAATGGAATGTGAATATTTTGTAGGTGTCATTATTTTGCACTTTTATTACACACAAAAATAGCGATAAAATTCTTTTCTAACAAATGATTGTATCGAAAAGTACCATAAAACGGAAGATTATTCTTTCCTGACAAGTGGAAAACCCTGTATTTTTGCACAAAAAAAAGAAATGGAAACAACTATATCAGAAAATGAACTGCAACTCTCACGCGGACGACTCCAATCACTATTCCTTCGTTACGCTTTACCGGGCGTTGGTGCAATGCTGTTTCTTGCTATGCAATCCATTGCCGATGGGCTTATTGTGGGACGTCTAATAGGTGCTACGGCTTTGGCTGCTGTCAATATTGTTATTCCCATATATACGTTGGTAACAGCGGTGGCATTGATGATAGGAGTAGGTACGCAAGCTCAAATGGGCATACGGATGGGGCAAAGTGATTACACCGGAGCAAAAACAGCACTAATCAGCGGGTTGATAGGGTTAATATTTTTCACTGTAACAGCAACAATCGAGGTCAATATTTTCGCTGATGAAATTGCTGTATTCCTCGGTGCGGATAATTTGTTGTTGCCACTTTCTACGAAATATATATATGGTCTTATGCCGTGGCTTGCCGGAATTGGCTTTCAACTCTTTTTCGATTATACACTTAAGGCATTGGGGCATCCCCGTTTCGCCATGATGATAATGATCGGCACTATTGTGCTGAATATTGCATCAAGCGTGATATTCGTATCTTATTTCGACATGGGAACATTTGGTACAGGTCTCGGAACTGGCATTAGTTTCACGCTCGGAGCCGTTGTGTCAGGTTGTGTGATTGTGAAACAACTGCGAAATAACACCGGGTTATCAAATGCGCACGGACGATTCTCTCTCAAAACGTTTAGTCATCTGTTCTACAATGGTTCTTCAGAAGGACTTACTGAAATAGCAACGGGTGTTATTGTATATCTATTTAATATTACATTGATGAAATATGTTGGACCAGCAGGGGTTGCCGCTTTTACATTGGTGGATTATCTTGTGTTCTTCGGAACGAGCATTATTTTAGGAATATCGAATGGTATGATACCAATCATCAGTTACAACTGGGGCGCACGATATATACAACGTGTGAAAAGCATCGTTAGATTAGCTTTGATAAGTAATCTTTTATGTGGGTTAATTATGATATTTTTACTGTGGACATGTGGACGTGTCGCTATTGAACTATTTATCAATTCATCGGAATCGGAGGTTGTTAATCTTGCAATCCGAGGAGCAAAATTTATGTCCTTAGTATTCATTTTCAATGGTTTCAATATCTTTGCTGCCAGTTTTTTTACCGCTATTGATAAGCCGGGATTATCATTAGTCGTGGCATCTTTGCGTGGTCCGGTTCTCTTGGTTGCCGGAATTCTTTTTCTGCCACGATGGTTTGGAGTGGACGGAATATGGTTATCTATGCCTTTGGCTGATGCTGTTACTACAATTTTCGTTTTCTATTTACTTATACAAGGGAAAAAATATTTATTTGAGAATATATAATTTCATTGCGTATGACATTAAATAGTTATTGTCATATAAAAGTAATACAGTAGCAAGTATATAATGAAACATCTTCACAAGATAGTAACTTCCGGCTATTTGCTGATTACTTTTCTAATCGGAGGAATAGCTTACACTTGGCATAATGAATGGCAGGAGGTGGAAGCATTGGAGGTCGGCAATCAGCGGATAGATGAGTTCAGAAAGGAGGTAAACCGTATTCATATCCGGCTGATAGAGTTCTCACTGATGGGAGAAACTATATTGGATTGGAATGAAACGGATTTGGAGAATTACCATGCCCAACGTATTGCATTGGACAGTACATTATGCAGTTTCAATGCAACTTATCCAATTGAGCGTGTTGACAGTGTACGCTATCTTTTAGAAAATAAAGAACGACAGATGTTCCAGATAGTCCGGTTAATGGATGAGCAACAATCTATCAACAAGAAGATAGCCAGTCAAGCACCGGTTATTGTGCAGAAGATTGTACAGGAACAGCCTAAGAAACCTAAGCGTAAAGGTTTTTTGGGCATCTTCGGCAAAAAAGAGGAAACGAAGCCTATTACAACAACGACCACGCTTCGTTCATCCAATAGAAGCATGGTCAGCGAACAGAAAGAGCAAAGCCGTCGGTTGTCGGAACAAGCCGATAGTCTTGCTGCCCGTAATACAGAACTTAACAGGCAACTGCAAGGATTGATTTGCCAAATAGAGAATAAGGTACAATCCGACCTGCAAAGCCGTGAAGATGAAATAGCGGCAATGAGGTGGCGGTCGTTTATGCAGATTGGCGGTTTAATGGGATTTGTCCTTTTACTGTTGGTCATTTCCTATATCATTATACACCGTAATGCAAAGAGCATCAAACAATACAAGCGCAAGACGACGGATTTGATAGAACAACTGGAACAATCTGCGCAACGAAACGAGTCACTGATAGCATCAAGAAAGAAAGCAGTACATACCATCACCCACGAACTGCGCACACCGTTGACGGCAATAACAGGCTATGCCGAATTGTTGCGGAAAGAGTGCAGCAAAGGTAACAATGTGCATTTTCTTCAAAGCATACGACAATCCTCCGACCGTATGCGGGATATGCTCAACACCCTGCTGGACTTTTTCCGCTTGGACAACGGCAAGGAACAACCCAAACTATTGCCTTGCCGGATTTCGACAATTACGCATACCCTTGAAACGGAGTTCATTCCGATTGCCATGAACAAGGGGCTTTCCTTGACCGTAAAGAACGAAAACGATGCGGTTGTACTGACCGACAAAGAGCGGATAATACAAATCGGGAACAACCTGCTGTCAAATGCCATCAAGTTCACGGAGGAAGGTGGTGTATCACTTACAACAGACTACAATAACGGAATTTTGACCCTTGTCGTTGAGGATACTGGTACGGGCATGACCAAAGATGAACAGCAACGTGTATTCGGTGCATTTGAACGCCTATCAAATGCTGCCGCAAAGGACGGCTTCGGGCTTGGACTTGCCATTGTGCATAATATCGTGACAATGCTACACGGAACAATACGGCTGGATAGCGATAAAGGGAATGGTAGCCGTTTCATAGTGAAAATACCCATGCAGAAAGCCGAAGACGTACCGAAAAAAGAGATACAGACTTATATCCACCGACAGGATAGAAACCTCAATGTTGCCGCTATCGACAATGACGAGGTGCTGCTCCTGATGTTAAAAGAGATGTACGCCCAAGAGGGAATACACTGCGACACCAGTACCGATGCGGCGGAACTGATGGAAATGATACGCCGAAAAGAATACAACTTGTTGCTGACGGACTTGAATATGCCCGGTATAAACGGCTTCGAGTTGCTGGAACTGTTGCGATCTTCCAACGTGGGCAATTCACAGACCATCCCGGTGGTCGTGGCAACCGCTTCGGGCAGTTGCGATGCGGAGGAACTTTTGGCAAAAGGCTTTGCCGGATGTCTGTTCAAGCCATTCTCCATATCGGAGCTGATGGAAGTTTCCGACAAGTGCGCCATAAAAATAACATCCGATGGTAAACCTGACTTTTCCTCTTTGTTATCGTACGGCAATGAAGTCGTCATGCTGGAGAAGCTGATAACAGAAACCGAGAAAGAAATGCAGGCTATACAGGATGCGGCAACGCGAAACGACCTGCAAGAACTGGATGCCTTGACACACCACTTGCGCAGTTCGTGGGAGATACTCCGTGCCGACCAACCGCTGAAGGTACTTTATGGTGTGCTTCATGAAAAGGGAAAGCCCGATGATAACACCATTCAACAAGCGGTTAATTCTGTGCTTGATAAGGGAGCGGAGATTATACATTTGGCAAAAGAAGAAAGGAGAAAATACAAAAGTGAGTAATACAAAAATTATAGTAGTAGAAGACAATATCGTGTATTGCGAGTTTGTCTGCAACCTGCTGGCACGGGAGGGGTACAGCACCGTAAAGGCTTACCACCTCTCGACAGCGAAGAAACATCTGCAACAGGCAACGGATGATGATATAGTAGTATCAGACCTGCGGCTAAATGACGGAAACGGCATAGACCTTTTGCGTTGGATGCGCAAGGAGGGCAGGATGCAGCCGTTCATCATAATGACAGACTATGCCGAAGTGCATACGGCAGTCGAGAGTATGAAACTCGGTTCGCTTGACTATATACCTAAAAAATTGATAGAGGACAAACTCGTCCCACTTGTCCGTTCCATACAGAAGGAGCGACAAGTAGGACACAGCCGGATGCCCGTGTTCGCCCGTGAAGGTTCCGCCTTTCAGAAAATCATGCACAGGATAAAGCTGGTAGCCACTACCGATATGAGCGTGATGATATTCGGTGAGAACGGAACGGGCAAGGAACATATCGCCCACCACCTGCACGAAAAAAGCAAACGGGCAGGCAAACCATTCGTGGCGGTGGACTGCGGTTCACTCACCAAAGAGCTTGCACCGTCGGCTTTCTTCGGACATATCAAAGGAGCATTTACAGGTGCAGACAGTGCCAAGAAAGGATATTTCCATGAGGCGGAAGGCGGCACGTTATTTCTTGACGAGGTGGGCAACCTTGCGTTGGAAACCCAACAGATGTTGCTCCGTGCCATACAGGAAAGGCGGTATCGTCCGGTCGGTGACAAATCGGACAGGAGTTTCAATATCCGCATCATCGCCGCCACCAACGAGGATCTGGAGGCGGCAGTGAGTGAAAAGCGTTTCCGGCAGGATTTACTCTACCGCTTGCGTGATTTCGAGATAACCGTGCCGCCGTTGCGCGACTGTCAGGAGGACATCATGCCGTTGGCGGAGTTCTTCCGTGAGATAGCCAACAAGGAGCTGGAATGCAATGTAAGCGGTTTCAGTTCCGAAGCCCGAAAAGCGTTGCTGACACATCCGTGGCCGGGCAACGTGCGCGAGCTTCGGCAGAAAATCATGGGAGCGGTATTGCAGGCTCAGGAAGGTGTTGTCACGAAAGAGCATCTTGAACTTGCCGTGACGAAACCGACCTCTCCCGTCAGTTTCGCCCTGCGCAATGACGTGGAAGATAAGGAGCGGATAATGCGTGCGTTGAAACAGACAAACGGCAATCGGTGTGCCGCCGCCGAACTGTTGGGAATAAGCAGAACAACTCTATACGGCAAACTTGAAGAGTATGGACTTAAATATAAATTTAGGCAACCATAGCCGATTTTGTTGAATTTGACTATCTGCAAAGGTTTATTATTCAAAAAATAATATTACCTTTGCATTTAGGAAAAGCGTTCTTTTGAATTACTGCAAAACGAGGTGAAATACAGAATTTCGCTGGTTTCTAAATCGTTACCTATTAAGCTGAAATGTTTTGCAAGTGCTTGAATTTTAGCAAGAAAGAAAATCTGCTATGTCTTCTCTGATGGAAGGTTATTTCTTTATCTATTCCTGCCGCTGCTGCTATCTGTTTTAGGTAGCGGTTTACAACTTGGTTGGGCGGTACGGGGAATATGTGTCGTGTGAGCTGATTCTCGTGGTATGTTTCGTAATGGTGGTAGATGGTTTCGGCTGGTTCGAGCAGGGGAACAGCGCAGCGGGTTTCTGTCTTTTGTCGGTTATAGTGCAGCCAAAGGCTTCGGTCTATGCCTATGGTAATGTTGGCCGGAGTGAGGTTATAGATGTCGATGTATGCGGTTCCGGTGTAGACGGCGAACATGAAGAGGTCTCGGACAATGGCGAGATGTGGCTTTATGTTTGCGTTCTGAATGGCTTGTAGCTCTTTTTCGGTGAGATATTCTTTTTCCACTCGGTTGAAGCGGATGCGGAAAGATGCCGCCGGGTTGCGGTTGACCCATTCGTTCTGCAGGGCTATGTTCATGAGCTTGTTGAGCCGGATGATGTGTTTAAGTGCTCCGTTGTTGGTGCATAGTTTTTTCTTGTCTTCGCGTTGATAGCCTTGGAGGTAGGCGAAGAACTGGTTGACGAAGGCTTTGTCTATGGCGGTGATGTCATAGTCGGATACGTGGTATTTTAGGCGCACGAAGGTAAGCAGGTGGTTGCAGGTGATTCCGTATTGGCGTATTGTGGATGCTGAGAGGTTTTTCTTTTCGAGGATCAAGTGATACTCGAAAAGTGTTTTGATGGTGGAATAGGGGTTTTCCTGTGCTTGGTACATGAGACGGAAGTTTTCCACGTTGAGCACATAGCCTTTTTGACGGATGCGCTCAAGGGTGTCCTCGATGTTTTGTGCGGTGTCTTCGATGATGCGGTTTGCTTCACGGTCGGCAGCGGTTTTTCCGATGCTGCGTTGTGCGGCTGCATTCCACGACTGGGGACGTATTTTGCAATTGAGGGGAATTTCGTATCTTTGCCCTGTGATTGTAACTCTGCAAAATAGGGGTGATGCGTTGTCTGTGTTCCTGCCACGTCTAATCCAGTACAGGACACTGAATGTTTGTTTTTTTGCCATTTCTTAAAAGTTTTTTGTTGTTCACCTTTGAAATGGCTCAAACTGAAATTGCTGTCACCTAGAATGTCACCGAATTAATGTCCGATTTTTTGGGTATTCTGTTTTGCAGCAAAAGAAAAACCCTCGAAATTGTCCGATTTCGAGGGTTTTTGTCTGTTTCTATATGGAATGTTGTGCGCGTGATAGGACTCGAACCTACACGTCTCACGACACCAGATCCTAAGTCTGGCGCGGCTACCAATTACGCCACACGCGCAACATTGCTTTGGTAAGCGGGTGCAAAGATAAGGAATATTTCTTAAGTACCAAAGAATTTCAGAAAATTATTCCTTGTGGTTATGTAAATACTCACGTGCAGTCTCGATAATCGTATCCACATTGCGTTGCATATCCTCTGAAGTCATATTGACTTTGATGTCCGGATCTATACCGAATTCCAGATGCTCCATATCCGCATCGTACATCGGACTGGCCGAGAAGCGGACAGACCAGCCGTTAGGCAGTTCGGAGGAGAAGGGCAGACCGGAACCGCCACCTGTTTTGTCACCGATGATGGTTACTTTAGGTAGTATTTTCATTCTGTTCACAAAGTCATTGGTGGCGCTGAAAGAGCGGCGGTTTGTCAGTACTACCGCCTGTTTTTGCCAGCGTACGCGGTCTAGTGACGGTTCCAGCCAAACAGCTTTGGGGGTCGAGAAATCATTGTGTCCCGGTCCGGTTTTATGGGACATATAACCTACCAACACTTTTTCATTCGTGAAACGTGCGGCTAATTTCTCGGCTGTGGTAAGATTACCACCCGAATTGTTCCGTACATCAATAATCAAACCATCGCAGATAGCCAGTTTGTTTAGAATCTCGTCCAGATTTCCTTCGCCGATGCCCGATTGGAAACTACCACAGTAAATATAGGCTATGTTGTCTTCGAAAATCTGATATTTCATGCCCGAAGACAGCGCATAATCCTTACCCAGATAGACACGTTGGATGCTGTCGCTGAAATTGGCCGGATAGCTGTCAAACCATTCACGATATTGGGAGTACTCCAGTTTGGAGGACAGATTTACGTGTCCGTCACGCAATTCGTTCAGCATATCTGCCAGAACTTCGAATAGCTGTTCATTATTCATGCCTTTTGATATTCTCTGCTTGTACTGGCTGTATATCTCATTCCAGTCCAGTCCGTATTCCTGCTTTTTATAGTCAAGGAAACAATACTGGCGGTCGATAGTCTGCCATAATGCTTCGAAGTTGCCTTCGGGAGAGTTGTCGTATTCGTCTTCCGTGATGCACGAAGTGCATAATACAACAGATACTAGCAGACTGATAAAAAAATAACTATTTCTTTTCATCCTTTATATTAATAAGGGCTGACCCGGCCGGGCATCGCCACTTTGTTCTTACCTTTTAATAAATAGAAGTTTTTCACGAAACCTATCATAAAGGCGTGTGACCATATATGGCTTTTCAGATTATTGACTTTCGCCTGCTGAATGTCACATAGATAGCCGAAACGCATATTGACCGACCGGATAGGAAAATCCAATGTGACCAGCTGACGCAAGGAAGGTTGGTTATGCAGGGAAGTGAACAATACATTCTTGCCGCCATTCTTTAAACTGAATATCTCATAATAAGATTGTCCGTATTCCGGGGAAAACATAACCCCCATAACAGGCAAATTGGCTTGATAACGGGCTATCAGCGGATAGTTGCCGATATGGAACCGGTAGATGACCATGCCCGATGCCGCCAGATTGACATACGCTTTGGCTTGGGCGGGATTATTGGAATTTCGCATGTTATAGATGAATCCGCCGTTCAAGTCCAGCATGGGACCCGCCAGTATCTTCAAGTTTTCTGTCAGTCGGAACTGGTAATGCAGCGCATAGTTCCAATTGACCATACCTGCCATTTCGTTACTTGTTTCCGCTTTATTCTCTGTCAGGGACAGATGGGCCTGGAACAGACTTTGAACAGATACGTTACCATTCATCAGTTTGGTCATACGCATACTTTCACGCAGGATACGGATCTCGGGTCCGGTATATTCCATCGGTGAAAGATAGGTGTCCAATATATTGGTAAAGCCGGCGCCGTAAAGAGTAGCCCTCATGACGTAGCGGTTTGCTTGTAAACTGTCTTCCTGCGCCTGCGAAAGCAAACTGAGAGGCAAGAACAGTAATAATAGGAGAATTTTCTTCATTCTTTAAAATAGTTTCATCTGGCCGGTGATTTCATCAATGATATCTGTTTCACTCTTGCCATGATCCGGGTCTTCAATTTCGGCAGTCTCTTCGTTTTCATCGGCACCCTCTTCCGTACCGTTCTCTTCTTTTTGAGAGTCGGGGAAGCGTAAAGGCTCCAGTTCGTTTATTTGTTCAATGTTATAAGTACTGATTCGTTTTCCTTTCGCTTTGAAACTCTTGACTCCGATGAACTGGTCCACGTCAATTTCCAACGGATCACGGAAACTGTCATGTCCTCCGAATACGACTTGTATGCGTGGATAAGCCACACAAGTAAGCAATATGGAACGGCTCTCCTTGTTCTCGCCCAAATAATTGAGACGACGTGAGGTAGATTCGAAAGTGAATCGTTTCAAATAAGGGTAACCTTGGTCGGCATCAAATAAAGCGGCGGACCATACCTTGTTGGCATCGAACTTCTCGATGATGCGGATCCCCGGATCATAATGATTGTTCAAATCGAAGTTGCTGGTATAGAACTCGCCGTTTTCATGGACTACTAAAATCAATTCGTCACTTTGGAATTCTCCCAGATATTCACCGCGTCCGTCATAGTTCAAGCGGAGCACATCCCGGTCGAACCATACTTTTCTTCCGCCCAAAGTAGAGCCGCCACGTTGTTTCAAGGCTATCTTATGCACTTCGTATTTAGACAGGATATTGCCCATGGACTGGCGTCCCTTGATATTGATGTCACTGAAATCTTTTTCATATATGATTTTCTTGATACGCGGATTCGGTTTCAAGGTAATCTTGATAACTTCCGCTTCCCCGTTAGGGTTGGCTGTAAAGTAAACAATACGTGAGCCGGGCGTACCTTGTGTTACATCATATTCACGGTCGCGGGTAATGGAAGTGATGTTGAACCGTTTGATATAGTGGAATCCTTCTTTTCCATCCCGATAGACCACATTATATATGGTACGTTTGTCATTCTTCTTGAAGATATCGACATAAAGGACATTCTTGCCGACAAACATTTTATCTGCCACACGGACCACCTTGTACTTGCCGTCTTTATAGAAGATGATCACATCGTCAATGTCTGAGCAGTTGGCTATAAATTCATCTTTTTTCAAGGCGGTGCCGATAAAGCCTTCCTCGCGGTTGATATAAAGTTTTTCGTTAGCTTCCACTACCTTCGCCGCCTCAATGGTATCGAAGTTGCGCAGTTCTGTACGGCGGGGGTATTGTTTGCCATATTTGTCTTTCAGCATCTGATACCAGTCGATGGTATATTCCACGATATGTGCCAGATGATTGTTTATTTCTTCAATCTGTTCCTTGATGCGGGCTATGTTCTCGTCCGCTTTGTCCTTGTTGAACTTCAGAATCCGTGCCATCTTGATATCCAGCAACTTTAGAATATCCTCCTGGGTCACCTCACGGATAAATTGCGGATAGAAAGGAGTCAGCTGTTCGTCAATGAATTCGCAGGCGGCGTCTGTATTTTCGGACTGCTCGAACTTCACTTCCTTATAAATCCGTTCTTCAATAAAGATTTTCTCCAAAGATGCGAAATGAAGGCTTTCAAGCAATTCTCCCTTGTGTATTTCCAGTTCCTGGCGGAGCAGGGACAAAGTGTTGTCCGTGGCTTTTTTAAGGACGGCGCTGACTGTAAGGAAGTGGGGCTTTTTCGCATCAATGACACAGCAATTGGGAGATATGCTTACTTCGCAATCGGTAAATGCATAGAGCGCATCCAAGGTTTTGTCCGAGGATACTCCCGGAGCAAGGTGCACCAGGATCTCTACTTTTTCGGAAGTAAGATCCTCTACTTTCCGGATCTTGATTTTTCCCTTTTCGCTGGCCTTCACAATAGAGTCGCATACCCCAGGAACGGTCTTTCCGAAAGGCACTTCGGCTATGGACAATGTCTTGTTGTCTATTTTATTGATTTTGGCACGTACCTTCACCACTCCACCGCGTTCTCCATCGTTGTAACGGGATACATCGATAGAGCCTCCCGTCTGGAAATCAGGATAGAGTTTGAATTCCTCGCCACGCAGATAAGCAATGGAGGCGTCACACAGTTCATTAAAGTTGTGCGGCAGGATTTTGGAAGAAAGCCCCACAGCGATACCCTCTACTCCTTGAGCGAGCAGGAGCGGGAATTTGACAGGTAGGGTGACCGGCTCTTTGTTTCGTCCGTCGTATGAAGCCTGCCACTCGGTGGTTTTGGGATTGAAAACCACGTCCAATGCGAATTTGGACAGACGTGCTTCGATGTAACGGGGGGCGGCGGCACCATCGCCTGTCAGTATGTTGCCCCAGTTTCCCTGACAGTCTATCAACAGATCCTTTTGGCCTAGCTGCACCAGTGCGTCGCCTATGGAAGCGTCGCCGTGCGGGTGGAACTGCATAGTATGCCCCACGATGTTCGCCACTTTGTTGTACCGGCCGTCATCCAGTCTTTTCATAGAGTGGAGGATACGTCTCTGGACAGGTTTTAAACCGTCATTGAGGTGCGGTACGGCACGTTCCAGAATTACGTAAGAAGCATAGTCCAGAAACCAGTTCTGATACATTCCGCTCAACTGGTGTTTCACCCCTGTGTTTTTGGTATCTGCAGGTTTATAGTCCGAGTGTTCGTTCTCCGGCGTGGGAGTATTTTCTTCGTTCTGTTCCTCTTTATCAATAAAATCGTCGCTCATATATATTTAAATTCCTTAATGTTCTGATGATATGCACGCAAAAATACGACTTTTATTGAAAAAAATCATTTACTTTGCACATTATTTCGCCCTTATTAAAGGTTGAAAACAGGAAAAAACAACAAAAGTGTAAGAATAAACAGATAAGAAAATGGCACAAGAAGATGTTTTTAAGAAATTAGTATCGCACTGTAAAGAGTATGGTTTTGTATTTCCGTCCAGTGATATTTATGACGGATTGGGCGCTGTATATGATTACGGTCAGATGGGAGTGGAGTTGAAGAATAATATCAAGCAATATTGGTGGCAGAGTATGGTGCTGTTGCACGAGAACATCGTAGGTATTGACTCGGCTATTTTTATGCACCCTACTATCTGGAAGGCTTCCGGACACGTGGATGCGTTCAATGATCCTCTGATTGACAACCGCGATTCTAAAAAACGTTACCGTGCCGATGTACTGATTGAAGACCAGCTTGCCAAATATGATGAGAAAATAAACAAAGAAGTGGCGAAGGCTGCCAAAAGATTCGGGGATGCTTTTGATGAGGCTCAGTTCCGTAGCACCAACGGCCGTGTGCTGGAACATCAGGCCAAGCGCGACGCTTTGCACGAGCGCTTTGCAAAAGCATTGAACGACAATGATTTGGACGAGCTTCGCCAGATTATCATTGACGAGGAGATTGTTTGTCCTATTTCGGGAACTAAAAACTGGACCGAAGTACGTCAGTTCAACTTGATGTTCTCTACCGAGATGGGTTCTACTGCCGATGGTGCTATGAAGATTTATCTTCGTCCGGAGACAGCGCAGGGTATTTTTGTCAATTACTTGAATGTGCAGAAGACTGGCCGTATGAAGATTCCTTTCGGTATCGCTCAGATTGGCAAGGCTTTCCGTAACGAGATTGTAGCCCGTCAGTTCATTTTCCGTATGCGTGAGTTTGAACAGATGGAGATGCAGTTCTTTGTAAAACCGGGTACTGAGCTGGAGTGGTTCCCCAAATGGAAAGAGACTCGTTTGAAATGGCATAAGGCATTAGGTTTCGGTGATGATCATTACCGTTTCCATGACCACGACAAGCTGGCGCATTATGCCAACGCCGCTACGGACATTGAATTCCTGATGCCGTTCGGATTCAAGGAAGTGGAAGGTATTCACAGCCGTACGAACTTTGACTTGAGCCAGCACGAGAAGTTCAGTGGCAAGAGTATCAAGTATTTCGATCCGGAATTGAACGAAAGCTATACTCCGTATGTGATTGAAACATCTATCGGTGTGGATCGTATGTTCCTCAGCATCATGAGTGCCGCTTATACAGAAGAGACATTGGAGAGTGGTGAGACTCGTGTCGTATTGAAATTGCCTGCTGCTCTGGCTCCGGTGAAACTGGCCGTGATGCCGTTGGTGAAGAAAGACGGTCTGCCCGAGAAGGCGCGTGAGATTATGAATGACTTGAAGTTTCATTTCCACTGCCAGTATGATGAGAAAGACAGCATCGGCAAGCGTTACCGTCGTCAGGATGCCATCGGTACTCCGTATTGTATCACGGTTGACCATCAGACATTGGAAGACAATTGCGTGACTTTGCGTAATCGTGATACCATGCAGCAGGAGCGTGTGGCTATTTCGGAACTGAATAACATCATTGCCGATAAAGTAAGTATAACAAGTCTGTTGAAGACTTTGCAATAATAAACAGGAATTTATGAATAAAAGTATTCTTTGGCTGATTGGCTTGCTGTTTGTTACTTCTCTGTCCGTCGTTTCATGTAGTGAGACGGATGGGGTGGAAGATCCGTATGCAAACTGGGAGGAACGTAATCAGCGGTATATTGACTCCATTGCTACAGTGGCGGAAGCCAATCAAGGCAATGAGGTAGGACAATGGAAAATTATCCGTTCTTATAAACTTCCACCTTTGGGGCTGGATGAAAAAGGAAAGGTGAACGATAATGTGTATTGTGAGATTCTTGAAGTTGGTGATGGAACAGTCTCTCCATTGTTCACGGATTCTGTTGATGTGCATTATAGAGGGCAGCTTATTCCTTTGAATGATGGACAAATCGTAACCTTTGATCAAAGTTACCAAGGTGAGCTGGATTTGAATGCTGCTACTTCTGTGGGGTATAAACCTAGTGGTGTGGTAACAGGATGGACATCCGCTTTGCAAGAAATGAAAGCCGGAGATCGGTGGAAACTTTATATACCTTATAATTTAGGATATGGAGAATCTGGATATAGCTCCATACCGGGATATTCGATATTGATTTTTGATTTATATTTGGAAAAGGTTATTCCATTGAGAGGATCAGGAAAAGCTGTAGATGCCCGGGGCGCTGATGCTGAATAGGTAATCGTATATGAATAAATATGAAGAAGGGTATTGCAGTTTTTCTGTGATACTCTTTTTTTTGAGGGATATGCCATCTGATAATTAGATTTGTTGCTGATGATGTACTGGATTTAATTGGCATCAGGAGGCGTCCATTTACACATACGTATGTGTAGGCCTTCACTTACGTTATGCGTATACTCTTGTTTCATCACTGGTTCTCGCGTAGGAGAAAGATGTAGCTAACTATTGAGCGTTAGCGTTTTGCTCTTTTAAACGGTACAAAGCTTGTTTTTACAATTACATTGAAAGTTGGTACAAATAAATGGTTTGCTTAGCAAAGAATTATAAGTGTGCTCAGTGCCCGAACCGGCAAATTAAGGGGCTGGAGTATGATGATATTTACAAGCATCTTCTAAGATACCTTGCTCTATCGAACGAGTTTTGTTGAAAACATCACGATCTTTTGCAGGTAAGCCAATGTGCTGTGAGTATAGCTGCTGAGAGAAGTACAACTATAAAGAAAATAATCTTTATCTTGGTCAATTCATTACAATTATGATTGACACAAAGATAAAGATTATAAAAAAAGAATTGTTTAACAATTTATTTCACATTTCCTACTTTGATTAAGTATTCGGCAATCTGAACAGCGTTCAGTGCCGCACCTTTCTTGATCTGATCGCCTACGATCCAGAAAGTCAATCCGTTTTCGTTTGCCAGATCTTTGCGGATACGGCCTACGTAAACAGGATCCTTGCCTGCCAGGAACAACGGCATGGGATATTCTTTCTTTTCAGGGTTGTCCATCAATACCAGTCCTTCTCCTTTGGCAAAGGCCTCACGGGCTTCTTCAGGAGAGATAGGACGTTCCGTTTCTACCCAGATACTTTCCGAGTGAGAGCGAAGAGCGGGAACACGTACACACATGGCACTTACCTGAATGTCAGAGTGCATGATCTTGCGTGTCTCGTTGAACATCTTCATCTCTTCTTTGGTATATCCATTGTCGGTAAACACGTCAATCTGGGGAATCAAGTTGAATGCCAGCTGATAAGCGAATTTCTCTACTGTCACGGGCTCGTTGGCCAATACCTGACGATATTGTTCGTACAATTCGTCCATAGCCGCTGCACCTGCACCGCTGGCAGCTTGATAAGTAGCCACATGCACACGTTTTATGTGTGAAAGATTTTCGATGGCTTTCAGCGCAACTACCATCTGGATAGTTGTACAGTTGGGGTTAGCTATCACGTTGCGGGGACGGTTCAATGCGTCTTCCGGATTCACCTCGGGCACTACCAAAGGCACGTCGGCATCCATACGGTAAGCGCTGGAGTTGTCAATCAGTACGGCGCCATGTTTGGTGATGGTTTCACAAAATTCTTTTGTGGTACCTGCGCCGGCTGATGTGAAAGCGATATCTACACCTTTAAAGTCATCGTTGTGCTGAAGGAGTTTCACTTCAATCTGTTTACCGCGGAATGTGTATTTTCGTCCTGCACTGCGTGAAGAACCGAATAACACTAACTCGTCCAACGGGAAGTTCCTTTCATCGAGCACACGCAGGAACTCTTGTCCTACAGCTCCGCTCGCACCAACAATTGCTACTTTCATTTTGTTTTTTGTTTTATAAGATAAAATTTAGTAATACTTTAGAACTATCACTCAGCACCTGAGGAGGTTCTGACTGCAAAATTAGAACATTTTGGAATATAAATCGGTAAAAAAGAAACTTTTTTCGTAAATTTGTCGATATTATGGTATAAAACTCAAAAAAATATGGAACTATTCGACCTTAACATACATTTTCCAGTCACCGATCCTACTTGGATATTCTTCCTGGTACTTATCATCATCTTGTTCGCTCCCATGATTTTGGGGCGTCTGCGTATCCCGCACATCATTGGTATGATACTTGCCGGGGTTGTGGTGGGAAAGTATGGCTTCAATATTCTGGAACGCGACAGTAGTTTTGAGTTGTTCGGAAAAGTGGGACTCTATTACATCATGTTCCTGGCAGGCCTTGAGATGGATATGGATGATTTCAAGAAGAACCGGACAAAGGGGCTGGTTTTTGGTATGTTCACTTTCCTTATTCCGATGGGGCTGGGTATATGGAGCAGTATGGGGATGCTGGGTTATGGGTTTCTTACCTCTGTGCTGCTGGCCAGTATGTATGCCAGCCACACTTTGATAGCTTATCCCATAATCAGCCGTTATGGGTTGTCCCGGCAGCGGACGGTCAGTATCACTATTGGGGGGACGGCGGTGACTGTGGTGCTGGCCTTGATGGTGCTGGCTGTTATTGGCGGTATGTATAAAGGTGAGGAGGTAGGTGGGCTGTTTTGGGCGCTGCTGGTTGCCAAGGTGGTCTTGCTGTTCGGACTGATTATATTTTTGATGCCTCGTATCAGCCGGTGGTTTTTCCGTACGTATGAGGATGCGGTGATGCAGTTTGTCTTTGTGCTGGCTATGGTGTTCTTGGGCGGAGGCTTGATGGAACTGGTGGGGATGGAAGGTATTTTGGGTGCGTTCCTTGCCGGGCTGGTGCTGAACCGCTTTGTTCCTCACGTTTCTCCTTTGATGAACCGGCTGGAGTTTGTGGGCAATGCCCTGTTTATTCCCTATTTCTTGATTGGGGTGGGGATGATTATTGATGTACGCTGCCTCTTTACGGAGGGTGAAGCGCTGAAAGTGGCGCTTGTGATGACCGTGGTGGCGACATTCAGCAAGTGGCTGGCTGCGTGGATCACCCAGAAGATATATGGCATGAAAAGGGTGGAGCGCAGTTTGATATTCGGATTAAGTAACGCGCAGGCTGCCGCTACCCTGGCTGCTGTCTTGATAGGCCATGGCATTATTATGGAGAACGGAGAACGGTTGCTGAATGATGATGTCCTGAATGGTACGGTGGTCATGATTCTCTTTACTTGTATCATCAGTTCTGTCGTGACGGAACGTGCCGCACGTAAAATGGTGACTCAGGAGAATCTGACGGAGGGCGGCGAAGGGAAGGAACAGGAACGTATTTTGATTCCGGTGGCTAATCCTGAAACCATAGAAGGATTGGTAGGGATGGCTCTGATGATGAGGCATCCCAAACAGAAAGAATCTTTGGTGGCGCTGAGTGTGATCAATGACAATAATACTTCTGAAACCAAGGAACTGATAGGCAAGCGCAACCTGGAGCGTACGGCTATGGTTGCCGCCGCTGCCGATGCGTCCGTAAAGACCGTGTTGCGTTATGATTTGAACATTGCGCAAGGTATTATCCATACACAGAAAGAACATGCGGTAACGGATATCGTGATAGGTCTGCACCGGAAGACGAATCTGATGGATTCTTTCTTTGGAACCATGACGGAGAATCTGCTGAAAGGGACGAACCGACAGATTATGATCGCAAAATTACTGATGCCTGTCAATACGTTACGCCGGATTGTGGTGGCTGTTCCCGATAAGGCGGAATATGAAAAAGGTTTCTTGAAATGGATGACGCAACTTTGCCGGATGGGGAAACAATTGGGATGCCGCGTGCATTTCTTTGCAACGGAAGATACATTGAAGCATTTGCGTGCCTTGACAGAGAAGCAGGAGGCGAACACTTTTACGGAGTTTTCTTTGCTGGAAGAGTGGGATGATCTGCTTTTATTGACCGGACAAGTGAATTATGATCATCTGTTTGTGGTGGTGTCCTCGCGTAAGGGATCTATCTCCTATCAGCCTTCTTTTGAACGTCTGCCGTCACAAATCAGCAAGTATTTTGCCAATAACAGTTTGCTGATTGTATATCCGGACCAGTTGGGAGACGACCCGCAGGAGATTGTTTCTTTCTCTGACCCTCGCGGACAATCGGAGACACGAGTATATGATAATGTAGGAAAATGGTTCTACAAATGGTTTAAGAAAGGTGATGAACGAAATTAATATGGAATGGCAGCAGCGTACGGAACTGCTGCTGGGAAAAGATAAGATGGAACGCCTGCGCTGTGCTCATGTGCTGGTGGTGGGCTTGGGTGGAGTAGGGGCGTATGCTGCCGAAATGATTTGCCGTGCAGGGGTAGGCCGTATGACCATTGTGGATGCGGATACTGTGCAGCCCAGTAATATGAATCGTCAGCTTCCGGCTCTTCACTCTACTATGGGACGTCCTAAAGCGGAGATATTGGCGGAACGCTTCCGTGATATCAATCCTGATTTGGAACTGACCGTATTGGCAGAGTATCTGAAAGATGACCGTATTCCGGAGCTGCTGGACAGTGCGGATTTCGATTTCGTGGTGGATGCCATTGATACGGTGGCTCCTAAATGTTACCTCATATATCATGCGCTTCAGCGCCGTCTGCCCATTGTGAGCAGCATGGGGGCCGGTGCCAAACGGGATATTACCCAGATCCGTTTTGCCGATTTATGGGATACTTACCATTGCGGATTGAGCAAGGCCGTGCGAAAGCGTTTGCAGAAAATGGGGATGAAACGGAAACTTCCGGTTGTATTTAGTACGGAGCAGGCCGATCAGGATGCGGTGATACTGGTTGATGATGAGAGAAACAAGAAATCCACCGCCGGAACCGTGAGTTATATGCCGGCGGTCTTTGGTTGCTATCTGGCGGAGTATGTGATAAGAAAAATTTGATTATGATAGAATTACAGGGAATAACGAAGAGTTTCGGCACGCTGCAGGTGCTGAAAGGTATTGATCTGATGATAGAAAAAGGAGAGGTGGTAAGCATTGTGGGTCCCAGCGGTGCGGGGAAAACCACGTTGTTGCAGATTATGGGAACGCTGGATAAGGCGGACGCGGGTACTATCTTGCTGAATGGCACCGAAGTGAGCCGCTTGAAGGAAAAGGAATTATCGGCTTTCCGCAACCGGCAGATCGGCTTTGTGTTTCAGTTTCACCAGCTGCTTCCCGAATTCACCGCTTTAGAGAATGTGATGATTCCTGCATTGATAGCGGGCACTTCCTCGTCCGAAGCCATGCAGAAGGCTAAGGAAACGTTGACGTTCTTGGGCTTGTCCGGACGTGCTTCACACAAACCGGCCGAATTGTCGGGAGGAGAGAAACAGCGTGTGGCGGTGGCGCGTGCGTTGATAAACAGCCCGGCGGTTATCCTTGCGGATGAACCGTCGGGCAGTCTGGATACCCGTAACAAAGAGGAACTTCATCAGTTGTTCTTTGATCTGCGTGATAAATTAGGTCAGACTTTTGTTATTGTGACTCACGATGAGAGTCTGGCCCGTCTGACAGACCGGACGATTCACATGGTGGATGGCAGAATTTCTTCGGAAGTCTGACAAGGGGAACGGTTGACAGTCGTTTTATCCCCAGTGTCTATACTTTCTCAGGAAAACTGGCTTTCAGAATTTCAAATGCACGGGTATAATCTTTTTCGAAAACTAATACTTTTATGTCCATTCCCGGAATATAAGCCAGTACTTGGGCAGTATATTCTCCTTGCAACATGGATTCTATGCCTTCGTTTTTCAGAAGATCTTGTAGCATGTGCGCGCGGACATCGCTTTTGAAAGAAGTAAGAATGACTGTTTTCATATTCGTTCCTCCTGTATGGGGTGATTCTTTTTTCGATTTGCAGTTTTGCAGAATCTGGCGTACCACTTCTCCGGTGACATCGCCGTCCTCGCCGTATGCGGCGTTTCGTTCATTAAACCGGCGTACTATTTTCTCGATGGTGTCATCACCGATTCCTGCTTCATCCAGACGGGTTTTAAGTCCGAGTTTCTTGAAAAAGTCTTCGGTTTTTTCAATAGTCAGCGATATGCGTACGCTGGGGACTCCTGAGGTGACTCCCCAGATCCGTTCGCCATATTGCAATATCTTGTCGCGCTTCTTGTCGGCAAGGGTGCGCAAGGTTCCCGGGAATACGATAGCCAATGTCTGACCATGTGTCATGTCATGTAGTGCGGTCAGTTCGTGGCCTATCATGTGGGTGGCCCAGTCTTCGGAGACTCCCATTGCGATGAAGCCGTTTAATGCCATTGTGGCGGATATCATGAATTCACTCATCAAGTGATAATCCTGCTTGTTCTCTTTGATTTGCGGGGCGATTTGTACCAGTGTACGGAGAATGCTTTCGCTCCAGCGGTCCATCAGGGAAGATTCGTTCGTCTTGGTCAGGTATTGCTCCATGACGTGCACGAAGGTGTCTGCCAGTCCGCAGGCTATCTGATAATCGGGTAGTGAGAAAGTCACTGTCGGGTCCAGAATGGAGAAGACGGGATGATGGGAGAAGAACGGATACTTTTCGTGTGTCTCACGGCATGAAATCACGGCTCCGTTATTCATTTCAGATCCTGTGGCGGGGATGGTCAGCACAGTTCCCAGAGGAATGGTGTATTGTGCATTTCCTTTTTTTACCAGTTCCCATGCATCTCCGTCGTATAGGATACCTGCCGCAATCAGCTTGGTGCCGTCTATGACCGAGCCGCCACCTACTGCCAGCAGGAAGTCGATGTTCTTTTCTTTGCCCAGCTCTATCGCTTTTTTCAAGGTGGATATATCAGGATTTGATTCTATTCCCCAAAATTCCGTGTAATCACGTCCTTCGAGGGCTTGGGTAACTTGTTCGTAGACTCCGTTTGTCTTTACACTGCCGCCACCGAAAGTGATCATAATCCGCTTGTCGGCCGGTATCTCTTGGGACAGCCGGGCAATCATGTCTTTCCCGAAGATGAGGCGTGTAGGATTGTAAAAGATAAAATTATCCATAATAAATTGGGGTTTTTCTTTGTTAATAGCGAGTAAAGATAACGCTTTTTATTTATCTTTGAGAAAAAATTTAGCTAATGAACGTAAAACTGGGAAAATACAACCAACTGGAGGTTGTAAAAGAAGTGGATTTTGGTGTTTACTTGGATGGAGGCGATGACGGAGAGATTTTGTTGCCTGCGCGTTATGTGCCCGAAGGCTGTAAGCCCGGCGATGTGCTGAATGTCTTTCTTTACCTCGACAATGAGGAAAGGTTGATAGCCACCACTTTGCAGCCATTGGTGCAGGTGGACGAGTTCGCTTGTCTGGAAGTGGCATGGATCAATGAATTCGGAGCATTTCTGAACTGGGGGTTGATGAAAGACCTTTTTGTTCCTTTCCGTGAGCAGAAGATGAAAATGCAGAAAGGGCGGAAGTATATAGTACACGCACATATAGATGAAGACAGTTACCGCATTATGGCGTCTGCTAAAGTGGAACATTTTCTTTCCAAAGAACATCCCGATTACCGGCAGGGACAGGAAGTGGATATTCTGATCTGGCAGAAAACAGACTTGGGATTTAAAGCCATTGTGGAAAATAAGTTCAGTGGTTTGCTTTACGATAATGAAATATTCCAACCTCTGGAAACCGGCATGCGACTGACGGCTTATGTGAAGCAGGTGCGTGAGGATGGCAAGATAGATCTGGTTCTGCAAAAACTGGGCGCGAAGAAGGTGGATGATTTCTCGGAGGTGTTATTGCAGTATATTAAAGATCATGACGGTTTCACTCCGTTGAATGATAAAAGTGATGCCGGGGATATCTATGATACTTTCGGTGTCAGTAAGAAAACATTCAAGAAAGCGGTGGGCGATTTATATAAAAAGCGTCTGATTGTTTTGGAAACTGAGGGAATACGCCTTGCCTAGTGAGGCTTTTCCCTACCGGATATAGGAAAAACCCTATGAACTTATGGGGAAAATCAATTGCGGGGGAAAGTGATTTCCCCTATTTTTGTGCCATAGAACTAACAAACTAAAAACGTAACAGCTATGAAAAGATGGACTACATTATTGATAGTGATTTGTATGTTGGGCATAACCATTCCCGCAATGGGGGCCATGAGCATCAGCAAAATGAGGCAGAATACCCGTTTTCTCACAGACCGTATGGCATACGAACTGAAACTCAGTCCGCAGCAATACAATGATGTGTACGAGGTGAATTATGACTTTGTCAACAATGTCCGCTACTTGATGGACGATGTGGTGAGAGGGTATGATTATGCGTTGGAGCGTTATTATGATTTTCTGGATGTACGCAATGATGATCTCCGTTGGATACTCTCCAGTGCGCAGTATCGCCGCTTTATGGGAGCCGAGCATTTCTACCGTCCCATTTACGCGCATGAGAATAAATGGCAGTTCCGCATTTATCTGGTATATAATAATGTGAACTTCTTCTATTATGGAAAACCGCATCATTACACCAGCTATTGCGGAGGGCATTATCGTACTCATTTTAACAATGTCAGCTATTATAAGACTCATTATCGTGACCGTTACCGCCATGATGTGTACGACGGACATTATCGCATCCGCCATGACCGGGTGACTTATGATACACATCGCCGCCGTGATTTCAATGTGGCTGTCCGGCCTTCCCGAAAGGATCATCATCGTCCTGCTGCCCCTCACCAGTCTCGTCCCGACAGACCACAAGTCCGCCCTGGCAGACCGTCGGGTGAGCATCATCGCCCGTCTGCTCCGCAGGCAAGACCGGACAGACCGAAGAAGGATCATGACAACAAGCATGACGGACGCCCTTCACGGCGTGAACAGAACTCACGGGTTGATAAAGACCGTCGTGAAAACAAGCGTACGGCTCCGTCCGGAAGAGAGGTGAGAAGAGAGAATAAGAAGAAGGAAAAGGATTCAAACCGGTCAAGAGAAAGGAATAAGAGTCATTCCAGTGAAAGAAGTGCTGCCCGTATGCGTACGGTATAACTTTTGATAGGGATTGATCATTCATGAACTGTATGAGAACGCGTCTGACGCGCTCTCATACAGTTCTTTTATTTTTCCGAAAGAATAGAGTGATGGCTTTGAATATTTCCGTACTTTTGGAAATTAGAGCACGGACAACCGTGTGCTGATTGTGTGATGCGATAGTTTGTCTGGTGTTTTTAGATGCCGCAGGGTGTGGGGGCTTTATTTTTACAGGAAAGTTACCGACAAATCATTTTTTTAGCTATAACATTCGACCCAGGCTGTTTTCTGACGTATCATAGTATAAACCAACGATCGCATGATGAATCAAGAACAAATACAGGAACTTGTTGACCGGAGCAAACGGAATGATACGATTGCTTTTGCACAATTGGTGTCGGAATTCCAGGCAATGGTGTTCAGACTTGCTTTTCGTTTGCTTTGTGACGAAGATGAGGCAAAGGATATGGTACAGGACGTTTTTGTGAAAATATGGATCTCGATAGATAAATATGACGGCTCGTGCCGGTTCTCAACTTGGATGTATAAAATAACCTGTAATGCCTGCTATGACCGGCTTCGGGCATTGCGGCGTACTCCCCCGGCTTATTCATCAGAAACCATATCCGTGGAACATGATATCGGGTCCGGAGAAAATATAGAGGAAGCGCTGTCCCATAAAGAATTGAAAGATTTAATTCTACGCTTCACCGAAGAGCTGACCCCCAAGCAAAGGTTAGTATTTACACTTCGTGATATTGAAGAACTGGATGTAGCCGAAGTCGTGATTATCACCGGCCTGTCGCCCGAGAAGATAAAGCATAATCTCTATCAGGCGCGAAAACAAATTAGAAATAAAATGCATCAAATAGACCCTGGCTTATGAAACGAGAAGAACAACGATATGAAGAATGGCTGGAAAAGGTGAGAAAGAATCTGCCTTTAGTAGAGAATCCTGAGGAATTGTCCGAGGATATCATGAAAAAAATAGTCCGTATTCCGCGCAAGCCTCAGAAAACGGTGAATGTGCTCAGGTGGCTTTCTGCCATAGCCGCCCTGTTCTTGTTGGGTGCTATGATGTATGAGGTTCTTTTTTATGCTGAGGCTCCGCCTCTTGAGAGAGGGACAGTTACTCTTAACAGCTGTCCTCCTACGCGAATCATTCAGTCAGTACCTTTAGAGAGGATGTCTGAAATGACGGTGCGGGAAAAGACTGTCTTTTTATTCCGGATATGGAAAGAACAGCGCGAGGTACAGTGCAGAAGAGAAAACCTCATCAATAAATTGAAAGATCGTAATCATTAAAAAGAAAAGTGTTATGAAAAGAGTGATGATTAAAATAAATGTATCGGTTCTGTTGCTGGTACTGGCATCTTGTTCCACCAATTATCGGATGACCACGTGTGTGTATAAAGACGGCAGGATAAGCAGGGAAGTATATGCCAAAGCCGATTCCGCTTTTCTGGCAGGTAATAGAAGCGGTAATCCTTTTTTATTCCAGCTGGGAGATCGTTGGATGGTGGAAAACTTGGATTCCTGTGTGAAAGTTGATTTTTTTGGAGAGGAAGGCGAGCTTAATGTAAAGGTGGAGCGGACATTGAAGGCGGAAGGTACGTTTTCATTCTTTTCCGCCAACGAGAAGTGGATGAAGCCTTTGGCCGAACCGCAAGAAAAACTGGAAAAACACTTCCGTTGGTTTTATACCTATTATACGTATACATGTGATTTCCGGGAAATAGAAGACAAAGGTCCCATACCCATGGACAAGTATCTGGACAAGCCGGAACAGGCCTTGTTGTTTCAAGGGGATATGAGCGGTTATCAGGGAATGAACGGAGTGGAACTGAAGTCAGTGTTGGAAGATGCGGAGGAAAAGTTTATGAAATGGCTCTATCATACACAATTCGAGTTGAGTTATGAAGTGGTGGAATATTTCCTGCAAAGGGGAGGAGAGGCTGCCTATGCTGCAAAACTGAAAACTGAAAAGGAAGAAATCTTTCTAGGAGATAAAAATCGGAAAGAGGAAAATGAATGCTCACCCGAATATGTCTGCACCTTGTTGGATAAACGGTACGATACGCTCGTTTTCACGGATCTGTATAAGGCCAATCAAAAGGAGATACAAAAAATGTATGATAAAAAGTGTGTCACTATGGAATTGTTTGACAATCAGATTAAGTTTGAATTGGCCATGCCCGGCGAGTTGCTTTCTGCAAATACCTTGCTGAAAGAAGGGGATAGATTAGTGTGGAAGGTGGATGCTTATCGGTTGTTGGGAGGAAGTTATGTGTTAGAAGCTGAATCGCGCGCAATGAATACTTGGGCATTTTGTGTGACGGGCCTTTTGATTGTATTGGCCGGATATGGAATCATAAGAAAGAGATAGTCCCGGAAGATGGAATGTTTGGTGCTTTTAGTACTAAAAAAGATTAAGGAAAGAAATAACAGGAAAGAAAAAAGAGTAATATTACTCTGTAAAACGACAAAACACAATAAGTTATGAAAAACATTATTCTTATGGCTCTGCTTTGCACGGGCTTCTTTTCAGCATAAGCTCAAAATGAATTTACCATTCAGGGAAAAGTCAAAGGACTGAAAGACGGTACGGTGGTTACGCTGTTTCGTGCGGAAGGCTTTCCCCCTATGGGATTGGACTTATGGGCTGCTCCGGGAGTAAAAATCATGACTATTTGGGGAGGCTATGGTGAAGGCTGTTTGAAGGCTAAAATGAAAGAATTGCTGGGGGAGTGAAGTCGTATCCCGGTATTATATAGTCAAACAGAATTGATTTGCGAAAAATAGGGTGGATGGATCTCCGGTAGCTTCAAAAAGTAACTTAAGTGCATCGGGCAAGTAACTTAACTTACTTGGCACTTTAACTTAACTTACTTGGCTCATGAAGTTAAGTTACTTTTTTACTCTATTTCGCAAATCAATTCTGTTTGGCTATAATTATTCTTCTTGATAGATATCTGAAGCCATTTGCACGCTATCTGACTTTACTTCCGGTACTGTAATCATTTTTAATGCCTCTCCTTTCAACTCAATCTCCGGACGGACAGCAGCGGCCTGTTCGTCCGTCAACAGTCCTTTGGCTTGCAGACGTTCCGCTATTTTCTAAAAATAATACTTGTTATTTTCTATTTTGAGGCTTCCGTCAGGATTAAAGGAAGAACGGAAATGTTTCGGCTTCGGAATAATGGAAGCCAGGAAGATAGCTTCCTTCGTAGTGAGTCGTGACGGTTCTTTATCAAAATAAAACCGGGATGCTTCGCGGGCACTGTAAATGAAAGGCCCCCATTTCCACAATGTTCAGATAAACCTCATACATACGCTGTTTACTGGTGATATGCTGCTGCTCGATGAGCCAGACTATGAGAGAGCGGTTCCAGTAAGAATAAGTAGGGCTGATAAAATAAATGCAGCCCTTTTAATCCATTGGTTCATAAGAAACTATGATTAATTCGGGCTGCAATGTTAATTGATTTTTATGAAGATTCACTACAGAATCTTGAAAATCATTCCAAAGCAAGAGGAATCCCTTTGTAGAAATCCAGAATCTTGGTACGGAACAGATAGTCATATTTTGACTGAAGCATGTCCGAAACGGCTTTCATCCAGTTGGTACGGGCTTCATTATATTCGGTAGCGTTGGCTTTGCCGTTGGCATATTTCTCGCTCATCAGACGGAAAGAAGCTTCGGAAGCCTCTGTAGCTGTGGTGCTGCTTTTGTATTTGCTTTCGGCGGCTACTGCATTATAGTATGCTTGCTGTATTTCTTTGAAAAGCATTTTCTTGCTCTCTTCCAGTTTCCAGGATAAAGCTGTGCGCTGAATGCGGGCACTCTTTACTCTGTTTCGTGTCTCAAGGCGGTTGAACAACGGGATGCTGAGTGAGAATTGCAGATACTTGTTAAAGTTCTGATGCCACTGGCTGCTGAATGAGGCATTCTCCACTCCCGAAAGATTATAGTAGTTTGTACCTACTCCGGCACCGAAGTTTAACTGCGGATACCAGGCGCTTTGTGCGATACGGATACTTTTAGTGGCTCCTTCCAGGCGGAACTGGGCGGCCTTGATACCCGGTTTGTTCAGTACGGCTTGGGTATAAATATCTTCGGGAGGTGAAAGCAGTGTGAAATTGTCTTCTACACGGGGAGATACTACACCAAATCCGTCGGGAGTGGGAAGTTCCAGCAGCTGGCTCAGTTCCAGCAATGCCAATTGATAATTGTTGTCGGCTTGTACGGCAGACATTTCGTCTTGGGCAACCCGTGCACGGGCTTCATACACTTCGGCTTCCGAAGCTTTTCCGTTGTTGAAATAAGCTTCTTTCGATTTCAGTTGCTCACGGCTCAATTCTACCTGGCTATGCGCTACTTTGGCCAGCTCCTCATTAAAAAGAATCTGTAGATAAGCGGAGGTGACCGAAATGCTGATATCTTCTTTGGCCTTGTTCAAGTCCTCTATGGCTGCTTTCAGGTTCAGTTTGCTGAGAGCGATGTTGTTCGGTATCCGCAATCCTGTAAACAAGGGGATGCTGGTGCTGAGTGAGAAGTTGGTGTTCTTGGTGTTACGGTCGCCGTATGTATTATCGGCTTGTAAGGCACGGCCGAAGTTGAATGATTGTCCTACATTTCCGTTCAGATTAGGCAGACGGCTGTATTTGGCGGTGTTCAAGGTGACTGCATCCTGATCGCGCGCGGCTTCCTGTTGCTTGATGCTCAAATTGTGCTCGATGGCGTAGTCAATGCATTGGCGCAAGTCCCATTTTTCCTGGGCGGCAACCGGCAATGCCGCAAGGAGAGCCATGGCTATAATGATTTGTTTCTTCATAATGTTGTTTCTATTATTTCTTTTCTGCTCCACGTATTTTCTCATTGGCGTTCAAACCGTTCTTCACTTCAATCTTGATGCCGTCGCTCATACCTGTAGTAATGGTACGGCGGCTGAATTTTTGTGAAGGGACACTGTCGGTCAAGACATATACAAAGGTAGAGTCGTTTTTAAACTCAACGGTACTTTCGGGCACTGCCAATACTTTGCTGGCACGTGCCAGGACGATTTCCGCATTTGCGCTATATCCCGAACGGATGGTAATCGTGTCGGGCACTGTGATGGCGGCTTTGATCTCAAATTGGTTGGCACCGTTTTCTTCCACGCCTTTAGGGGATATATACTCCAGTTGTGCATCAAACTCCATGTTTTGCAAGGCTCCTAGAGTTATTTTTACCGGCATGCCTTGGTGTATGCGCCCTACTTCCGTTTCATCAATATTGCCGCGGAAAATCAGATCATTCATGTTGGCTACGGTGGCGATAGTGGTTCCGTCATTGAAGGTGTTGCTCATGATGACAGAGTTACCGGCTTTTACAGGTACATCCAGAATCAGTCCGTCGATGGTAGACCGGATAAGGGTGCTGCTGAATGAAGCTTTGTTTTTAGTGATACCTTCTTTGACTATTTCCAGATTGTCTTTGGCTGTCTGTAATTCTTCACGTGCCTGTTTTACAGCTACCTCACTCTTTTCGTATTCTTCACTGCTGATCAGTTTGCTTTCGAACAGTTTTTTCATGCGGGTGAAATCAGTCTCTCCTTGTCTGGCATTGATCTCAGCCAGTCTTACGCGGCTTTCTGCCGAGTTCAGTTGTCCCAGTTCGGGGATCACCTTTACTTTGGCTATCACTTCGCCTTTCTTTATTTTTTGTCCGGCTTCCTTATATACCTCGTCTATGATGCCTGAAATCTGCGGTTTGATCAGAATCTCGTCACGCGGTTCTATTTTACCGGTAGCTACGGTAGTCTTTTTCAGATCGGTGATTTCTGCGTTTAATACAGTATATACGCTGGCTTTGGGTTGTGATTTTTGATAAAGAAATACAAATGTCCCGATGAATATCAGTGCAACGATGACTAATAATGCAATTTTTACATACTTTTTCATATCTGTTTGTTTTATTATTTTTTTACTCTTGTTTGTTGCTGCATGGAAATCTTCTCCGTTTGTCAGCTGGTTTTATTCGTCTCTTATAGCTTCAATGGGTTTGATGGCCATGGCACGATAGGCCGGCGCCAATCCTGCCAGCATACCCAGAACCATCAATAAAATGCAGGCCCCGACAGCCATCCAGAAACTGATTTGGAAATGCGCCTCTGTGCCCGAAGCTGCTGTTCCTATTTCCAGCCCTTGTAAAACCAAGACTCCGAAACAGATTCCCAGCAATCCGGCAAAAGTTGTCAAGACCATGCTTTCAGAAAGAATCTGGTTCAATATATCTTTGGGGCGTGCGCCGATGGCCCGGCGGATACCGATTTCGGTCGTACGCTCTTTTACTGTTACCATCATGATATTGCTTACTCCGATAGCTCCTGCCAGCAATGTCCCCAAACCGACCATCCATGCCAGAATATTGATACCGGTGAACAGATTGTCAATCATGCTGAACATTGCCTCGGCATTGACCATGATCACTGCTTGCTTGTCGTCCGGGTGAATGTAGTGTGCTTTCTTGATAACTTGTTCTATTTTGTCGGCTATGCTGGTAACAGTCACTCCCGGTTTCACCGTAATACAGACTAAATCAATTCGTTTCCCGAAATTATATGCTTTCTGCATGGTAGTAAACGGAAGGGTTACACTGTCCTCTGTTCCGGCGTTGATGTTCATGTTGCTGGTTGATAAGCTGACTCCTACAATCTGATAATAAATGCCGTCCACACGCAAATATTGTCCGCAGGGATTCCCCCCTTGGGGAAACAGTTCATCGTACACGCGTTTTCCTATGGTGCAGACTTTCCGGTTTTCCAATATGTCTACGTCATTGATAAAGCGCCCCATTGTAATATTCTGGGCTTCTATCTTCTCGTAATCAGGCTGTAATCCTCTGACAGCACAGGAACTTTTCTTGTCTCCGAAAATAGCGGTAGAACCCCACCGGCTGATGTTGGGAGTAATCACTTCTACTTCCGGTACGACTTGGCGGATACGTTCCACATCGTTAATTTCCATATCCCAATAACGTCCTTTTCTGAATCCTTTATAGGCTTCACTGGTTTTATTACTTCCGAAAAATACGGAGTTGGTAGCGAATCCTTTAAAGTTTGCCGACATCATATCTTGTAGTCCCTGGCCTCCTCCCATAAGGGCGACCAGCATGAATATACCCCAAAAAACGCCGAAAGCGGTCAAGAGGCTACGTGTCTTGTTTCTGGTGATGGTGATGAATATCTCCTCCCACCTGTCTAAATCTATTCTCATAATCTTAATCTGCTCTAAGTGCTTCGATAGGCCGGATCATGACAGCTTTGCGGGCAGGAAAGAAACCTGCCAGTGTACCGGCTATCACTAACGTCATGGTTGCTTGTATGGCTACACTGATATCTACAGTGGGATTGAGGAACACCGTTTCGGTGAAGACCCCTGCGTCCATTGTTTGATTTCCTGCCACGGCATTCATGTATTCCGTAGCGGCAATACCTGCCACCATTCCTATATATCCGAAAAAGGTGGTAATAGCTACACTTTCGGCTATAATCAGCCATAAGATGGATGCAGGCTTGGCGCCCAGTGCTTTGCGGATACCAAATTCACGGGTACGTTCTTTTACAGTAATCAGCATGATATTGCTTACGCCCACTATGCCGCTCAGCAACGTGAATATGCCGATCACCCAAATGGCTATGGTCAGGATGTGCATCCCCTTTTCTTGTTGCATGAATTGAGTGAAACGGTTCCACATCCAGATGGCACCTTTATCATCAGCTGTAAAACGATGATGTATACCAATAGCTTTGCGGTACTCCTCTTCGAAAGTTTTATTTTTTTCTTCTGTATCGAGTCCCTGTGTCATAAATATCAGATTGTTCAGCTTGTCACCTTTATTATATATAAGTTGTAAGGTGGTGAACGGAATGAAGGCATTGGGTTGGAAACTTCCCTTGTCTGTAAACAGGCCTACCACTTGATATACCACTCCGTTGGCATTGACAAACTTTCCGATAGCCTTGTCCGCCTCTTTTTTAAAGAGCATTTCTGCGGTTTTGGTATGAAGGATGATCACTTTTCGTCGCTGGCGGATATCAATGTCATTGATAAACCGTCCTCCGGCGGGTTTTACTCTTTCTACATCCTTATGATTGGGATATACTCCTTCCAATGTGGTGGATACATAGTCTTGTCCGTATGTTAAGGTCACATTGCTCTGACGTACGGTAGCTCCTACGCTGATGACATTTTTCGGAAAATCGGTTTCGGTTATCCGATAATCTTTATTGTCCAGTTCTATGCGGCGTCCTTCTTTCAATCCGTCGTATGCTTTGGAAGTCCATCCGGGAAATACTTTGATGGAGTTCATAGCCATGTCCGCCGAGGAGCTTTCGAAAGCGTGGATTAGTCCGTTGCCCGCTCCCAGCAGCACGATCAACATGAAGATGCCCCAGGCTACGGCAAATCCGGTGAGGAACGTGCGTAATTTATTGCGCTTTATTGTTCCGAATATTTCTTGAATAAGATCAATCATGGGCGTCAGTTATTTCATGAATCCGTTCTTTCCGAAAGGAGAGGCATTATGGTCAATGTTTTCTTCAATCCGCTCAATCACCCCATCTTTGATATGGATGATTTTGTCTGTCTGGTTCGCCACCCCACTTTCGTGGGTTACGACCACGATGGTCAGTCCCTCATTTTTATGCAGTTCTTTCAAAATGTTCATCACTTCCACGGAAGTTTTGCTGTCCAAAGCTCCGGTAGGTTCATCGGCAAGGATGATTTGCGGTTTGGAAATCAAGGCACGTGCTATGGCTACACGCTGCTTTTGTCCGCCAGACAATTCGTTGGGCATGTGATGCGCCCATTCTTTAAGTCCCAGCTTGTCAAGGTATTCCAATGCCATTTGGTTTCTCTTTTTCCGGCTCACTCCTTGATAAAAGAGGGGAAGCGCTACATTTTCTACCGCATTTTTAAAGGAAATCAGGTTGAAGGACTGAAAGATGAAGCCTATCATCCGGTTTCTGTACTCAGCGGAGCGGGTTTCGCTCAGATTCTTGATTAATACGTCGTTCAAATAATATTCTCCCGAATCGTAGTTGTCCAAGATGCCTAAAATATTCAATAAAGTGGACTTTCCGGACCCCGAAGCGCCCATAATGGAAACAAACTCACCTCGTTCTATGTCGAGGTCAATACCTTTCAAAACATGCAGCGGTGCTCCGTTGTGATAGGTTTTGTTGATGTTCTCTAAATGTATCATTACCGATGAATTTAACTTGTGTTTGTCTAGTTAGACGTGCCGAAGGTACAAAAAGTTGCAATGCTATATGAAATAATTGAAAAAAAATTTGCTCTCTTTTTTCTCATTATGTACATTTGCTCAAAATAACTAACCCTAAATAATAATATATCATGGTAACAGGCATGGAAAAACCCTACGTAGTAGGTATGGACATTGGCGGAACTAATACTGTTTTCGGTATCGTAGATTCACGTGGTAACGTATTGGCTACCGATTCAGTTAAGACACAATCATTTGCTAAAATAGAGGATTATGTGGAGGCTGTCAGTTCAAAATTGCGTCCGTTGATTGAATCATTCGGTGGTGTGGAGAAAATAAAAGGTATGGGTGTAGGTGCTCCTAATGGGAACTACTATAACGGTACGATTGAGTTTGCTCCGAATCTTCCCTGGAAAGGTGTAATTCCTTTAGCTGCCTTGTTTGAAGAAGCGATAGGTGTGCCTACTGCTTTGACAAATGATGCAAATGCTGCCGCTATCGGTGAAATGACATACGGTGCGGCTCGCGGTATGAAAGATTTTATTATGATTACTCTTGGAACCGGTGTCGGTAGTGGTATCGTAGTAAATGGACAATTGGTTTATGGACACGATGGCTTTGCCGGAGAGTTAGGGCATGTGATTGTTCGTCGTGACGGACGTCAGTGTGGTTGTGGCCGTAAGGGTTGTCTGGAAACTTACTGCTCGGCTACAGGTGTGGCACGTACGGCGCGTGAGTTTTTGGTTGCTCGTCCCGAACCTAGTTTGTTAAGAGACATTCCGGCTGAAGATATCGTATCTAAAGATGTTTTTGATGCGGCTGTAAGAGGGGATAAATTAGCGCAGGATATTTTTGAATATACAGGACGTATTTTGGGTGAGGCTTTGGCGGACTTCATCGCTTTCTCCAGTCCGGAAGCGATTATCCTGTTTGGTGGATTGGCAAAATCCGGTGATTATATCATGAAGCCGATCCGTAAAGCGATAGATGATAATATCTTGAAGATTTACGAAGGCAAGACTAAATTATTGATTTCTGAATTGAAGGATGCTGATGCTGCCGTGTTGGGAGCTAGCGCGTTAGGCTGGGAAGTAAGAGAATAATGGAAGACAGAAAACAAGGATATAAAGTCCGGGAATATCACGGGCCGGTAAAACGTTATTGCCAGATGTTGAGTCTGAAAGACGATCCGGCCTTGGTAGCCGAGTATAGAAAGCGTCATTCGGAAGGCAGGATCTGGCCGGAAACGTTGGCGGCTATCCGTGAAGTTGGTATTTTGGAAATGGAAATTTATATCTTGGGTACCAATTTATTTATGATAGTGGAAACGCCTCTCGATTTTGATTGGGATACGGCCATGGCCAGAATGGCTACGTTGCCTCGCCAGGCAGAATGGGAAGAGTATATGTCTGTCTTTCAACAGGCGGAGCCGGGAGCGTCTTCGGCTGAAAAATGGCAGTTGATGGATAGAATGTTTCATCTATATGAATAACTTTCATTCTAGAAAATAAGAAGAAAAGGATATGATAAAAATCATATCCTTTTCTTATATTATAAACTTATAAATTTGTGTTCTTTATGGTAAAGCTCATCAGGCATTCGCCTGCTGGCTCATTAATTTCTGAAGCTTGTATTGCAAAGATTGGCAAGCAGCTCCTTTTCTCATTGCTTTGTATCTTCTTAATTGATACTGCAACATCTCGATTGTGTCATTTGTTCTTTTCATAATTACATCTTTTTTATGTTCTCCCGTTTGGAGAACTGGTTATTCCTAAAAACCTTTTGTTTTCTCTTTTACTACTGCAAAGATAACACCAAAAGCCCTAATTATGTTTAGAAACATAGAATTAACCTTCTAGCTTTAACGTTTTATGTGTATTTACTTTGGTTATTTAGTATGTGTTAAGAAACACAACTGTAATAATGACACTTGTAATCTGACAGTAAAATGTTCGTTAACAAATGTGGCAGTTCTTCTTAAATCATGTTATTAAACATGCTTTTTTAGTTGTTTTATTTGCAGATTTCACTAAAGTCCGTACCTTTGCAATGTGTTTTTCATAGTATTAGATTTAAGGTTAACAAAGGTTGGAGCAAGGCGTTGCTCCTTTTTTTATGTCTATAGATGAAAAAAACTTCCAGTTTACAAATTGTTTTGTTACATTCGCATTATAAATTTGATATTTAAACTACTATTATGAAACACTTATTCATCACAGTTCTATTATTGTTGCCGTTGTGCCACATGTTGGCGCAGGAGAGAGAATACGTAATTGTTGTTCATGGCGGTGCCGGTGCTATGGCAGGGCTTGAGAACAATCAGGAGAAATCGGCCTTGTATTATGCAGCTTTAGATTCAGCTTTAAGTATCGGAAATGCTATATTGTCTGCCGGAGGTGAAGGACCTGAGGCGGTAATGGCGGTAGTTAATTATTTTGAGAACAACCCCTTGTTCAATGCTGGTAAGGGGGCGACATGTACCAGTGCCGGAACTTTTGAACTGGATGCTTCTATTATGGAAGGTAAGGATTTGACAGCAGGAGCTGTCGCCGGATTGAAAACGGTGAAGAATCCGATAAATGCTGCTTATGCTGTAAAGAATAAAACACCTCATGTGATGCTGGCAGGTGAGGGGGCTGACCGGTTTGCAAAGTCACAAGGACTGGAAATTGTGGATAATATGTATTTTGCTACTCCCAAGACGTTGAAGTGGATAGAGGATTTGAAAAAGGAGAGCAAGAAGAATGGAACTGTGGGCTGTGTGGTACTGGACAAGCAAGGTAACTTGACAGCGGGAACAAGTACTGGTGGTATGTTCAAGAAGCAATGGGGCCGTGTGGGAGATTCTCCGGTGATTGGTGCGGGTACTTATGCGGATAATGAAGGTTGCGCAGTGTCATGCACCGGGCATGGAGAGTATTTTATCCGTCATGTCGTAGCTTATAATCTTTCTACTCGTGTGAAGTTGTTGCACCAGCCTGTCGGGGAGGCTGCCGATTATATTATCCATCAGGAGCTGAATGCCAAGGAGGGAAATGGTGGATTGATCGCAGTGGACAAGAAAGGTAATTTTGCCATGCCGTTTAATAGCGGAGGTATGTTCCGTGGCTACTTGTATAAGGAAAAAGGAACAGGAAAAATTTCTAAAGCAGTGGGTATAGGGGAGAAGATGAAAACTTTATAATTTTTATAGGAAATCGAAGGTAGAATGCCTCTCTGAAATACTTCATGTCATCTCAGAGAGGCTTTTTACCTTTAATTTTAGTTTCTGTTTGAATTTTCTTGCCGACTCTCGCCTCCCTCGACTTTTCCTACAATAGAGTTTTGCAAAACTCTATTGTAGCGACTTCTTTCCTTGTATTGCATTTTCACTATTAAAGCCCGGTTATAAAAGGGTTTGAATGAATATTGAACACTTCACCCCATTCCGGGATAAGAAGGAAAGATGAAGACGTTTACTGCTGCCGGAATCCGATTCATCTTTCTGGTAGTGAGATACTTTTCGGCAAAAAAAGTAAAGAACCTGTAAACACGTGCGTATAAACAGATTCTTTACTATTGCTTAAAAGGACAAACTATTCAGGTGGAAAAGCCTATTCCTCTTCGTCCAGCAGAATGTCCATAATCTGAACGGCCGCTTTGGCAACGGAAGTTCCGGGACCGAAAATCGCTACAACACCCGCCTTGTACAAGAAGTCATAGTCTTGAGCGGGAATGACACCACCGGCGATGACCAGAATGTCTTCACGTCCTAATTTCTTCAATTCTTCAATAATCTGCGGGATCAGAGTCTTGTGGCCGGCCGCCAATGAGGAAACGCCTACCACATGAACATCGTTTTCCACCGCGTCACGGGCAGCTTCGGCGGGAGTCTGGAACAACGGTCCCATATCTACGTCGAAACCACAGTCGGCATAACCTGTTGCGACTACTTTTGCACCACGGTCGTGTCCGTCCTGTCCCATCTTGGCAATCATGATACGCGGACGGCGGCCTTCCTTCTTTGCAAATTCTTCGGTCAGTTCGCAAGCTTTTGCGAAATCTGTATCCTTTTTACTTTCTGATGAATACACGCCTGATATAGTTCTGATTACTGCTTTATAACGTCCTACAATTGTTTCACAAGCATCCGAAATCTCGCCCAGGGTAGCGCGGACATGAGCCGCTTCTACAGCCAGTTCCAGCAAGTTGCCTTTGCCTGTTTTCACACATTCGGTGATGGCTGCCAGAGCCTTGTCTACTTCTGCCTGGTTGCGGCCTTCCTTCAAACGCTTCAGATTCTCAATTTGTTCCAGACGTACAGCGGTATTGTCCACCTCAAGGATATCGATCGGATCTTCTTTCTCCAAACGATATTTGTTGGTGCCGACAATAGTCTGGGCGCCGGAGTCGATGCGGGCCTGAGTACGTGCCGCCGCTTCCTCGATACGCATCTTGGGCACACCGGTTTCAATCGCTTTCGCCATACCGCCCAGACTTTCAATTTCCTGAATATGTTCCCAAGCCTTGTGGGCCAGTTCATTAGTCAAGGATTCCACATAGTAAGAACCGCCCCATGGGTCAACATTCTTGCAGACGTATGTTTCTTCCTGGATATAAATCTGAGTATTACGTGCGATACGTGCGGAGAAGTCGGTGGGCAATGCGATCGCTTCATCCAGTGCGTTGGTGTGCAGTGACTGGGTGTGTCCCAATGCTGCCGCCATAGCTTCGATACAAGTACGGCCTACATTGTTGAACGGATCTTGCTCGGTCAGTGACCATCCCGAAGTCTGGGAGTGGGTGCGCAATGCCAGTGATTTAGGGTTCTTCGGGTTGAACTGTTTCACAATCTTGGCCCACAGCATACGTGCCGCACGCATTTTGGCGATTTCCATAAAGTGGTTCATGCCGATAGCCCAGAAGAACGACAGACGCGGGGCGAATGCATCGATGTCTATGCCTGCGGCCACTCCGGCACGGAGATATTCCAGACCGTCGGCCAATGTATAAGCCAGTTCAATATCTGCTGTGGCACCTGCTTCCTGCATGTGGTAGCCCGAGATGGAGATGGAATTGAACTTAGGCATTTTCTGTGAGGTATATTCAAAGATGTCGGAGATGATCTTCATGGAGAAGGCGGGCGGATAAATATAGGTGTTGCGCACCATAAATTCCTTTAAGATATCATTCTGGATGGTTCCGGCCATTTCTTCCAATTTGGCTCCCTGCTCCAAACCGGCATTGATGTAGAATGCCATGATGGGAAGCACGGCGCCATTCATGGTCATGGAAACGGACATCTTGTTCAAGGGGATACCATCGAACAACACCTTCATGTTTTCCAATGAGCAGATAGACACGCCTGCCTTGCCTACATCACCTACCACACGCTCATGGTCGGGGTCATAACCGCGGTGGGTCGGAAGGTCGAACGCTACAGACAAACCTTTCTGACCTGACGCCAGATTGCGGCGATAGAATGCGTTACTTTCTTCGGCGGTGGAGAAACCTGCGTACTGGCGGATAGTCCAGGGACGGAAGGTATACATCATGGAGTACGGGCCGCGAAGATAAGGAGGGATACCTGCTACATAGTTCAAATGCTCCATGCCTTCCAGATCTTCTTTGGTGTAAACGGGCTTCACATTGATGTGTTCCGGCGTTTTCCAGTCGGCGGTGATGCCGTTTTCTTTTTGCCATTCCATACCATTCTGAGGTTGGAATCCGGCATATATATCTATATTCTTAAAATTCGGTTTCATTGTTCTTCCTTACTTAATTCCTAACTTAGCGTTGTATTCTTTCAATGTGTCCAATACGTTGACACGCACATGGATGAAGTTCTCGATGCCTGCGGCTTTCAGTTCTTCCATGCAGGCGGGAGCACCTGCTACAATGAAGATGGCGCGTCCGTCCAGTGCCTTGAATGCCGGAATGGCATATTCTGCGTATTCGTCATCGCTGGAGCAGATAACTACGATGTCGGCGCCTGCTTTCATGGCTGCTTCGACACCGGCCTCTACGGTGGGGAAGCCCAGATTGTCTATTACTTCGTAACCGGCGCAAGCCAGGAAGTTGCATGAGAACTGGGCACGAGCCTGGCGCATGGCCAGATTGCCGATGGTCAGCATAAACGCTTTCGGGCGTTTGCTGGATTTCTCGGTCTGCAGACGAAGTGCTTCAAACTGGCTGGCGGCACGGTCGAAGTTCAATGTGGCAAACGGCTTCTCGCAAGTCGCATGGCCTCCGCCACAGCAGCATTTGGCTTCTACAGGAGTCTTTTCGCCTGCTTTTTCATTGAAGTTGGGATATTGGTTGGTACCCAGCAGGATTTCTTTACGTTTTGACACGGAGTCATGACGGGCCTTGTTGCTTGCGTTGATGGCTTCCTGTACTTTTCCTGCTTTGACCGCTTCCAGCATACCTCCTTCGTCTTCTACTTTCAAGAACAGCTCCCATGCCTGTGTGGCGATAGAAATTGTTAAATTTTCGATGAAGTAGGAACCGGCGGCGGGGTCAACCACTTTGTTGAAATGACATTCTTCTTTCAACAACAATTGCTGGTTGCGGGCGATACGTTCGGAGAACTCGTCCGGAGTTTCGTAAGTCTTGTCAAACGGGGTTACGGTGATGGAGTTGACACCTGCCAGAGCGGCACTCATCGCTTCCGTCTGCGTGCGGAGCAGGTTCACGTGTGCGTCAAACAAGGTCAGGTTGAAAGTGGAAGTCTCGGCATGTGCCACCATTTTGCAGGCACAGAGGCAGGTACCGTCTTCCGCCTTGTTCGGACATTCGGGCTGGTGGTTGCATTGAGGATGATATTCTTTTACGATGTCCGCCCATAGCATACGTGCGGCACGGAACTTGGCAATCTCCAGGAAATAGTTGGAACTGATGCCGAAATTGAATTTTATTTTCTTGGCGGCCAGTGCGGCGGGAACTCCTGCTTCTACCAGCTTGCTCAGGTATTCGTTACCCCAGGCCAGTGCATAGCCCAGTTCCTGTGAGATATAAGATCCGGCGTTGTTCAGCTCTATCGCATTGACGCAGATGCAACGGAATTTAGGTAGCGGAGCCAGTACTTCTACCAGCTCTTTGGCAGTAGCGATGAAGTCGCTGAGGTCTTTGCCTTTCACCATCATCTTGCCCATAGGGTCATAGTTCACGGAGCCTTGCAACTTGGTCAGGTCGTATCCCTTCTTTTGGAAGTAATCAACCAGTAATTTGGCTAATTCCACCGTATGTCCTTGGCAAGTGGAGAAATTCAACTCAATGCATTCCGCACAGATATCATTCAATAAAGTTTCGATGTATTCGGGACTGAGGTCTTTCTTCTTTACGTAGAATCCCAGCGAGTCAACACCCTTGTTCAAAATATCCAGTGCCTTGGCATTGGCTTCTTCGGGGCATTCCACTTTGATGTCCTGACGTACGAACCATGTGTTGTCGTCTTTCTTCGTTCCTCTCACGTATGGGAATTCTCCGGGTAGTCCTTCGGTTGTTTTCAAGCCTTCCAGATCTTCCTGACGATAAAATGGTTTTACTTTAAAACCTTCGTTGGTTCTCCAGACCAATTTTTTTTCAAAATCAGCGCCTTTCAGGTCTGCTGTAATCTTTTCCATCCACTGTTCCGTAGAAACGGCCGGGAAGTCCGAAAAGAGTTTCTCTTTACTATCTGCCATAGTTTATTCGGTATTAATATTTAAGAATTGTATCACATACTTTTTTCAATAGTATGGGCAAATATACTAAAACCTTTTAAATAGCCTCCTTTTTTTAGTTATTTTCATAAAGGAGAACGGGCGGTTTCTGTCATTTTGTTAAGTCATGAAAACGAAAGACGTTCTTATTGCAAAGTGGATATTGCAAAATAAATAGGAATCATGAAATAATAGTTCTCGATTTGTTGGGCTGAGTGAGGGGAATTCACTAATTTTGCGGCAATTTTATAAAAACATAGTATTATATCATGGATTGGTTACAAAATCTATTATTTGATGAAAACTCCATCGCACATATCGTGCTGCTTTATTCCTTTGTGATTGCAGTAGGGGTGTTGCTGGGAAAAATTAAATTTTTCGGGGTATCGTTAGGGGTTACTTTCGTCTTGTTTACTGGTATTGTCTGCGGACATTTCGGCTTGACGGGAAATACACAGATCCTTACATTCTTGCAGGATTTCGGGCTGATATTGTTCGTGTTCTGCATCGGACTTCAGGTAGGTCCTTCTTTTTTCTCTTCATTCAAAAAAGGTGGAATTGCCATGAACTTGGTGGCGATAGGCATTGTCGTGCTGAACATTGCTGTGGCTGTGGCTCTGTATTATGGCTTGAACGGCCGGATAGAGCTGCCCATGATGGTGGGTATTCTTTGTGGTGCCGTGACGAACACGCCGGGACTGGGTGCTGCCAACGAAGCGTTGAGCCAGCTGAATTACAATGGCCCGCAGATAGCGATGGGATATGCGTGCGCTTATCCGTTGGGAGTGCTGGGCATCATTGGTTCTATCATTGCCATCCGCTACATTTGCCGGGTCAATCTGAAAAAGGAGGAAGAGGACATTGCTAAGGAGGAGGCTGCCAATCCTCATCTGACTCCTCGTATGATGCATCTGGAAGTGCATAATGAGGCATTGGCGGGAAAGACTTTGCTTCAGGTCAGAGATTTTATGGGGCGTGACTTTGTCTGTTCGCGTATTTTGCAGAACGGACACGTCAGTATTCCGAACCGTGATACTGTCTTTCATCTGGGTGATCAGTTGTTTGTGGTTTGTGCGGAGGATGATGCGGAAGCTATCATCGCGTTCATCGGTCCGAAGATTGAAGTGGACTGGGAAAAGCAGGATACGCCGATGGTATCCCGCCGTATCTTGATTACACAACCTAAAATGAATGGCAAGCAACTGGGTGAATTTCATTTCAGCAGTATGTATGGTGTGAATGTGACTCGTGTCAACCGTTCGGGTATGGATATCTTCGCTTCACGTAACTTGACTTTGCAAGTGGGCGACCGTGTGATGGTGGTAGGGCCTCAGGATGCGGTGGAACGTGTTGCCAATTTGATGGGTAACTCGTTGAAACGCCTGGATCATCCCAATATCGTGACTATTTTTGTGGGTATCTTCCTGGGTATTTTCTTTGGCAGTCTGCCCATTGCATTCCCGGGTATTCCTACTCCGGTGAAACTGGGTCTGGCCGGTGGACCGTTGATCGTGTCTATCTTGATCGGCCGTTTCGGATATAAACTGAAACTGGTGACTTATACCACGATGAGTGCCAACTTGATGTTGCGTGAAATAGGTATTGCCTTGTTCCTTGCCAGTGTGGGGATAAAGGCCGGTGCGAATTTTGTGAATACGGTTGTTGATGGAGACGGGCTGCTGTATGTGGGCTGTGGTTTCCTTATTACAGTGATACCTTTATTAATAATGGGAGCGGTGGCACGTTTGCATTACAAAATGAATTATTTCATGCTGATGGGTCTTATTGCAGGTAGCAACACAGATCCCCCCGCATTGGCATATTCCAATCAGACAGCAGGGAATAATGCTCCGGCGGTAGGTTATTCCACTGTATATCCGGTGTCCATGTTCCTTCGTATTCTGACTGCCCAGTTATTGATATTGATTTTGGCAAGCTGATATTGGCAAAGAAGTATAAAGACAATAAAGTATAACTTGCAGGAGGGGGTGTTGAAAAATGATGGTTTGAATCATTTTTTGACGCACCCTCTTGCTGATTAAAAGAATAAATATGATTTCAGTAGATGGATTGACCGTCGAGTTTGGCGGTACCACCTTGTTCAGTGACATATCTTTTCAGATAAACGAGAAAGACCGTATCGCCTTGATGGGGAAAAACGGTGCGGGTAAATCTACCTTATTAAAGATTCTGGCTGGTGCGCGGCAGCCTAGCCGCGGAAGGGTTTCGGCTCCCAAGGATTGTGTGATAGCTTATCTTCCCCAGCATCTGATGACAGAAGACGGACGCACCGTATTCGAGGAGGCTTCTCAGGCTTTTGCGCATCTTCATGCCATGGAGGCGGAGATAGAAGCTGTCAATAAAGAGCTTGAGACGCGTACTGACTATGAAAGTGATTCGTACATGGAGCTGATTGAGAAAGTTTCCGCCATGAGCGAGAAGTTTTATTCCATTGACCTGACCCATTTTGAGGAAGATGTGGAAAAGGCTTTGCTGGGACTTGGTTTCGTGCGTGAGGATTTCAACCGTCCCACCAGTGATTTCAGCGGTGGATGGCGTATGCGTATCGAACTGGCTAAATTATTGCTCCAGAATCCGGATGTACTGTTGCTGGACGAGCCTACCAACCATCTCGATATTGAATCCATCCAGTGGCTGGAGGATTTTCTGATCAATAGTGCCAAAGCGGTCATTGTCATCAGCCACGACCGTAAATTTGTGGATAATATCACGACCCGTACCATTGAAGTGACGATGGGACGCATTTATGATTATAAGGTGAACTATTCCCAATATCTGATTTTGCGCAAGGAACGCCGCGAGCAACAGATGAAGCAATATGAGGAGCAGCAGAAGATGATACAGGAAACCAAAGACTTCATAGAGCGGTTCAAGGGCACTTACAGCAAGACTTTACAGGTGCAGAGCCGTGTGAAGATGCTCGAGAAACTGGAACTGGTTGAAGTGGACGAAGAGGATACCTCGGCGTTGCGGTTGAAATTCCCGCCTTCTCCGCGAAGTGGGAATTACCCGTTCATTATGGACAGGGTAGGAAAGACTTATGGTGACCATGTGGTTTTCAAGGATGCCTCACTGACCATCGAGAGAGGGGATAAAGTGGCTTTTGTGGGTAAGAATGGGGAAGGTAAGTCCACGTTGGTGAAGTGCATCATGCGTGAGATAGAGCATGAGGGGACTTTGACGCTGGGACACAATGTGCAGATTGGTTATTTTGCTCAGAATCAGGCTTCTTTATTGGATGAGAACCTCACGGTTTTTCAAACGATAGATGATGTGGCGAAAGGGGAGATCCGTAATAAAATACGAGACTTGCTGGGTGCGTTTATGTTTGGCGGGCCCGAGGCTTCCATGAAGAAAGTGAAAGTGCTCAGTGGAGGGGAACGTACCCGTCTTGCCATGATCAAACTGTTGCTGGAACCAGTGAATCTGTTGATTCTGGATGAGCCTACCAATCATTTGGATATGAAGACCAAAGATATATTGAAGCAAGCTCTGGTGGACTTTGACGGCACCCTGATTGTTGTATCTCATGACCGTGACTTTTTGGACGGATTAGTGACGAAAGTGTATGAATTTGGGAATAAAAAGGTGAAAGAACACCTTTGTGGTATCTATGAATTCCTGGAAACAAAGAAAATGGAAAGTTTGCAGGAGTTGGAAAAATAGATTAGCTTTGCGTCTGTTAACTTTGGATTGGAGGTGGAGATGCAAACAATTTCTATAGATATAAATAAAGTACAAAAAGGGGACGAAGCGGAGTTTCGTCTTCTTTTTAATCTTTTCTATCCTCGCCTGATGTCTGTAGCCTGCCGTTTTGTGCCTGAACACATAGCCGAAGATATTGTGCAAAGTGTCTTTGTGATGTATTGGGAGCAGAAATCTACTTTGATACCCAATGCCATTCATTCTTTCCTTTATAAATGTACCCAGAATAATTGCCTGAATTACCTGAAGCACCAGGCTGTCGTGTTGGGGCATGAGGAAGAAGTGCGTCTGGCAGAAGAACGCGTTGCCTTTCAGTTGGCAGGATCAGATGCCAATGAATTGTGGAATGAGGTGGTTGAGCGGGATATCCGGAAATTGTTGGAAGCTTCCATTTCTAAGTTGCCTCCTAAATGTCGTCAGGCTTTCGAATTGTCTTATTTTAAAGAGATGACCTATAAAGAGATAGCGGAGGTGATGCATATATCCTCCCGTACGGTGGAAGAACACGTTCAGAAAGCCACAAAATTCTTGAGAGAGGATTTGAAGGAGGTATTGTTCTGCCTGTTATTTTTGCTTCGTTAATACCTTTCCAGCAGGCTTTTCCGGAGTCTGTGAAAAATAAAATGCAAAAAAAGCATTTTTTTTTCTTTTTAACCCCGTAGTTCCTTCTTGGTTAATTGTCTTAATAATGAAAGACAATAAAAAAGTAAATGAAGGACGAAATTTTAATTCGATATATCAGTAAGCGCTGTACTGCAACTGAAGAAAAAGAGATTCTGGAGTGGTTGAAGGAGAAAGAGAACCGTCAGCGTTTATTTGAGTTGGAGCAGATCTGGGGACTGAAAGCCGAAATGCGCTTTTCGGATAAAGGGCGTATGGATGAGGCTTACCGGCAACTGGGCGGACGGCTTGGTTTGGGTAAGCAGGCTGAGAAGAAAGAGACACCGGTACGGAGATTCACCGTCAGGGAATGGTGGAAATATGCGGCTATTTTGGTTGCCGTTTGTCTTTTTGCAACAAACTTGTTCTATATCACGAAAGAGGAGCCAGCGGCATATAATACGGTCGTGGTTCCGAAAGGACAACGGGTTTCTTTGTTGCTGAGTGATGGGACAACAGTCTGGCTGAATGCTGAGAGCCGTTTCTCTTACCCGGCTAAGTTCTCGGAGAAATATAGAACGGTCAAATTGGAAGGAGAGGGATATTTTGAAGTGGCGCATAATCCCAAATGTCCGTTCACGGTGGAATTGCCGATGTTGAACATCAGGGTGCTGGGTACAAAATTTAATGCAAAAGCCTACTTGGACGAACCTAGCTGGATTACCTTGAAAGAAGGTTCGGTGGAAGTGTCAACCTTGGATAACAAGAGCAAGGAAAGAATGCTGCCCAATGACCAGGTGTATTATACGGTTAGTGACGGTTTAGTGCTGATCAGGAGTTCGGCGCAGGCAAACGTGGACAGCTGGACTACCGGCGACCTGAGATTTGACAACAAGACCTTGAAAGAAATGGCAAAAGTGATAGAACGCCGGTATGATGTGAAAATCAGGATTATGGACAGCTCGCTGGTAGAAGAATATTTCACTTGTCATTTCAGAAAAGACCTGACTATAGATCAGGCGATGGAATTGCTGAAAGAAACCAGACGGGTGGATTATAGAATTGAAAAGAAAACGGTATACCTATATAAAAAATAACAGTATGTGAAACTTTGAAAAACAACGGATGCCTATGAAGTAAAACCTTTGCAAAAAATGAAGGGCCGAAGACGCACCACCATCTTTCGACCCGGATTAATGAGTAACCTTATAATTTATTACAAACTAATCAATTACAAATGTATGGATAATATTATGAAATGCACGCCATTGGATGAGCAAAAATCACTATGGCTACGAAAAACATGGTTAATTATGAAATTTTTTGTTCTTTTTCTATTATTGGGAACGATCCCGTGCTGGGCAGGCGTCGCTTATTCACAGAATGTGAAGATGTCTTTGGATATGGAAAATACGACGGTAAATGATGTGATTAATGCTATTGAGAAAAAAGGGGAGTTTTATTTTACCTATAATCTGAATCAAATCAATGTCAACCGAAAAGTATCCATTAAAGTAGAAAATAAAACGATCAACCAGATTCTGGATCAGTTGTTCTCGGAATCAGGTGTTAATTATAAAATAGAAAATCGTCACATCGTATTGTATAAGCAGGTTGCTTCCGAAGTGGCAGCGGTGAAACAGCAGAAGTCTATAAGCGGTATTGTAGCCGATGATCAGGGAGAGCCTATCATTGGTGCCAGTGTCTTGGAAAAGGGTACAACAAACGGTACGATCACTGATTTGGACGGTCATTTTACTTTATCTATTGGCAAGGGAACAGAACTGATCGTCTCTTACGTAGGTTATACCACAAAAACTGTGAAAATAGGCAATCAGTCCACACTGAAAATTATATTGGTGGAAGATACCAAGACTTTGGATGAGGTGGTAGTGATTGGTTATGGCACACAGAAAAAGTCGGATATTTCAGGTTCGGTAACGTCTGTATCGGGTGATAAATTGTCTAAAATCCCTACCGCTAATGCGGAGATGGCATTGCAAGGTATGGCTCCGGGCTTGTCGGTAAACTTTGGCAGTGGCGCTGCCGGTTCTTCTGCCACTTTGCAGGTGCGCGGTGTGACTTCCTGGAAGGACGATGATGGTGAGAACAGCGAGAGCAACGGTCCGCTGGTAATCATTGACGGTGTTCCGGGAAATATGTCTTATCTGAATCCGGAGGATATTAAATCGATTTCCGTATTGAAGGATGCTGCTACAGCCGCAATCTATGGAGCACGTTCGGCAGCTGGTGTTATCTTGATTGAAACACATCGTGGTACGATGAATTCAGCTCCGAAGATTACTTTTTCCGGTTATTGGGGGTTGAGTGCCATGCCGAAGCGCTTGGATGTTTGTAACTCGGCCGAGTTTATCAAGGTACGCAAGATGGCATTGACAAATGCCGGTACGGACGAAAGCCGTTGGCCTAAATATATCAGCGAATATGAGAGAGATCCGAGTCAGTTTGCCGATACCGACTGGCAGAAAGAGTATTACCAGCGCGGCTTTACACAAAAATATAACATTGGCTACACCGCAGGTAGCGCTAACTCCAATGTCTCTCTTTCTGCTTTCTACAGCAAGACAGATGGTGTGACCATTGCTACCGGAGATGAAAAATTCGGTTTCCGTTTGAATTCTGATGTTACCCGTGGTAAGTTTAAAATGGGTGAATCAGTAAGCTATAGCCGTTGGTCTGCCGATCTGGAGTCCAATTCGGGTTTCTCTTCCATCTATCAGGTGACGAATATGGAACCGTTGGCGTTCCTTTACGATGAGAACAATGATGGTGGTTATGGTGGCGCCATTTCCGGTATGGGTATGTCTGATGCCGGTAACCAGGTGGCTTTCAATAAATTGATTGACAATACAAGTTCTAACGACTATATCGCAGCTTCCGGCTATTTGCAATACGAGCCGATCAAAGGACTTATTGTGAAATTCAATGCCAGCCGTAACATGTACTTTGGTAAAACCCGTCTTTTCAAACCTACTTACGAAATCGGTTCGGCCAAACGGAATACGATGGCCAGTTTGTCTGAAGCGCGCACACAGACTACCAACGACTTGCTGGAACTGACAGCTAATTATGACAAGACCATTGCCGAACAACACAATCTTTCTCTTTTGTTGGGACTTTCCCAGGAAGAAAATAAGTATGACGACCTTAGTGCTTCCGGTTCTGATTTTGAGAACAACGACATGAGCCTGATGGGACATGCCAAGAGCAACTATTCTGTAGGGGGTACCAAAACCCGCAGTGCCCTTCGTTCTCTCTTCGGACGTGTGAACTATAACTACATGATGCGTTACATGATTATGGCCTCTTTCCGTTATGATGGCTCCTCACGTTTTGCCAAAGGTAACAAATGGGGTTTCTTCCCTTCCGTATCATTAGGATGGAACATTGCCAATGAACCGTTTTGGGAAAATTTGAAAGAGACAGTTTCCATGTTTAAGTTCCGTTTGAGCTACGGTGCTTTGGGTAATCAGAACATTGGTCTTTACCGGTACATTCCTACTTTAAGCTACAATACTCATGTATTGAACTATCCTTTTGGCGGTCGTGAAACTTCTATGGGATATGCAGTCACTGCTTTTCCGTCGAGCGACATCAAGTGGGAAACAACGGTATATAAGAATATAGGTGTGGATGTGAGCTTGTGGAACAATAAACTGGAACTTTCTGCGGAGGCTTATATCAAGAATACCAGTGATATGCTTTCTAGCCGTAACATCAGTCTGGCTACCGGTTATAACTCTTCTATTTTGGTGAACGATGGTAAGTTGCGCACAACCGGTTTTGAAATGCAAGCCATCTATCATGGCAAAGCCGGAGGCTTGAAGTACGATTTGGATTTGAATTTGTCTCACTATAAGAGTGTGCTGAAATCGATGGCCAATCCCGATTATCTGTATGAATATGGTGCCTTACGCACTTACGTAGGAGGTGAGATCGGTGAATTCTGGGTATATCAAACTGCTGGAATCTTCCAGAACCAGGAAGAAGTGAACGAATGGAATTCCGCTCATGGTTATAAGGATCAAAACGGTAACTGGCAACCCTTGCAGCCTGTCGCCAAACCGGGTGATATCCGTTTCGTTGATCAGAATGGAGATGGTATGCTCGATACAAACGACCGTGTGAAAGTGGGTAGTGGCACACCGAAAGTATCATTGGGATTCAATATCAATTTGGCTTATAAAGACTTTGACTTGGTGGCTAATTTCTATGGTGATTTTGGTGCCAAACGTTACAACTATACTAAATATCAATTGGAACGAATGGATCATGTGTTCAACTACGGTAAGAATGCCCTGAATGCCTGGACACCAGAGAATCCTAATACTGATATTCCACGTGCCGTGTCGGGTGACCCGAATAAGAATTCCCGCACTTCCACCCGTTTTGTGGAAAATGGTGACTATCTGCGCTTGAATAATTTGCAGATCGGTTATAACCTGCCAGTTAAATATTGTAAGAAGATGGGGTTGAGCAACCTGCGTATCTATGTAGGCGGTACTCGTTTGTTCACTATTACCAACTATAAGGGTTATGATCCTTCAACTGGTTCTTCAGTCGGACAGATGGGATATGACTATGCAGCCATTCCTTTGAGTCGTGACTTTATGATGGGTCTTAAATTCGGTTTCTAATAAAATTTAATACGAAGATTATGAAATTCAAAAATATATTATTTGCAGTTCTTCTGAGTGGGATTTCTTTTTCCTCTTGTGCTGATTTCTTGGATGAAGACTCTAATCCCAATGCTTTGTCACCCGGTAATTTCTGGAAAAGTGAAGGGGATATAATGAAAGGATTGACCAGTGTATATGCCGCTTTGCAGCCAAACGCGTCTTGGGCGGTACCGTTTGAACGCTATATGGTGATAGACGAATATCGAAGCGATGAAATAACCCACAGGGATGATGTGACAAGCTGGATGAATATCTCATCGTTTAATGTGGAATCTAGTAACTCCGTGATCAGTAAAGAGTGGACTAATTTATATAAAGGTATTAATTATGCCAATCAATGCTTGACCAATATCCCTGCTGTACCTGGCGATTCGGAATCACTCAATGCATTGAAGAAGCAGTCCATAGCGGAGGCCCGTTTTCTGCGTGCTTATTTTTATTATCGTCTGTATGTGAACTTTGGTGAGAGAGTGCCCATTTACAAGGAAGCATTGGCAGGCACGGATGAAGAATTTTATCCGCCGCAAGCCAACCCGGGAGAATTGGTAAGTTTGATTGAAACCGAACTGAAAGAAGTACAGAGCGATCTTCCCGAAAGCTATGATGAGAGTGACAAAGGGCGTGCCACACGCTATACGGCAGCGGCTCTTCTGGGCAAATTCTATATGTTCCGCAAGGAATTGAGCAAAGCCGAAGCCGAATTCAAGAAAATCATCGATAAAGAAGGAAGTCTTTTCGGCTTGATGGAGAATTGGGCTGACAATTTTGATGGTATGCACAAGAATAATAAAGAGTCTCTCATGGAAATTCAGTTTACCGGTGACCGTTCGGGCGGACAGTATGAATACAATCTGTTTACTGTTCACTTGGGCCCCATGGCGGGACTGGACGCATACGAAGAAGCTTATCCTACAGACTGGATGTGTCAGACTTTGCTGGCTGATAAGACTGTAGATGGTAAATCCAGTGACCGTTTGCTCCATACACTTATTTTTGATGATCCGGAATGTCGTCCTTTCTATTACGAGAAAGGAAAATCCTTTAAGGATTACCACAAGGAAGGCGAGATTTTCTGGCATAAATATGTAACTTATACTGAAGGCATGAGCGATTATTGGGACTATAGTTTCTTTAATGTTTCCGTCATCCGCTATGCTGATGTGCTGCTGCTCTATGCGGAATGTCTTAATGACAGGGGTGAGACAACAGAGGCCATTAACATCATAAACAAGGTCCGTGCACGTGTTAATGTGCCGGCATTACCGCTTACCATGAGCAAAGCCGAAGTGCTGAGACATCTGCAAGAAAAAGAACGTCCTTGTGAGTTGGCACTGGAAGGTTCACGTTGGTACGACTTGATTCGTTGGGGTATTGTGGAAGAAACGCTGAAGGCTCATAACAAACCGTTTGTTGAGAACTACGTAGATGCTAAGCACCAGTTACTTCCTATCCCTCATAGCGAATTCCTGCTTAACCCTGATTGGGAGCAGAATCCGAACTATAGCAAGTAATCTAGTTTGTATCATTTTGAAGAACCGTTTATGAAACATTTATTTCCTATATACGGAATGTGTGGCATTCTTTGGCTGGGGGCATGTACCCCAGTCGCTACACAGCCGGAAGAGAGCCTGTTTACCACACAGGAGGATTTTCCTAATTTGCTGAACGTGAAGAATGTGCCCGAACAGGCTGTAGAAGGCGATCTCAATTTGTTTTCCGATCTGGGAGCATGGAGTGGCTATGCGTTGCCGGTAAATCAAAGCAGGGCATTTGCCGGTGCTTTCATCGGGCCTATGACGATGCACGGAAGAGGCTGGATTGCTCAAACGCTGGCGCAGCCTACGCTGATGGTCAATGGCGAAAAGTATGATCTGACCCGCAATACGCAGACGGCTAAGTACTTGCCCGGAAAACTGGTGCAGAACTTTAAGGATGTGCAGTTGGAGTTCACCACTGAATTGTGTTTTGCTACATCGCGCACAGCTTTTGTACGTTCTGTCATTACAAATCTCAGCGAAGAACCTTTGAAAGTGTCGTTGACCTGGGAGGGGGGTGTCTTTGAGGAGAATACCGTTGCCACTAAGCTGGACAAAGGTGTTCGTTTTGATTATCCGTTCTACGGGCGTCGGTGGGGAGCTGACCGCCAGATTATTACACTGCGTAACGAGCCACCGGTAGACGAGGTGGCGGCTACAGTCTTCTTCCGTACTGCCGATGAGGTAATGGCTGTTGGTAATGATAGCTTGCGGGCGGTTGAAAAGCGCGATTATTTGTTGCAGCCCGGCAAAAGCTATACTTCGGAATACAGTCAGACTCTGACCTTGAAAGGGGAAGAAACAGATAAGGAATATACAGCAATCAAGTCCATACGTTTTGATCAGTGTTTTGCCGACAATGAGCAGCGCTGGAATCAGGGACTTCAACGGGTACTTTCCACGGATAGTCCTTATATGAAAGAAAATGCTTACCGGAACATTGCCGTGAAAGCGATGATGACCTTGAACTCTAACTGGCGCACACCGGCCGGTGACATTTTTCACGGATGCAGCTTCCCCTCTTATACGGGATTCATCGGCGGATGTTGGTCGTGGGATGCCTGGCAGATTGCATCGGGCAATGTATTTTACAATCCCGAAGGAGCCAAAAGCGAAATGCTTTCTTTGTTCGACTATCAGGCCGAGAATGGCATGGTTCCCGACTTTATCGGTTACAACAAAGCGCGTAATAACTGGCGCGATTCCAAACCTCCTGTGGCATCGTGGGGGGCCATGAATGTCTATAAGGCTACAGGCGACAAGGCATTCTTGGGCGAGATCTTCGATAAGTTGTATAAGTTTCATCAATGGTGGTATGCCGAGCGTGACCACGATCACAATGGCATTTGCGAATATGGGTCTACTGATGGTACATTGATTGCGGCGGCTTGGGAGAGCGGCATGGACAATGGAGTCCGCTTTGACAATACCAAGATGCTGAAAAATGAAATGGAGAAAGCTTGGTCGATGGATCAGGAGAACATCTGTTTGAATTCCTTCCTTTATGTAGACAAACTGACCCTTTCGGAAATGGCTTCTATTTTGGGAAAACAAGAACTTTCTGAACAGTTGGTCAAGGAGGCTGAGGTAATCAAGCAGTATGTACAGACTAAAATGTACGACAGCGAGAGTGGTTTCTTCTATGACATTCGTCTGGATGACCGTACCCCCGTCAAAGTGATGGGTGCCGAGGGATGGTTGCCCTTGTGGGCAGGTATTGCCACACCGGAACAGGCCGAAAGGGTGAGGAACATCATGATGGATGAGAAACATTTCAACTCTTACTTGCCGTTAGGTACACTGGATGTAAGTCATCCTGCTTTGCGTCCTACCTTCGGCTATTGGCGCGGTCCGGTTTGGTTCAATCAGGTGTATTTCGGTATTACCGGATTGAAACGTTACGGATATGTGGAGGAAGCCGACTTGCTGACCCGCAAGTTCATGGCACATGCCCAAGGACTGATGACCGACGGGCCGATTCATGAAAATTACAATCCGCTGACGGGTGAAGTATTGAATGCACCCAACTTCGGCTGGTCTTCCGCTTTGATTTTGCGGTTGCTGTTGAACCAATGATATAGTGGGAGCAAGAATCAGTATGCGGATGCTCCGAATTTATTAAAAGACATATTTATGATGAAAATTCGTTCTATATTGACAGGGGTTGCCGTGTCTTTGTCATTGGCAGGCATGGCACAATCCCAATATGACGGCGCTCCGGTGAACAGGAGCGTCGATGAAACGAGCAAAGACAATGTAGAAGTGCGTAGAAACAAATATCCCCGTTCGGATAACGATTGGGAGAATTTTGATGTGCTTCATATCAATCGTCTGCCTTCAGCGGCTAATTTTATGGGATATCCCACTAAAGAACAGGCATTGCAGGGTGATAAATCACAATCTCCTTATTTCCAATCCTTGAATGGAACATGGAAATTTCATTTTGTGCCTCGTTCGGATGAACGGCCGATGGATTTCTTTCAAAAAGGATATGATGTCTCGGGTTGGGATGATATAAAAGTCCCTTCCAACTGGGAACTTCAAGGGTTTGGTTATCCTTTTTACGTGGGTAGCGGGTATGGTATAAAGAAAAATCCGCCATTGATTGCCGTGGAGAATAGTCCGGTAGGTTCTTATAGACGTACCTTTACGATTCCTGCCCATTGGAACAAACGCCAGATTATTCTTTATTTCGGCGGAGTGGCTTCTGCTTTCTATGTATGGGTGAATGGCGAAAAGGTAGGTTACTCTCAGGACTCTAAAACACCTTCGGAGTTTGATATTACGCCGTATGTAAAACAAGGGGAGAATGAAATAGCTGTACAGGTTTTCAAGTTCAGTGACGGATATTATCTGGAAGATCAGGATTACTGGCGTTTTGCCGGCATACAGCGTGATGTCTATGTGTATGCCCGGCCCGAAACTCATGTGCGCGACTATGAAGTGGTCACCGACCTTGACGGAGAATACAAGAATGCTGACTTTCAACTTTTTGTAGAGTTGGGTAAAGCCGGAGAAGGAAAAATAAAGGGGGCTGAAGTGGAAGTAAGCCTGTTGGATAAAGCAGGTAAAAGTATCTATAGTGAACGTAAGCGTTGGAATGCTGCCGACCGGGAACTTCATTTCAAAAAAGAAGTGGTAGAACCTTTACTGTGGAGTGCGGAGAAACCGAATCTGTATAAATTGTTGCTTACTTTGCGCGTAAATGGCAAACCGGAACAATACATTTCCCAATACGTCGGTTTCCGCAAATCTGAAATCAAACATGCCCAATTGCTGATAAATGGCAAACCAGTCTATATAAAAGGAGTAAACCGACACGAACACGATCCTTATAACGGTCATGTGGTGGATGAGGCGTCCATGCTGCGTGATATTCAATTGATGAAAGAGAATAATATCAACAGTGTACGAACCTCTCATTATCCCAATGATCCCCGCTGGTATGAATTATGTGACATCTATGGTATGTATGTGGTGGATGAGGCCAATATCGAAAGCCATGGCATGGGGTATAAACCCGATCAATGCCTGGCAAACCAGCCCGAATGGGAGAAAGCTTTCATAGACCGCACGGAACGTATGTTCGAGCGTGACAAAAACCATCCTTGCGTCATTATCTGGTCATTGGGTAATGAAACCGGTGAAGGATGTAACTTCGCGGCTACCTATAAATGGGTACATGCCAATGACCGTTCACAGCGTCCCGTGCATTCGGAAGACGGAATAAAGGGGCCTTATACCGATATTTTCTGTCCGATGTATAAAAAGATAGATGTATTGATCAATCACTCTCTTTATCTTCCTACCAAACCGTTGATTCTTTGTGAATATGCCCATGCTATGGGAAACAGTGAAGGAAATCTTCAGGATTATTGGGATGTGATAGAGAAATATCCTTCTTTACAGGGCGGACATATCTGGGACTGGGTGGATCAGGGCTTGTATGCAAAAACACCGGATGGAAAATTCTATTGGGCATACGGAGGCGATCTGGCTCCGAAAGGCACTCCAAGTTCCGCCAATTTCTGTATGAACGGTCTGGTTGCCGCCGACCGCACTTTGAAGCCGCATATCCATGAAGTGAAAAAAGTATATCAAAATATTGCATTTTCTTTATTGGACTATCATGAGGGATGGGTAGAGTTACGTAACAAGTACTTCTTTACGGACTTAAGTGATTTCAATTTTACCTGGAGACTGGAGGGAAATGGTGAACTTCTGGCTACCGGAACCATTGATGATGTATCCTTGGCTCCTCAGCAGACGGGTAGGTTCAAGACTTCTTTCCCGGCCATACAGGCTAAACCCGGTGTGGAATATTTCTTGAATTTCTATGCCAGTTTGAAAAATGAGGATGGTCTGCTGAAAGCCGGAACAAAACTGGCTGATGCCCAGGTGAGTCTTCCATTCTATCAGCCGTTTGTTGCTGAGGCTCAGTCTTCACCGGTGATAGCGGATGATGCGGCTTCGTTGTTGACACTTACAGCCGGTAACTTGAGCGTAGGTTTTGATAAGGAAACCGGTGCCTTGACTTCTTATAAAGAAGGAAGTATGGAACTGATAAAAGAAGCTTTACGTCCTAATTTCTGGCGTCCTGTGACGGATAATGATATGGGAAATGGCATGAATAAAACCTTGCGTCCGTGGCGTGATGCGGGGCGTCAGGCAAAGCTGTTATCCATGGAACAAAAGGCATTGGGTAAAGAAGCTTATGAGGTTGTTTCTCATTATAAGTTGCCTGTAGGAGAGTCTGATTTTATTGTTACCTATCATTTCTCGGGAAAAGGATATTTGGATGTGAATTGTACTTTCATTCCGGGTAACGACACGTTGCCTTTGCTGCCCCGGATGGGAGTCAGCATTACGCTGAACAAGCAGTTCGACCAGATGGAATGGTTGGGACGCGGTCCTCATGAGAATTATATAGACCGGAATACTTCTTCCTATGTAGGTCTGTATAAGGGAAGCGTGGCCGGTCAGTATTTCCCGTATGACCGTCCGCAGGAAAATGGCAATAAGACCGAAGTCCGCTGGATGAGTTTGACAAATACCGCCGGACAGGGATTGATGGTTGTCGGACAGCCTTATATCAGTACCAGTGCCTATCTGTTCCCTACAGAAGATTTGGATGAACCGGGATTGCGTAAATCGCAGCGTCATTTATCCGATATTCAGTTCAAGGATATGGTGACATGGAATATTGATTTAAAACAGATGGGAGTGGGTGGTGATACCAGTTGGGGAGCTTATCCTCACCAGCCTTATTTGATTCCGGCTGAACGTATGTCATTCTCTTTCCGCTTCTGTCCTGCAATGCAGCATGGAGTATCAGGAAACCGGCAATATTTGAATTTTAAGTAATATAGGTTCATTCAAAAAGACAGAGGGCAGTAATGATTGTTCTTTTAGTTGCTGTAGCCCTTTTGTGAATAATTTAAGGTGGAAAGGGGACGCTCCAGTGATGAAGCATCCCCTATAAAAAAGACAGCTTGGATAGAATTCTGCTATCCAAGCTGTCTTTTTTATAGATGGAATTTATCTTGTCTGTTAATATCCCGGATTCTGATATTCGTCAGCATTGTCGATCAGTAATAATTCAGCTGTCGGAATGGGGCGCAAATAGTGAATATTCTTATCGAATTTTGTGATTTGCGGGTTTGCTTTTGTGATGCGGCTCTCGAAAGCACGGAATCTTTTCAACGTCATCCAGCGGTTCCATTCGCCTACCATTTCACGCGCATTCTCATCCAGCAGGAAATCCTGAGTGACATCTGTGGCTGTGATATCCATGCTGTGGTCATGTCCCTTGCAGGCACGGTTCCGGAGCGTGTTCAGTCTTTCGGCGGCACTTTGGCTGTTGCCTAATCTCCAGTCGATTTCTGCTGATAGCAGGTAAGTCTCTCCTAGACGATAAACAATACAGTCCGCTGAGGAATAAGGCTTGGAGGCATTCGAACCTGCATATAGACTGGGGCAATCCGCTTTCTTCAGACTCGGGAAGAACTTCAGAGGACTTTTGGGGTCGGCATAATTGTCTTCCAAGTTGAAAATGGCATAGCGGCAAGCGTCTCTTTCGGCCTGTGTATAAGTCTTGCGGGATAAATAGACAGCCGTATCTCCTAAAGTGATATCATAGGCAGAATTACCGACTCTGCCGGTAGAAAGACCGTATCTTTGTGCGTCGGCTTCGTTCCAGGTATATCCGTTCTTGGCACTATTTGTTGCGTTATTCACATAATAAGTGTCTTTGAAGAAAGCTTTATAGCGGCCGTCTTTTTCTCCATATAAATCAAGCATATACTTGCTGGGTTCCATATAGCAGTTGCCTTTTGCCAGTTTGGGAACTTCGTATCCGTTGACATTAGTGGCATAGCTGGGAGTCATGCCCGACAGATAGACGCCTGAGGTATTGTTATTGTATGCTTCGGAGTGTTTCCATACACGGTTGAAATAGTTTCCACGGGGGTTATAAGCTGTAATGGTGGAGTGGCAGACAATAAACAGTGCCTCTTCGTTGTTCTTATTATTGTTTTCATCAAAAACAGCTTCTACATCATCATAGAGCTTGACTCCCAGCGAACCGGCATTCTGAATCAGATAATCAGCTGCCGTCTTTGCTTTTTCCAGATAGGCTTTGCTTTCGCTTTCCGTCAAGGCCGTGGTATTGCCCAGGCCGTCAGTGTAGGTAGAGAAGGTGAGGCAGGCTTGGGCATATAAGTGATAGGCTGCCGCACGTGTCACGTGTCCTTTTACCTCTTGTGTGATAGGGAGGTTTTTCATGGCGAATTCCAGATCTTCCAGAATTACTTTATAGAAATCGTTTACCGGACTACACGGGAGGACAGTAACAGGGCTGTTCATCGGCTCCAATGGCAGGTATTTGCCTCCCCACTGTTCTACAATATTATATAAGGCATGCGCACGGATGAAACGGGCCTCACTGACCAGTTCATTGATTCTTGTCTCACTCAGACCTTCCACTTTGCCGGCATAGTGAACAGCAGCGTTACATGCACTCAATATGCCATAGAAACCCGCGTATCCTTCATTCAGCATACCGTTTGAAGCACCATAATCTTCATAACGGAGCAACTTGCTCCAGTTGCCGTTGGTACCATCGGGGTTAGCGTCCTGCCAGATGTCTGTTCCTCCTTCTGCAACCATTAAATAAGTATCTTCTGCCTGACCGTAAACAATGCGGACCAGGTCAAAATAGCAGTCGTTCACTTTCTTTTCGTACCCTGCCGGGGTAGTCCATTCTTGTTCTGTAGAAATGCCTGAAGGATTGAATTCATCCAGACTGCAGCCGTTGGCAGACATCATCAGGATTACGGCTGATATAGAGAGTAATTTATGTTTTTTCATCAGTATGAGTTTTTAGAATGAGATATTAACGCCAAATACATATTGTTTTGATAACGGTGCATCATCGTCGTCACCTCCTTTTTCAGGGTCATAGTTTTTCAGATAGTCGCACTTGGTAAAGATGAACGGGTTATTTGCAGTGAAATATACACGCATTCTATCAATCTTTATGGTGTTCAACCATTTCTTGGGAAGTGTATAGCCTAATGAAATATTTTTTACCTTCAAGTAGGAACCATCGAAATAATTAGCCCATTGTTGATATGGATCCTGTCCGTTTGTAATGCTTGCATCCGGACGCGGATAGCGGGCACCTTGATTTTCAGGAGTCCAGTAGTCGCATACAGTAGGAGAGGGAGTCAGTCCGTCTGTGCGATACCATCCGGTCAGTCCGTAAGGAATCGTCCAGTCCCAACGGGCAATCAACAAGATGCTCAAGTCGAAATTCTTATAATTGAAGTTATTGAGTAAACTGCCCGACCATTTCGGTGTGGCGCTTCCCAGAACATAATAATCATCCGAGTTCAGCTTGTAATCGGGAGTACCATTCTCAGCAATATGCACCTGTCCGGGCTTCTGGCTGTATTTGGCTGCTTCCTCGGCTTCGGCAGTACCCCATATTCCGGCATATTTGTACCCGTAATAAGTCTTGATCGCCTCACCGGGAATCAGGTAATAGTCTCCGAATTGAAGCGGGCCTTCGCTGGTTGTCTTTATCACTTCTTCCTTGTTGGTAGAGAATGCCAGGGTGGTGCTCCACTGGAATTTAGGGCCGACAAAATTGCGGCTGGTAATGCTCAATTCCACACCCGTATTGCGCGTTTCGCCTACATTAGACCATATTTTGAATGGAGAGGAGCCGTAACCTCCTGTCGCATAGGGCAGGTTTTTCTCGAACAAGATGTCTTTGGTGTCTGTCCGGTACCAGTCAAATGCCACATTCAGTCTGTCACTGAACAGTCCCAGGTCGAATCCCAGATCTGCCATGTATGATTTTTCCCATCCCAGACTCTTGTTGGCAATGGAACGGGAATAGCCGCTATAAGGGACTCCTACATCCTGGAATCCGATGATACCTGTGCGGCTGTAGTCTAATGTGGCGTATTCTGAAGCACCGGCGTTACCTGTGACACCATAACTGGCACGTAATTTCAAGTTGGAGACAGCTTTTACATTCTGCATGAACGGCTCGTCACTGATGCGCCATGCAAAGGCTCCTGCGGGGAACATGTCCCATTTGTTGCCATCGGCCAATATGGAAGAGCCATCCCAGCGGTTGCTTAACGTCAACAGGTAACGTCCTTTATAGCTATAGTTGATACGGGCCACATAGGACATCTTCTGGCTGCCTACATAAGAAGACGAAACAGTGGGTGTACCGGTTGCCGCACCTAAATTGTGATATAGATAAGAGTCCGTATCAAACTTGTTGGCAGTGGCGGTGGCCTTTTCTTTTTGATCTTTTGACCATTCGGTGACTCCCGTTATGGTGAAATCGTGATCTTCTTTTATTTTAAAATTGTAAGTCAGGATATTCTGCCATTTATAATTATAAGTGAAGGTGTTGGGGATTGTGGCCTGAACCAGTCCGCTTTCCAGTCCCTGATAAGAATTTGTACCGGTATATTTACTCTCTTTTACGTTCCGGAAATATCCGCCTAGCAGACTCTTGAATGAAAGTCCCTTCAACGGGGTCAGCTCTACATACATCTGTGGGGCTATGCTTAATGTCTTTACATTGTTTACATACTGGTCTTTACCCATATCGGCCAGTGGGTTCATATTACCATCTCCCAAAGGATAATCTACCAGATTACCGTTTTCGTCGTAAGGGGTACCTAGTGGCGGCATACATAGAATACGGTTCCATATACGACTGTAACGCTTGTCATTTTCAGAATACATGGCATATAGGTTCAATCCGTATTTAACCATTTCGTTGGCTTTGAAATCTATTTTTGCACGGGCCGAGTAACGTTCCAGTTCGTCTCCTTTCAACAATCCTTCCAGATTATAATATCCTAAAGAGAAATAAGAGGTAACCCGGTCATTGGAATATGAAGTGCTTAGATTATAACTGTTGGTAATACCGGTTTGTGAGGCCAGATCAAAATAGTCCACCCATTGGTTGTTGTCTATGTATTTTTGCATATAGCTGGGGAAAAGGCTTCCATCGTCGGCCGGACTGTTCCACGCGCCTACTGTTTTTTGCGCTTCCCGGCGGAAATTGATATAATCTTCTCCCCGGTTTACTTCCGGAAAACTGGAAATGACATTCCAGCCATAGTAGGCATCCAGGTCGATGGAGAATTTGTCTTTCTTGGGAGTCTTGGTCGTGATGATGATGACACCGTTCGCGCCGGAGGCACCATAAACAGCGGTAGAAGAGGCGTCTTTCAGAACTTCGATAGAAGCAATGTCATTCGGGTTCAATTCATCGTAAGAACCCTCCATGCCGTCAATGATAAACAGCGGACTGTTGTCACCGTTGATAGAACGTGTACCGCGCAGCGTCATGTTCACTCCGGAACCGGCTTCGCCGCTGCTCCGGGTGATATCCAGACCGGCTACCTGCCCTTGAATGGCTTCCAGTACGTTACTGGTAGGCATACGGACAATATCTTCACTTTTCACAGAAGCTACGGCGCCCGTCAGGTCTCTCTTTTTCACCGTACCATATCCTACCACTACCACTTCGTCCAATGTCTGGGTATCAGGCTGCATCTTGATATTCAGTTGTTCATTTTTGCCGATGGTAATTTCCTGGGTCTTATATCCTATATAGGATATTTCGAGAATATTTTTTCCGGCAGGAACTTCCAATGTGTAATTCCCGTCAAAGTCTGTAATAGTCCCTATAGTGCTTGCACCTTTGACTATGACAGATACTCCGATTAAAGGTTCGTTGTTTTCATCAAGAATTTTACCTTTAATGGTACGTCCTTGCAGGATCGATTGAACCGATTCATTTTTTACCATGTCACTTGCTTCTGCATACAAATGGGTGGCCGGTATGCATAGGGCCATTGACAATCCTAAAATGAGGGGAGTGCGCATTAAGCTGCTTTCCCGGTTTTGTTTTGGATTTTTTCTCATGTTTTTCATTTTTGCTTTTTTATTAACTCACTAATTGTTTCTAATGGTTGATTTCTGATATCAAATAATTGAATCAGTTTGGTTTCAATCGTAAACTTATTAGGTTGGATAAATCTTATGTATTCTTTTCTATTTCCTTGTATCTGCCTTTTGGACGTCATTATTTTGCTGGTTTCTTGTGTTTGTTTTTTTTTGATTCTTTCTGTGTGTCTCTTTATTGCTTATAAATATTAAATTAATTTCTTTATTTTATTTTTAGTAGTTGGTTTGTGTTATATTTGTTTTATCGATGCAAAAGTATATGAAAGAAATCGAAAATAAAAGAAGTATTTGCATGTTGTTAAACATATCTTTAGATGATTCTGTTTTATTGTTTCATAATAGTTGAAATATGGTACTGGATATGAGTTATGCATATCAAGATAAAAAAGTCCCCGGACAAGATGAACTGCACTGTTCTTGTCCGGGGACTTTTATAAATATGATAAGATGGTATTGTCTATCGGTTCTTATACATACTTTCGTAATACTTCTGGTAATCGCCACTTGTTACATTTTCCACCCACTCCTGGTTTTCCAGATACCATTGGATAGTCTTTACAATGCCGATTTCGAATTTTGTTTCGGGATACCACCCCAGTTCATTGGTAATCTTTGTCGGGTCGATGGCATAGCGTTGGTCGTGTCCCAGACGGTCTTTGACGAAGGTGATCAATGATTCGTTAATCCAGTCGATGGAAATCTCACCTTTATCGTTCAATTCTTTTTTCTTCAGCACTTTGCGGTATTCGGGATTCTCCGTCATCATCCGGTGGATGGTGGCGATGGTGAGTTTCACTATCTCTATGTTTTCTTTCTCATTGTGTCCGCCTACATTATATACTTCACCTTCGCGTCCCTTGCGTAGCACCAAGTCGATAGCTTTGCAGTGGTCCTCCACATACAACCAGTCGCGTACATTCTTTCCATCGCCATATACGGGAAGTTTCTTTCCTTCCAGAATATTTTTAATGATCAGCGGAATCAGTTTTTCAGGAAAGTGGTACGGACCATAGTTATTGGAACAACGGGTAATGGTTACCGGCATTTTGTAAGTATCACGATAAGCCATGACAATCATGTCCGCACTTGTTTTGGAAGCGCTGTACGGGCTGTGCGGACACAAAGGGGTGGTTTCGGTAAAGAAGCCTTCCGCTCCCAGACTGCCGTACACTTCGTCTGTAGATACCTGATGGTAGCGTACATCCTTGCGCCAGGTAGGGTAACCGTTCTCGTCTTTTCCTGTAACCCATGCGCGACGGGCCGCATCCAGCAGGTTCTGGGTACCCAGAATGTTGGTTTGCAAGAAGAGTTGAGGGTTTTCAATGCTGCGGTCCACATGGCTTTCGGCGGCAAAATTCACGATGTAGTCAAACTTGTATTCTGCGAATAGCTGGTCTGCCAGGTCACGGTCGCATATATCTCCTTTTACGAAGAAACAGCGTTCATTATCAATGTCTGATGCGATGGTACCCAAGTTACCTGCGTATGTTAAAGCATCCAGCACCACCACTCTGATATCGTCATGTTTGGCCAGGATGTATTTCAAATAATTGGCTCCGATAAATCCGGCAGCTCCTGTAACGAGATAAGTCTTCATATTGTTTTTGATATTAATGCGTGCAAAGTTCGGAAAGATTTTTTAATCTTACAACTTATCAGCCAGTTCTATTACTTCTAAATCTTTAAATTCTCCGTTGTCGATGCAAAAACGTACCAATGTTCTCACTTTATGGAATCCGTAGATACCTGCCGCTCCCGGGTTGATGTGCAGCATATCCAGTGTTTTGTCATACTTCACCTTTAAGATATGCGAGTGTCCGCTGATAAACAGTCTGGGAGGTTTCACCAGCAGGCTGCCGCGGATGGAAGGATCATAGTTGCCCGGATATCCGCCTATATGCTTTATCAACACCTCGGCGCCATCTACGGTGAAGCGGTTGATCTGAGGATAAAGCCGGCGGATATCCTGTCCGTCAATGTTTCCATATACAGCCCGGAAGGGGCGGAAGGCGGACAGTTTCCGGGCGACTTCTACTGAGCCGATGTCTCCGGCGTGCCATATCTCATCACAATTCTCAAAGTATTTCAGGTATTTATCATCCCAAAATGCATGAGTATCCGATAATAATCCAACTCTTGTCATACTTTTTTTGTTTATTACCGGCAAAGGTACTATATTTGGAACAAATCTAAGCATAATATGGAGAGCAAATATCATTATTTCAAGCGTGATATCAGTTGGCTATCTTTCAACTATCGCGTATTGCTGGAGGCGGATGACGACTCCCTGCCGTTGTATGAACGGATTAACTTCATCTCTATATATTCTTCTAATCTGGAGGAATTTTACAAAATCCGTGTGGCGGAACATAAAGCCATTGCTTCCGGCGGCCAGAGTGATGATATGACACAGGAGGAAGCCAGACACCTGATACATCAGATTACCGAGGTGGTGAACAACCAGATGGAAGATCGTATCCGCATTTATGAGCGTAAGATTGTTCCGGCCTTGCGCGATCATCATATTGTTTTTTATCAAAGCAAGCAGGAGGTGGAACCTTTTCATCAGGAATTTATCCGTAATTTCTTTAAGGAGGAAATCTTTCCCTATCTCCAGCCTGTCCCGGTGTGCAAGAACCGGATCAAGACTTTTTTGCGTGACAACCGCTTGTATCTGTCGGTACGCGTGACGCGCAAGGACACGGGGGAAAAGGAATACTATATCATCAAATTGCCTTATAGTAAGGTCCCCCGTTTCATAGAACTTCCCCGGCAGGGAGAGAACTTTTACCTGATGTATATGGAAGATATCATCAAAGCGAATATCGACCGTATGTTTCCCGGGTATGAGTTGGATTGCAGCTATTGCTGCAAGATTTCTCGCGACGCCGATATTTTTGTGGATGATGCGGCCAGTTCCGAAGTGATGGTGGAACAGTTGCGGAAAAAGGTGAAGAAGCGCAAGATAGGTGCCGTATGCCGTTTTGTCTATGACCGCAAGATGCCTGCTGACTATCTGGAGTTTCTGGTTGATGCGTTCGGCATTAACCGTGACGAGTTGGTTCCGGGTGACAAACACTTGAACTTGGAGGATTTGTCTCACTTGCCCAATCCCCACAAGGAGCTTTATGTCCAGTTGAAGCCCCGTCCTATGAAGTTGAACTGTCTGGATGAGAAAGAGTCCATCTTCCGTTACGTGAATAAAAAGGATTTGATGTTGCATTTCCCTTATCATTCTTTCGGGCATTTCATCCATTTCCTGTACGAGGCGGTTCATGATCCGGCTTGCAGGGAGATTATGATTACCCAGTACCGGGTGGCGGAGAATTCGGAAGTGATCAACACTTTGATTGCTGCTGCCCAGAATGGCAAGAAGGTTACGGTATTTGTGGAACTGAAAGCCCGTTTTGACGAGGAGAACAATCTGGCTACCGCCGAGATGATGAAGCGGGCGGGGATTCATATCATATTCAGCATACCGGGTCTGAAGGTGCATGCCAAGGTGGCGCTTGTACTACGTTATAACAAGGAGGGAAAACAAACCCGCAGCTATGCCTATATCAGTACGGGAAACTTCAATGAGAAGACTGCCCGGATATATGCTGATTCAGGCCTGTTTACTTCCAATGAGGTGATTGTGAATGACCTGCATACCTTGTTCCGGGTATTGCGGAAGGAAGTGACCGAACCCCGGTTCAAGCGTCTGCTGGTAGCCCGTTTCAATCTGTTGCCTGAACTGAGAAGGCGCATCGGGTATGAGATAAATATGGCAAAGGCCGGAAAGGAGGCACGGATTGTTTTGAAAATGAACGCATTGCAAGATCCTGCCATGATAGACGAATTATATAAGGCTAGTGAGGCGGGAGTGAAAATAGACTTGATCGTGCGTGGCATCTGCTGCTTGATTCCCAACCAGCCTTACAGTAGGAATATACGCATCACCCGCATTGTGGACAGTTTTCTGGAGCATGCCCGGGTGTGGTACTTCCACAATGGAGGAAAGCCTCTTTTGTTCATGGGGTCGCCAGACTGGATGCGGCGCAACCTGTACCGGCGTATAGAGGCTGTCACTCCTGTGCTGGACGAGGACTTGAAACAACAACTGATAGATATGCTGGCCATTCAGCTGAAAGATAACAGGAAAGCCGGATGGGTGGATGAACATCTGAACAATGTGCCGAAAAGGGATCCGGAGGAAGGGCCGGTACGTGCGCAGTATGCTTTTTATGAGTATTTGGAGGAGAAGAATAAAGAAGGATATGTCAAAACTCCCAAGCAGCCATAAAATGTTGCAGATGCTACATGAGTAGAAAAAGAATAATTTTCTCTCGTTTTGTGTGAATGATTAAATATCTATAAATAGGTTGTTCTTTCTTTGTGAAATCGCAACTTATACGTTACATTTGCTCTATGAAAAAATATAGAACGGTTATCACATATAGAAACTACTTTGATGATTTTCTCGCAAGCCAACGCCCGAAAATAGCAAGTAAGATTCTGCAAATATTGCGTATAATCGAGGAAGTGGAACGTGTTCCTGTTACTCATTTGAAATATGTAGAAGATACGAATGGATTGTTTGAAATACGTGTTAAATTTGGCAGTGACATTTTTCGTATATTTTGCTTTTTTGATGCTGGAAAATTGGTGGTGCTTTTGAGTGGATTCCAAAAAAAAACACAAAAGACACCACCCGATGAGATAAAAAAAGCTGTGAGACTTATGGATGAATACTATCAAGAAAAAGAAAAGGAGGAACGAAAATGAATACAAAGACATTATCAGAGTTGGAAGATAAATACGTAGGTAAGCAAGGCACTCCTGAACGTGATGCTTATGAAAAAGAATTGTCTGATCTAATGATAGGTTTTCAAGTAAGGAATGCAAGAATCAAACTCGATCTGACACAAGAAGAACTTGCAGAGCGTATTAATAAGAAACGGGCATTTATTTCTCGTATAGAGAATGATGGCAGTAATCTTACTATAAAGACACTCCGTGATATTGTAGAGCGTGGTTTGGGTGGCAAACTGAATATAGAGGTTCAATTCTGATATTCTTTTAGGATCGGATTAGCCACAACATCCTTCTTATGCTACGATTTATTTCCGGACAGGCATTAGATTGAATCCGGGAATAAATCGAAGGCTACGGGAGGTCGCCCTACCGGCCATTTCTCCTTAGTCATAATCCAACTTGTTTCTCATGGCAGGAGCATACCGGCAGCGCGGATCAGGATAGTCCCAGCAATCGGGTCCGTATGCTTTGACAATATCACTCCAGCAGCGGTTCTGGTAACTGAAACAGTCCTCGAAAAAATAACAGCTTTGGCATTGGCTTGCCTCATTGATATCGGTACGTTCCAAGGAGCAAAGATGTTTGGCTTGAGGCGAGTTCCATACTTCCATGAAACTTTGGGTGGTGACATCGCCTATGATAAATTGGGGAAGCCAATACAGCTGCTCACATATCGTTACTTTCCCGTCGGGTAATATGAACAGGTGGGTGCTGAGCGCCGAGCATTCGCTTCCTTTAAAGTGGCGGCTGCCTCCCCAGGTGTCATAATATTCCTTTGTGACGGCCGCTTTGCCCAGAATGACAGGAAACGGGGCGTTGGCTATGAGCGGGCGCATTTCTTTGAATGTTTCCAGAATTTCTGTTTGCGAAGGCTTCAGCCGCGCGAACTTCTTATAGTTTTTGCTGATGGAATTGGTGGCGGGCACGATGCGCCAGTCGCGCAGATGTTTCAGCTGGGACAGTTTTGATAATAATTCGGCCAGTGTGACAACGTCGCAGTTATAAGTGGTCAGTACGGAGGACACCTGGTAGGTCAGTCCGCTGTCGTCCAGCAGGCGGAGTCCGTGTAGCATCTGTTCGGTGTACTGCCGGTTTACTTCCAGCGAAGAGCACAGGATTTCCGGCCGGGCGGCATCCAGCGAAACTTGCACGATGCCTTGGTAACCGGTTTCCTGTATATCTTGTATGATTTTTCCGGTCAGAGGTATTTTGGTTGATATGAATTCGGGTGCGATTCCTTTTTTCACCAGCTCCGTCAAGATGATTTTCCAGTCGTGATGCAGGAATATCTCGCCGCCTATCAAGCTGATCTGTTGCACTTGCATTTTCGAAGCTTCGTCAATGAGTTCCAGTATCCGTTTGACAGGCAAAGGAGATTCCACCTGTGTGGAGGTGTCTGCATAGCAATACTTGCAGTGGGTGACACACCGGTTGGTCAGCATGAAAGTGAGCAGCAACGGGCCGGTATAGAGCCTTCGGGTGGTAAGGTCCAGTTGCTTCCATACGAAAGAATTAGGGTCTAATTGTTCAAAACGCAAGGCGCTGCCCGCCTTTTCCGCTTCAATCAATACCCGTTTGGGGAAATAGATCTCTCCCTGCTGCGTGGAGGTATGAATGGGTGTCGTATTATTGATGAAGTACGACACCCACCCTGTTATTTCTTCCCTGCTGCGGTAGAAGAAATCGCACAGCAGGAGTATCGTTTCCTGCAAAGGCCTGTCATACGTGAAAAAACTCAGCATCACAGCCTGCAAGGGATGAATGAACGTATGCCAGTTCCGGGAGCAGCCGGTCTCAGCTCCCGTACCGGTGGAGAACAATGCTACCCTGTGTATATCATGACGGAGGTGATAATAGGGGTTCAGCACATACACTTTATTCATTTCCGGCATTTTCATCTTGTTTTTTGGTTGGATCGACAAATCCGCCTGTGTAACATCCCAGGCCGCATTGGGATAGTTCTTCGTCATCTATGCCGCCCTGCACATCCATCAGTTCGTTCAAGTCCAGCACCTGTTCCTCATCAGAATAGTTGAGGTATTCCGGTTGCTTGTTGTTTTCTTCTTTTTTCTTCATGTCCTGTGTTTTTAATAGGTTTATGAATCTGTTTATTTTTGTTTGAAAAGTTCGTATATGGGGGCGAATATCCGGCTCATTATGCTTCGGCTCGAAGTGATGATCTCCGCTTTGCCGGACAGGTCTATTTCATATTTTATTTCTTTATGGTTCGTTGTCGTCAGCCCTTCCGGGAAGGCGACTTCCACCGCATAGCTTTTATTGTAGGGTACAAAGGAGATGGACGCTATTTTTCCCGGCAGCACTCCGTAAGCGTGTGTGGGATATTTGTTCAGCTCTATGTTCACATGGTCTCCCACCGCTATTTCCGCCACTTCATCTTGCGACAAGCTGATATGCCCCAAAGGGTTTTCCTGTTGTTTGGAGATAACGGTGCACAGGGTATCCCCCTCATTGACCCGGTGGCTCATGCCCCAGCTTTTCCCCCATACCACTATGCCATCATGCCGGCTTTTTATCAGATACTTCCTGTCCCAAGTTCTGAGGCTGTTCACCATAGTCTCGTATGCCAGTTCCAGCATCCGCTGGTTTTTTCCCATTTCCATCTTATGGTTAATCTCCAGTTCGAACAGTTCCCGTTTCACCTTGAGTATATCCAGTGCGTCTGCCTGTCCGGAACTGTTCAGTATTTTCATCTCGTCGTCCAGAAACTTCTTTTTTTGCGGGTACAAGTCGAATTCCTGGTACATGACACAGGTGCGTACCGCTTGGGTGAATTGCTCGTATGCCGGAGCCATTTCCCCCATGATCAGATTGAACGGATAATCTTGCAGATAGTTGATGTCGTTGGTCCGGTAATACCATTCTATGTTGGTAAGGACGTTGCAGAACTTTTGCACATCCTCCAGCGAGGCCGTATTTTTCAGTATGCCCAATGTATCATTCCGTTTTACCTGCGACTGGTTTTCCACAAAAAACCGGTCTACCATTCCTCCCTGATTGGCGGTAATCCATTCCACGCTGCCCATATCATCAATGGTAATGTCCTTCTTTATTGTTTCAGGATATTTGAATAAGGCGGTTCCGGCAATCAGGAACGCGATAAGACCATAAACAATATAGCTTCCCGTATGTATCAGCCATCGGGGCATATCGCCCAGCATGTCGTTGTTTTCCCGGCTGTATATTTCTACATCTCTGTTTTCTTTATCTGTAGCTTTATATATTTCTTCCATGGCATGTTAATAATAGGGTAATACTGCAAAGATAGATGGTCTGTCCATATCGGACTGGATGCTTTTTTACATTCGGTCTTTCTGTGTTTCTCCGGCTCCTGTACCTTTATATTTGCTCCGTGCCTGATTGAATTTGTAACGTATCGTCAGGCTGACACTGCGCGACTGGGCAGGTAGGTATGTGCCTAAAGTTTGTAACTCGCCTAAATAGGCGATGGTGTGCGTCCGTGTGCTGTTGAACAGATCGTGGACACGGATCTGGCAGCTCAACCGGCTGTTCATCCAGCTTTTGAAAAGACTAAGGTCAGCAGACCATGTGGAACGCAACAGCTTGATGTTTTCACTGTGTCCGGTGGAACTCCATGAAAGGTCTGCGTTAACGAGGAAGTTGCAAGGTAGTTGCAGACTATTGTCCCATGACAGACTGACGATTGGAGTATCTAGTATATGCTTTCCTTCGGGAGTGTCTGCCCGGAACCATTGCTGGGAGATCGTTCCTATAAACTGAGGCGACCAAATGCCGACAGTGGGTGAGAAAGCCAATGAAGCAAACAGGTTGTCGTAGCTTTCCGCATTGACCGTTTTCAGTAAAGCGATTGTAGGATTGTCTGGTGAATACGGGCTGCTTGCCATGACGATGGCGTTCTTTGTATGTCGATAACCGGCAGTCAGTTGCGCGTCATTATACACTGCGTTCAATATCAGATTTTGTGATAATTGTGGGTGGAGCAGCGGATTTCCGCTCTCGTAAGTATAGCGGTTATTGTACACGATATTAGGGCGTAACTCGTGATATGATGGACGGAGGATATTCGAGGTGTAACTCAGTGAAAGTTGTAATTTTTCCAAGGGAAGCATGACTGTTGCCGAGGGAAACCAGTTATTATAATGCTTGCTTTGCATTTCGCTTTTCGTTCCCTGCTTGTAATATTCGGACGTGATGTGCTCGTACCGGACTCCTGCCTGTACATACAGAAGACCGAAACTGTGACTGTATTCCAAAAATCCGGAGAAGTTTTTTTCGCGTATTTTGCTGTCATTGTCTTTTAGAATAGCTTCTGCATTACTGAACTGATTGTGGTGTTTTGTATGGACGTATTCCCCTCCTATAGAGAAGTCCCCACCTGCTATTGTGTGCGACAAGACCAGTTTCCCGGCATAAAGACTGTTGTTTGTCCGGCTTAGGGTGTTTATCGTCCGTTCGTCTTTTGTGTCTTCGGTATAGTAATGCAAGTTCTCATGTGTCAGATTGGCTGAATGATTGTTTCTTTTCAGTATGTCCGCATTGAAGTCTATTTTCCATTCATTGATGTTGCCTTGGTAATAGAAGTTCAGCGAATGCTGGCTCTGTTGATCTCTACTGTCATAGAGGCTTAGTAAATGTTCCTTTGAGGTATTGTCTTCTGACACTTCGCTTTCCATACTTCCCCAACTGTCATATCCGGGCAGGCGTGTAAAGCTGTATCGTGCTCCGGCGGTGTGGTTGGGATTGAACACGTAATTGGCAGAAAGCATGGTATAGATTTGTTGGCTGTGTTCGTTTTCTTGTATGTTCGATTGCTGTTGCCAGGTCTTGTTCAGTCGTGTTTGCTGACTGATTTCTTTTTTATTCCAGTCGTGTTTGTTGCTTCCCATCAGTGTGCCGGAGAGGTCGAATCCTCCGGTACGGTAGTTGAAGTTAAACTGGTCTAGCAGACTCCATTTTTTGTTATATGCCACATGCGTGCGATTGTTGAATCCGAATCCGTCTCCTTGTATCCGTTTGGTGGTGATGCGTACCACGGCTTTCACGGAGGCGGCATAGCGTGCTCCGGGATTGTTGATGACCTCTACCGACTTCACCTCGTTGCTTGCCAATCGGTCTAGTTCTGAAAGATCGTGTATTTTTCTACTGTTGATATACACCTCTGCTGTTCCTCGTCCGAAAACAGATACGGTTCCTCCATCGTTCGAGACGCCCGGTATCCTACTCAACATGTTTTCTGCTGTTCCCGCTTTCTCCAGCAAGGTGCCTGCCACATTGGTCAGCAAGGAACCGCCTTTTATCCGGGTACGTGGTGGTTCGCCGTGTACCATTACTTCTTGCATCATTTGCGTGTCGTCACTCAACAGCAGTTCTCCGGATATTGGTTTGCCGGCATCTACGGGCAGATACAAAGTGGCATAGCCGATGCACGATACACGCAGCAATCCTTTTTCCTTTCCTGGATACTCCAAGGTGAAAGTACCGTCAACACCACTGACAGTTCCTTGTATGAAAGTACTGTCCGGCAGAGACAGCCATACGATATTGGCGTACTCTATCGGGCTCTTTTTTTCATTCATTACAGTTCCTTGAACTTTGATCTGTCCTGTTGCGGCGGAAGTGCACATCCAGCCGAATAAGAGGGCGAGTAGTTTATATTTCATATTTTTTGTCTTGTTGATAATTGTTCCCATGTTTTTCGGTCTTGTTTGATTTGTGCTATCATTAATAGGATACGCTCCAAGTGTATTTTGTTTTGTTTGCACAATGTTTCTTTAGGATGTTCCATGAATTTCTCTTTTTCTTCTTGATAAAACCATGTTCGTGAACATCCGCCACATATTGTGTTTGCCCAACAGGTTTGGCACGTTTCGTTTTTTTCTATGTTTACAGGGAAATGTATGTCTCTGTATTTCATGTCATTGAATATATTCTTTCCTTGGATATTTCCTAAAAAACTTCCTTTTATTCCTGTATTGATATGGCAAGGATAAATGCTTCCATCCGTGGAAACAGCAAATATATTACGTGCTATTCCACACATGGTTTTAGGCTTTTTTAAACTTAATGCTTTCATAATACTCCAAAAACCTTCCGGAAAATAGGAGCAACCTTTTTCTTTCCAACTTTCAAATGTGTAGTTGTTCCAATAATCTTTAGTACAGTTTGATTGTACGCTCATTTCTTCAATAACTTCTCCTTCTATGCCAAATTTTTTTTCAATTATGTCTGCGACTTTGTTTTGGGTATATCCTTTTTCAATGTGGTATTGGG